>Ga0307967_1002266_pt1 | contig 11177 bp, 8 predicted proteins | sample OrgLakmetagen648_FD_201828 | JGI IMG/M metagenome (GOLD analysis project Ga0307967, IMG submission 201828) | Saline water microbial communities from Organic Lake, Antarctica - #648 | ecosystem: Environmental > Aquatic > Non-marine Saline and Alkaline > Saline | place: Antarctica: Organic Lake... | reverse complement strand
TTCCTTTATCCACGATTTTTTTGGCGAAAATGGCATTTTTTCCGTTTTTATCGTCACGTAACAAAAAAGATCGTCAAACCCCACCAATGGTGGTATAAAAACTTTAACTTCTTAGTTTCTTCGCCCACTAGCGATTCAACTCTAAAATTGCGTAAAAATTATTGGTATAATGCCGAAAAACTATAAAAGACTTGAAACTTGATGAAGGAAATAGTAGAGTCGGTATTATCCTTCATAAGTTGAAGTTTCTTTTTCGGAAGAAGATGGTTTAAACCGTAAATACCAATAAGCCAGTCCCGTGGTGGCCAGACCGGTAATGCCGCCGATGTAAAATGCAATGGGAATAGTGAACAGGTCGGAAATCGCGCCAAAACCAACCGGGCCCAGAACCTGACCCAGTGAAATCCCGGTCATATAAACGCCAGTCACGGCACCCATTCCCAGTTTTCGGCCACGTTCGGTGCGAATGGCAACGGTGGTTGCGCGTGGCATTGCGCTAACGGCGCCCATTAAAATAACCAGGGCAACCAGCCAAAACATACTCGTGAGCAAGGGTACCAAAAACATACAAACTGCAGAGATGGCGCCACCAACGCCCAGCAATTCTGCGCGGTTGTGATAAAAACGATCGGCGAGCCTGCCGCAGGGATATTGCAGCGCGGTCCCGGCAACCATATAGCCCGAGACCAGAATCCCCACTTGGCTTTTGCTGAGCCCGGCCAGGGTGATGACATAAATCGGGAAAAACGAATTAAAGCCCCAGCGGTAAAATCCGCGGCCCACGAGATATGAGAGTACGCCTTTCATTTTGACATCCTGCAGGACCGTTTTAACTGATTTCCTGAAACTTTGCTCTACTTTATCCTTGGCCTTTTTGATATCTGGAATCCCGAACAGCACCAAAAAAAATCCGAGGAAGGCCGCGCCTATCATAAAATAAAATGGGGCGTCAAAGGAAAATCTATCGGATAAATAACCACCGATAAACGGTCCGATCGCGACGCCACCAAACTGCCCGAGATAAAAGAGGTTCATCACACGGCCTTCCTTTCCAGGCGGGGTAATATCCCCGATATAAGACTGTGCAATGGGCGAGACCATTGCCGAGGCAACGCCTTGAAAAAACCAGAGAATGGGGAGCAATAAAATACTATCGGAAAGAATATAGCCCAAAGGCAAGGTGCCGTATAGAAAAAGACCCAGCAGCATCATATTTTTGCGTCCGTATTTATCGGAAACCTGACCAAAAATAGGACTGCAAATCCCGCGGCCAATGGCATAACCGGCGAAAACCAATCCAACTAAAAATTCAGAAGCCCCGAGCTCTTTTGCATAGGGTGAAAGCAAGGGCAATAAAATCCCCAATCCCAACATCGCCGCCATATTGGCAATAAAAAGACCGCCAAAAATTTTTGGCGGAATGCGTTTTCTGGGTTGGGATGCGTCTAAAGGTTTTAGCATTTATTCAAAGTATAGTGTAGTGTTGTATAATGCAATGTTGTATATTGTAGGGTTGTAGAATGTATAATGTAGAATTGTAAATTGTATGCTTTAAATTGATTTGCAAAGATAAGGATTGGGAAACCGCTTTTGTCGATGCTTTGGGAAGATTTTTTTGGTCAATGGCTAAAATAATAGTCAGTTGGATTTAATTTCGGAAACACCATAAAACAATACTACATAACTTTGCGTGATCAAAGCTTTGGGACAGATAAAGCAATATATTTTAGATGAAAAACTCAAATTCAAAAATTTCAGACCTTAAACTGTGCGGCTCAAAGCCATTATAGCCCTTCTTAAAATCTTCTAAAATTTATCCACTTCAAAGTATTTGCATTTCTTTTATGAAACCCTATATTTGTCCGATTTTAAAATAGCGATCATCAAATCAATTAAATAATGCAGAACAAAGGAATCATTAAGGTATTCGCCATTTTATTTGGCCTCGTTAGCCTTTACCAACTATCCTTCACCTTTATTGCTGGAAGTGCTGAAACCGATGCGGAAGAATTCGCCAAACAAAGGGTCAGTCAATCAGCTGAAAATTATGCGTCAAAAATGGATAACGTCGAGCAGCAATACCTCGACTCAATTGCAGACGATCCAATTTTTGCCGGCATAACTTATGGCACCGCTAAAGAGAAAGAGCTCAATCAAGGGCTTGACCTCAAAGGTGGGATCAACGTTATCCTGGAAATTTCAGTAAAAGATATTTTACGGGAACTTTCCAATAATTCAAAGAACCCCGCTTTCAATAAGGCCTTGAACCGCGCCGATGAAATGCAAAAAGATAGTCAGGATGATTATGCATCGCTTTTCTTTGAAGCCTTCAATGAAATCCCTGATGCGCAGCTGGCGTCGCCAAGCATTTTTGCCAATAAGAAAATGAGTGGCTCAATTGAATATGATATGAGCAATTCTGAAGTTCAGAATGTGCTCAGAAAGAAGATTGATGCCAGTATCGGCTCTGCCTTCGAGGTTTTAAGGAAACGTATTGACCGTTTTGGTGTCACCCAACCAAATATCCAGCGCCTCGGTGAATCTGGACGTATTCTGGTTGAGTTGCCGGGCGCAAAAAATATCGACCGGATCAAGAATTTGCTGCAAACCACAGCTGAACTTCAATTCTGGTATGTTTATAACGCCCAACAATTGCAAAATTTCTTTGTTCAAGCTGACCAGCGCGTTAAAGAATTGAAAGGTGGTGCTGATGCCCAGCCTTCAAGTGAGACAGAAGAAACGCAGTCAGAAACTGCGATGGATTCAACAGCAACTGAGCAGGATACAGCCGCTGCCGATGATCAAGATATTGATGCGCTTCTCGACAATGCGGAAACCGATAAATCAAAAAAAGAGCAGGCAGCTTCACAAAACCCATTGTTGAGTAAAATGACACAGGGCCGCGGTGGAGTCCTCGGGACTGTCGCTGTTTCCGACACTGCAGAAATTGGAGCTTACCTTCGGATGCCACAAATCCAGAGCTTACTTCCAGCACAGTTGAAATATGCTAAATTTGAATGGGGGCTCGTAGATGACGAAACTAACCGAGCGCCGCTTTATGCACTTCAAAGCAATCGTCAAGGTAAGCCACCGCTTAGTGGCGATGTGATTACAGATGCCAATCAATCTTATGGTCAAATGGGCAGTGTGACCGTCAATATGCAAATGAACGGTCCTGGGTCTAAAGCTTGGGAACAAATGACCGAAAAGGCCGCAAATGAAAACCTTCAAATAGCCATTGTCCTCGACAATATTGTGTATTCCGCACCTGGAGTTGATGAACCTATTGCTGGTGGGCGAAGCCGGATTTCGGGTGATTTTGATACCAAAGAAGGAAAGGATTTAGCCAATGTTTTAAAGGCTGGTAAACTTCCGGCGAAAGCCTTTATCGTGCAAAGTGAAATTGTTGGGCCATCATTGGGACAGGAAGCCGTGGATAGTGGAATCCTTTCTTTTGTTATCGCAATGATCTTTGTCTTGGTATGGATGTTCTTCTATTATGGAAAAGCCGGGCTTTTTGCCGATGTGGCTTTAGCGGTAAACATCCTCTTTATTTTCGGGATTTTGTCAGGCCTTGGTGCCGTACTCACCTTGCCGGGAATTGCCGGTATTGTGTTGACTATCGGTATGTCTGTGGATGCTAACGTGCTGATATTTGAAAGGATCCGCGAAGAACTCGATAAAGGGAAAATGCAGGCTGAAGCAATTCGCGACGGATTTAAAAATGCGCTGTCGTCCATTCTCGATGCCAATATCACCACCTTTTTGACAGGTTTGATATTGTTTATTTTTGGAACGGGGCCCATTCGCGGTTTTGCCACAACATTATTGATCGGTATTATCACCTCTTTATTTACCGCTATTTTCATTACGCGATTGTTTATCGATGGTTATGGTAAAAATGGAAAGAGCATTATCTTTTCTTCCGGTATTACTAAAAACTGGTTTAAAAAAGTGAATATCGCTTTCGTTCAAAAACGAAAAGTTGCTTATGTAGTTTCAGGAATATTAGTCGTTATCAGTGTTATATCCTTGTTTGTCAATGGGTTGAACCAAGGCGTTGATTTTGTCGGGGGGCGCACATATACCGTTCGCTTTGATAAGCCTGTGGATGCGACAAAAGTAGAGGATAACCTGATTGAGGTTTTTGGAAGTGCAGAGGCTAAGACTTATGGCTCAGATGATCAGCTGAAAATCACAACTAAATATAAAATTGATGAAGAGGGGGCCGAAATCGATGATGAAGTTTCCCAAAAACTCTATCAAGCGGTACAGCCATATTTGCCACAAAACACATCCTATGATGATTTTAGACGTGTAGAAAGCGGCAAGACAATCGGGATGTTGTCCTCAATAAAAGTGGGACCAACTATTGCCGACGATATTAAAACAGCTTCATTTTATGCTGTGATTGGCGCTTTAATAATTGTTTTTCTCTACATTTTGCTGCGTTTTAGCAAATGGCAATTTAGCCTTGGGGCTGTTGTAGCAGTGTTCCACGATGTCCTGATAATACTCGGGTTGTTCTCGTTACTTTATGGCGTGTTGCCGTTCAGTATGGAAATCAACCAAGCCTTTATCGCTGCAATTCTGACGGTCGTGGGGTATTCACTCAACGATACCGTGGTTGTGTTTGACAGGATACGGGAATATTTTAAAGAGCACTCATCCTGGCCATTTGCCGATATTATCCACAAAGCCTTAAATAGTACGGTTAGCCGAACGGTCAATACGTCATTCACCACATTGATTGTGTTGTTGACCATCTTTATTTTTGGCGGTGAAAGTATCCGTGGGTTTATGTTTGCCTTAATTGTTGGTGTGATTGTGGGGACATATTCTTCTCTGTTCATTGCCACTCCGATAATGTTTGAAACGGCCAAGAAGAGTGACGCCCTCAAACGGATGAAAGAAGCTGATGACCGCAAAAAGAAGAAAGCAGAAGATGCCAAAACCAATAAGCAAACGACTTAAGCTTTCCTTTTAAGGTTATATCTGACTTATTTATTTAAACCGGTGTATCTTTCGATGCACCGGTTTTTTTAGTTTAATGAGGTTTGTATTAGGTAAAATAAATTGGGTCTATTTCAAATTCAGTAGGTAAATAACGTTTTCAAAATGGCCTGCTCGTTTAGAATGAGAAAAATGTTAATTAAGGAATGATAAAAAAGGTTCTACCATTATTTATGTGGATAAAACTTCCAATGTGACATAGGATAAAAGGACGTAGGACTTAAGACTTTTTATAAAAAATAGGGTCTATCATTATCTTGTCTGCCTGGCCGGCAAAGGCAGACAGGCTTTTGTAGTTGAAAATTTCAACTTGATTTTGGATAAAAGGAAGTAGGACTTATGATTTAATTCAAATTTTTTGTCTTATGTCCAACGCCTGCCTGGCCGGCAAAGGCAGGCCTGCCTGCCGACATAGGCAGGTCAAAAAGTCTTATTTCTTAATATCCAAAGGCTAAATTCCTCAACATTCGTGGTAGTACCATAAAAAATAAGGATGATTATAATTACAGCCCTTCCGTCATTTCGATTCTTCCCGAGTTCTTGGGATCGGAATGTCACACTTCGATAAACTCATTGCAGGCTCTTCCCACAAGCAAACTTGGGCAAGGAACCCTAACGTTGATCCATAAAGAACTTTAGTTAACCCAAGATACAATATGGACCCTAATTTTGGTGATAATAAGTTCTAAAGATTAATCCCCACTGGAAGTAAATCGCGATATTTCTGTTTGTTCTTTTTAAAAAATGCACGCACATCTTTTCCTGTGGGCATTACTTTTATTTTTCGCTTATTCTGAATATCATCAACAACTGCTTTTAGAAAGGGATCGATATACCCTTTTTCGCGTAGTTTTTCTGCTATCACCAATTTTGTCAAGAATATTTTTCGGCCTTGGTCAGAATATTCTAAGGTAACTAAAGTCCCTTCTATTTCAGCTTGGTATTGCCGCAGCAATTCGTTGTCTTTTAAATCAATAGATTCCATAAATTTAGTTTATTTCAACGGTACTTCAATACAGATCAATTTGCTTTCCTTATTTGCTTTGATATTAAATTCGGGCGTTTCAGAAATTTCCATTGCATCCCGGGAACTTAGGTTTTGATTTGCCAGCTCAATTTCACCTTCAATCATAAACAGAAAAACACCGTGTATTTTATCATTCAATTGGTATTTCAATTCTTTATGGGTTTCTATTGTTAAGTTATAGAGATAAGCGTTTTGATGAATCCCTAAAGTTTCATTATTTGATTGCGAAATAGGGGAGACCAGGCATTGAAATTCATTTTTTTTGACCTCAAATTTTTTCTGGTCATAACGTGGTTCGATTTCTTTCTCTTTTGGGGAAATCCAAATCTGCAATAAGTTTAAGCGCTGATCAGGATCTGGGTTTTTTTCGCTGTGATAAATTCCCGTTCCCGCTGACATCACTTGAACTTCACCCCTTTCGATAACACCCGCATTGCCCGTAGAATCCTCGTGTTTCAACTTTCCTTCCAGGGGAATGGTGATAATTTCCATATTTTTGTGGGAGTGCTTGGGAAAGCCTTTTGCCGGTGCAATAAAATCGTCGTTTAAAACCCTGAGTGCACCAAAACTCAAGCGGTCTGGGTCAAAATAACGGGCAAAACTGAATGAATAATTTGCTTTTAACCAATCAAAATCGGCGTGACCACGATTTTTAGCCGGAAATTTAATTTTTTTCATAAACAAAATGCTTAAGAATACAGAAGCTTTATTTTTGCCTAAGATACGCAAAATTTGGCTGATTTAGAACCACACTTTCTATTATGAAATCAATTTCAAAAAAAAACCACGTTTATTTGATGCCAGGAATGGCAGCGAACCCGAAAATTTTTGAATACATTAAATTTGCCGAAGATCAATTTGAAGTTCACCTTTTGGATTGGAAAATACCTGGAAAAAATGAAAGCTTAGAGGACTACTCAGAACGCATTGCCGAAGATGTGACTGAGCCAAACCCTGTATTGATAGGCGTTTCTTTTGGCGGGGTCATTGTTCAGGAAATCAGTAAAATTTTAAACACAGCCCGGGTGATCATCATTTCATCGATCAAATCGAAAGATGAGCTTCCACCGCGGTTAAAATTTTTGGGCAGGACGGGAATGGATAGGATTTTACCGACATTTCTCGCACCTTTTGCAGCCGATTTACATAAATATCCAACTGGAAGGCGCATCAGAAAACGCGCCGAGCTTTACCACCGTTATATGTCCAACACAGATAAAAATTATCTGGATTGGTCAATTCATAATTTGGTGAACTGGCGACAGGAAGATCCTTTGCAAGGGGTCATTCACATTCACGGGGACCGCGATATTATCCTGCCCATCAAAAATATTGACGGCTGCATCCTGGTCAAAGGCGGCACACACGTGATGATTGTCGATCGTTTTAGATGGTTCAATGAAAATTTACCGAAATTAATTTTAAATGGTATTGCAAATGCGAAAATTGACTAAATTTGCGGCTCAAAAAATTGCTTAGGATATGAAAAATATAATTATCATTTTAGCCTTGGTATTACTTGCCGGCATTGGCATTAAAGCCTTTAGCTCATTTAAACCAAACGCCAACAATGCAGTAAATTTAAAAACGGATAAAAAAATACAGGATTCGGTTGCTAAAGGCAGCTTTGTAAAAGATTATAATGTCTATGCTTTGGAATTGCCAAAAAAAATGGACTTTGCTGGCGAAGCTGTGCCTTTGGAAAACCCTGATATCCGGGAACGCCTTGACCGCGAATTGCTGGTCAATACATACTGGCAATCCAATGGTCTGTTGATGATCAAACGGGCACACAAATATTTCCCGCTTATCGAAAAGATTTTAAAAGAAGAAAACGTCCCCGATGATTTTAAATATTTGGCTGTCGCCGAAAGTGGTTTGCAACAAGTTGTTTCGCCTGCCGGTGCCGTCGGTTTTTGGCAGCAATTAGACGGTACTGCCCGCGAATACGGTTTAGAGGTCAACGATAATGTTGATGAGCGCTATCATATTGAAAAAGAAACGCGTTCAGCTTGCAAGTATTTAAAAAGTGCCAAGGAAAAATTTGGCACCTGGACCCTGGCCGCAGCCGCTTATAATGCTGGTAGAACAGGCATAATCCGCCAGCAGAACCGACAGCACGTTTATGATTATTACGATCTTTTACTTAACAATGAAACCGAACGCTATGTGTTCAGGATTTTGGCGATCAAAGAGATTTTGAGTCACGCTAAAGAATATGGGTTTAATTTTTCTGAAGATGATTTATACGACCGAGTTCCCACACGAAAAGTGAAAGTCGATACCGTGGTTGATGACTTCGGGGATTTTGCCAAGGACTTTGGCATTAATTATAAAATCTTGAAGCTGCACAATCCGTGGTTGCGTGAAGCCCACTTGAACAACGCTTCCCGCAGGGAATATGAAATTAAAATCCCTGAGGAAGGCTATTATACTTATAAACCTGAATAGATGTTTGGGTTTTTATAGGTTTAAGGTTTTGAGAATTAAATAATCCCAATCAAAACCTTAAACGTCACGCTGAGCCTGCATTTGCCGGCAGGTAAGCTTGTCGAAGCGAAGTATCAAGCTAGTACTTCGGCGCAGCTCAGTGCAGGCTTGTCAAAGCGCTATTTCGCAATTGTTGCAAAACTATATGGGTGTAAATAATTGTGATTTTGGCTTGAATTTCTGAGAAGCTTTTAGTTAATTAAAAAACTTTATTGGTAATTGATAAAAATACTTCGACACGCTCAGTATGACTTTTCAGTGGTGGTTTGGCTTCTTTTTAATTAAGTCATACGTCTTTAAATCATTTAGCGAAGCGATCCTAAGTCCTTTAAAAAAAACTAAACCTTCTTCATCTGCTGTTTCATCATCCTGATTTGATCGTTCAGCATATTGTGTTTGTCCAGTTTTTTAGCGTCTTTGAGATAAATTTGAGCTTGGCGTTTGCGACGTTTGCTCATTGCGATCCCTGCTAAATTTAGTTTTGCCATCGCTTTATCCTGGTTCATCGACAAGCCCAAACGGATCGCTTTTTTAAAATATTTTTCAGCTTTGGTCATATTGGTTTGCGAGAGCAACAGGCCGTGCAAATAATTATAGTATCCCTGCTGTTTTTGGATTAAAGCCTTTTCGGGTGATTTGATGCGGTCCAACCATTTTTTGGCGCCTTTGAAATCTTCCTTACGCAAACGCAAGAAAGCGAGCAGTAAAAATTCATTTTTAAAATAGAGAAAAACGAAAAAACCGGCGAGCAAAACGAGTAAAATCCCGTTGCCGATGCCGCCTTGGATAAATTGGTAAACACCGAAAGCCAGTAAGATTCCGGCAATGATGAGTTTAAATAGTTTGTTGAACATAAAAGCTTATTTTTGCTAAATTGCAAAGATAGAAAAAAGAAAACCGATTTTTAAGCTTTAAGGTTTGAATAACTCATCAAGCTTTGTATATTTGCGCCGATTTTATCCTTAAAAGGGACAGTCTAAAATTATTCAGCGAAGTAGATAAAAATTACATTAGATATGAAACGCACATTTCAACCCTCAAACCGCAAACGCAAAAATAAACACGGCTTTCGCTTGCGAATGGCGACTAAAAACGGTCGTAAAATCTTGGCGAGAAGAAGAAAAAAAGGTCGTAAAAAACTTACTGTTTCTTCTGAACCCCAACACAAAAAATAATGGTTTTCAGACTATTGACAAGTTAAGGTGTTACTCAATGTAACGCCTTTTTTTATATCCAAACCTCAGATTAATTGTCTTTTAAAAACTAAATTACTGCCAAATGCCAAAAAATAAAGATTTAAAAAGCATCCTCATCATCGGTTCTGGCCCGATCGTGATTGGCCAGGCCTGCGAATTTGACTATTCTGGAACCCAGGCCTTGCGTTCTTTGCGTGAAGAAGGGATTGAAACCGTTTTGATCAACTCAAACCCGGCGACAATAATGACCGATCCCGCGATGGCCGATCACGTTTATTTAAAACCATTGACCACTAAATCCATTCTGGAAGTTGTCAAAAAACATCCCAATATTGATGCGGTTTTACCCACAATGGGTGGGCAAACTGCGTTGAACCTTGCCATTGAAGCAGACGAAAAAGGAATCTGGGACGACCACAATATCAAATTGATCGGTGTGGATATTGACGCCATCAATGTTACCGAAGACCGCGAGGAATTCAAAAAATTGATGCGGCGTTTGGATATTCCCGTTGCCCCGGCACAAACGGCGACATCCTTTTTAAAGGGGAAAGAAATCGCGCAGGAATATGGTTTTCCCGTTGTGATCCGGCCTTCTTATACTTTAGGAGGCAGCGGGGCGTCATTTGTGCACCACGAAGGTGAATTTGAAGAATTGCTCACACGCGGGCTCGAAGCTTCGCCCATTCACGAAGTCTTGATCGATAAAGCTTTGATCGGCTGGAAGGAATATGAACTGGAACTGCTGCGCGATAAAAATGACAATGTCACGATTATCTGTACTGTTGAAAATATGGACCCGATGGGAATTCACACCGGCGATTCCATTACCGTTGCCCCGGCAATGACGCTCAGCGATTCGGCATTTCAACGGATGCGTGACCTGGCTATTAAAATGATGCGCAGCATTGGTGATTTTGCCGGTGGTTGTAATGTTCAGTTTGCGGTGAGCCCAGATGAAAAAGAAGATATTATTGCCATTGAAATCAATCCACGGGTTTCGCGTTCTTCGGCTTTGGCGTCGAAAGCAACGGGTTATCCGATTGCTAAAATCGCCTCAAAACTTGCTTTGGGCTATCATCTTGACGAACTCGACAATCAAATTACCCAAAGCACTTCGGCTTATTTTGAACCGGCTTTGGATTATGTCATTGTAAAAATCCCGCGTTGGAATTTTGATAAATTCGAGGGTTCTGATCGTTTGCTCGGCCTTCAGATGAAATCAGTTGGCGAAGTTATGGGCATAGGCCGCTCCTTTCAAGAGGCCTTGCACAAAGCCACGCAATCTTTAGAAATCAAACGCAACGGCCTGGGCGCTGATGGAAAAGGTTATACCGATTATGAGAAAATCATCGAAAAACTCACTTACCCGAGTTGGGACCGTGTTTTTGTGATTTATGATGCCATTCAACTGGGGATTCCTCTGAGTCGCATCCACGAAATCACCAAAA
>Ga0307967_1002263_pt1 | contig 11185 bp, 12 predicted proteins | sample OrgLakmetagen648_FD_201828 | JGI IMG/M metagenome (GOLD analysis project Ga0307967, IMG submission 201828) | Saline water microbial communities from Organic Lake, Antarctica - #648 | ecosystem: Environmental > Aquatic > Non-marine Saline and Alkaline > Saline | place: Antarctica: Organic Lake... | reverse complement strand
TTCAACAACGTCTTACCGGTTTGTATCAAAGCGGTGGTGATGCGGCGCAGCGTGCCGCCGATGAGCTGGGTGATGATTTTGATCTGGGTGCGCTGGTAGACGACATTCCAAAGAACAACGATCTGATGTCCGGCGCCGACAATGCGCCGGTTATCCGCCTGATCAATGCCGTGCTTTCGCAAGCGGTGCGGGAAAAGGCGTCCGACATTCATATCGAACCGTTTGAACACAGGGTGTCTGTGCGGTTTCGCGTCGACGGTGTGCTGCGCGATGTGCTGGCACCCAAGGCTGAGCTGGGTCCGGTGCTGGTGTCCCGCCTGAAAGTGATGGCGCGCTTGGATATTGCCGAAAAACGACTGCCGCAGGATGGCCGCATCAGTGTGCGTCTGGCCGGGCATGCGGTGGACATCCGGGTTTCCACCATACCTTCATCCTTTGGCGAACGCGTTGTGTTGCGTTTGCTGGATCAGGCCGCAGGACAACTGGACCTGGAACAGTTGGCGATGCCGGCGCAGGTCTATCAGGCCTTCAGCCGGGCCTTGCGAAAGCCGCATGGCATTATCCTGGTCACCGGACCGACCGGTTCGGGCAAAACCACGACGCTGTACGCCGGGCTGCACCATATCAATAACCGGCAGCGCAATATCCTGACGATTGAGGATCCGGTGGAATATCTGCTGCCTGGTATAGGCCAGACGCAAGTGAATACCAAAGTGGACATGAGCTTTTCCCGAGGGCTGCGCGCTATTCTGCGTCAGGATCCCGATGTGGTGATGGTGGGTGAAATCCGTGATCAGGAAACTGCCGCGATTGCGGTGCAGGCATCATTGACCGGACACCTGGTGTTGTCGACACTGCATACCAATACCGCCATCGGCGCGGTCACCCGCTTGCAGGATATGGGCATAGAGCCGTTCTTGTTGTCATCCAGTATCGAAGTGATTCTGGCACAACGCCTGGTGCGTTGTTTGTGCCGGCAGTGCCGTGAACCCATAGAGACGGATGTCAGCGAACAGCAGCGTTTTGGCCTGGCTGCAGGGGCTGTTGTGTATCGTGCCCAGGGCTGTGATGCCTGCAACCAGAGCGGCTATAAAGGCCGGACCGGCATTTACGAATTGATAGAGGTGGATGAGGAGCTGCGCCGCCTGATTCACGATGGTGCCGGCGAGCAAACCATGCTGGCACATTTGCGGGCCAACAGTCCGGCGATTGACGAACATGGCAGGCAGCGTGTGCTTGACGGTGACACCAGTCTGGAAGAAGTGCTGCGGGTGACAACATGGTCGTAGCTATAGCCAGGTTTGTACCAACGGCGGAGGTGCGATAGTCATGCCGTCATTTACTTATCAGGCACTGGATGCTGACGGCAAACGAGTTACCGGCGTGATGGAAGGCGATGGCGAACGCCAGGTGCGCTCGCAGTTGCGAGCGCAGAAGCTTAAACCACTGGCGGTGAGCGCGGGCAGGGCGCCAGCCTCAGCTGCAGGGCTGGCCAGCCTGTTTCAGCGCCGGCGGCGTTTGTCTGTTGCCGAATTGTCGCTGATCAGCCGGCAACTGGCATCGCTGATTCAGTCGGGATTGCCGTTGGACGAAGCCTTGCAGATCAGTGTTCGTCAAAGCCGCAGCATACGGGTGAAAACAGTGTTGTCGCAAGTACGCTCGCGAGTGCTGGAGGGCCATACGCTGGCACAGGCAATGGGAGAGCACCCGGCGGCGTTTGATCGCATGTACTGCGCCATGGTCCGCGCCGGTGAATCGGCAGGTTATCTGGGTGAGGTGATGGAGCGGCTGGCCGAGTATACCGAGAACGGCCAGCAGTCCCGACAAAAATTGCAAATGGCACTGATCTATCCCCTGGCGCTGCTCGGCGTCAGTATGCTGGTGGTGACCTTGCTGATGACATTTGTGGTGCCACGCCTGGTCAGTATGTTCGCCAGTTCGAATCGAGAGTTGCCGGGTCTGACCAGGGCATTGATAGCCGTCAGTGATTTCATGGGGTCAATATGGGCGCTGCTGCTGTTGTCTGCAATTGTTGCTGCGTTGGTCGGGTTTCGCTGGCGACTTCGTCAGCCAAGCGCACGCATGCGATGGCATAATTTTTTGCTGCAGGTGCCGTTGCTCAGCGAAATGTTAAGACAAACCGACAGTGCCCGTTTCGCGTCAACTTTATCCATTCTACTAAGCAGTGGCGTACCGTTGCTTGAGTCGGTGCGCATTGCCGCGCAGGTTCTGGACAATGACGTCATGCGAGCTGCGACCGAACAACTGGCAGTGCGCGTGCAGGAAGGCGGCAGTTTCAGCAAGAGCATGCAGCAGGCGGACGTGTTTCCGCCGCTGTTGGTGCAGATGGCGGCCAATGGCGAAGCCAATGGCGCGCTGGCGAAACAGCTGGCCTATGCTGCGGACAATCAGGAGCGAGAGCTGCAGATGCGCCTGGGCACGACCATGGCCTTGCTGGAACCATTGACCGTTGTCTTGATGGGGGGGCTGGTGACCCTGATTATGCTCGCGGTGCTGTTGCCGATCTTCGACATCAACACGTTGATTTGAGTAGGTGTCGGGCCTTCATGAGAAGGGTCGGCGATACCGGAATTTGTTCACGAGGAAGAAGAGAGTATGCAAATGCAATCGGAAGCAAGAAAGTCAGGGATCAGCCAGCGCGGCTTCAGCCTGATCGAAATACTGGTGGTGCTGGTTATCATGGGTTTGCTGATCAGTATTATTGCCCCCAATGTACTGGGCCGCGCCGATGAGGCGAGAGTGCAAAAGGTATTTGCTGATTTCAGCGCCATCGAAACCGCACTCAGAATGTACCGCCTGGATAATTACTCCTATCCTAGCAGCGAGCAGGGGCTCAACGCGCTGGTGGCCAGACCGACGCTGGCGCCGGTGCCTGCCAACTGGAAAAGTGATGGTTATCTGGAGTCCCTGCCGGTTGATCCCTGGGGTTATGCTTATCTCTACCTGAGCCCGGGTCAGAACGGCCAAACCGATATTTTTACCTATGGCGCCGACGGTACACGGGGCGGTGACGGTCAGAATGCCGATTTCGGTAACTGGCAGGACGCGGAATAAAAACCCAGGGGTGATGATGAGCAATGCGAGGGGTTTCAGTCTGATCGAGATGTTGGTGGTGATGACCATCATGGGTCTTGTTGTCAGCATCGTGACCCTGTCGATTGGTTCTTATTCGTCCGCTGGCAGGAATACATCGGTGGATGCGTTTGCTGACAGCCTGGTGTTGCTGATGTCGACGGCATCGAACGAGGCGATACTCAGCGGGGAACCGCTGGCCTTGAGTTTTTTCATGTCCGCCGGGACAGACGACGAGGGCGTTTCGGTGTCATGGCTGCGCTACGCGCGCACCGCCGGCGAATCACTGCGGAGCCGACAGTCGGTCTGGCAGCCGGCGTCAGCTGAAACCGGCTTGCGAGACTTGCGCATGCCCTCTGTCATCAGCAGTGCACTGAGCATTGAAGGCGAGCTGATCAATCTGCAAGCGCTCGCAGACAGCGCAGGGGTTCCTGCCCTGGTGTTCTATCCGACCGGCGAAACCACCGGTTTCACCTGGTCTTTGTCGCGCGATGATCATGCCATCACGTTGAGCAATGCCATCAGCGGTGACATCGAAAGGGGGCAGCCTTGAGATCACAATCGGGTTCACAGGGCTTCACGTTGGTCGAAGTCATGGTGGCGCTGTTTGTTGTTGCGGTGGCGTTGCCTGCGCTGATGTTTCAGTTGGGCACGCAGTTGGACAGCACTGCAGTCTTGCGCGACAAGTCGCTTGCATCCTGGGTGGCTCAGGATCAACTGGCCATGATCAAATTACAGTCTGCTGGCAATGTGACGGGCGAGTTGCACGGCGAACGGCAACTGGCGGGACGCGAATGGCCCTGGTTGTTGACGACCGAGGCAACACCGGTGCCGGGTATGGTTCGGCAGACAGTGAGGGTTTACCCCGACGTCACGGCAAGGCAGCGACAGCGCGATGCCTTTGTCGTCGTCACCGCATTTGCGCGGGCAGCAGCCACAGGCGAGGTCAGGTAGCATGATGGTGCCCGACGCCCAGCGTGGTTTTACCTTGATTGAGCTATTGATTGCGATGGCATTGACTGTACTGATAGGTGCCATGTCATACCGTTTTCTGGACGCGGCGATAGCCGTGTCGGAACAGGGCAAAGAAATTCTCCAACAGATCAATGAAATTGACCGCGTCTGGCTGCTGTTGGCGGCTGATCTGGAACAGGCCAGCAGCCGCGCTGCCGCCCGGCCCGCTGTTGGGCTGGACGCGCTGGCGGCAATGGATTTTTTGCCTGGCGGCAGACCAGCCATGCTGAGTCAGTCTGGCGCCGGAGCATTTCTGCCATCGACGCTGCAACGGCCCGGCGCGTTGTTGTGGTTTGTGCGCGCCGGTTGGAGCAATCCCTGGCTGCAGCAACGTTCCGAGCTGCAGCGCGTGGCCTATCGTGTTGTCGATGGCAGTCTGTACCGGGATTTCTGGCCGGAGCGCAACCAGAGCCTGACTGACCCTGTCGCAGGTAGTTTGTTGCTGCTAAAGGATGTGGAGGCGCTCAGTTTCCGCTTCCTGGCCGTCGGCGCCAGGCCTGACGAGGAAGCCTGGTTGAGCGAGTGGCCACCGGCAATGAAAGCGGAGGTGGCTGCCGGGGCCGGAGCAGAGGCGCAGCAACGTGATGAACTGGTATTGCGATTGCCTGCCGCCATAGAGGTACGTCTGCTCAGCGGGGCCCTCGGAGACCTGCGCAGAATATTCTTATTGCCGGGGGCATCATGAACCGTCAGTACAGCCGTGGAAAGCGCAACAGTGATATGACGCAACCCGGTCATTGTCGAGGCAGCGCCCTGGTGCTGGCCCTGCTGGTTGCCGGTCTGGTGGCGGTGCTGGCGGTACAGTTTGCCCAGGCCTTTGTATTGCAGGCCAATCGCACAGAGAACGCTTTGATGCAGGCACGTTTCACTGCTTACCTGCACGGCGCCGAAACCCTGGCGTCGGACGTGCTGGCGCGTGACGGCGTGGATTCGCCAACAGATACCCTGAACGAGGCGTGGGCCATGCAACTACCACGCTTCCCGACCGACGACGGTTGGCTGGAGGTGCAATTGGTTGATGCCCAGGGGCTCTACAATATCAATAACCTGTCAGTCAAAAGCGCTTACCATGATGATTTGTCGGCGCCGCCGGCGCAGCGCTTCAGTGAAATGCAAAAACAGTTCATCCGCCTGCTGCAAAGTTTTGTCGACTATCCGCACAGTGAAACTGAAGCCATTGAGATTACGGAAGCTATTATCGACTGGCTGGATGACGATGATCAGCCCACCGGAGCGGGGGGCGCCGAGTCGCTTTTTTACAGCGCGGAACCGGTGCCGGTAAATGCTGCCAATCAATTTGTCTCCGATGCCAGCGAACTGGTGCTGGTGCGCCATATGAACGCGGCTCTGTGGGCCAGATTGCGGCCGCTGGTAACCGCGTTGCCAGCGGTCACCGCGTTTAATATCAATACAGCGGCGCCTGACTTGCTGAGTATGATCAACGCCGCGCAGAGTCTGCAGCCGCTACCGGCGCAAACAATATCGGCGCTAACGCTGCACCGTGCCCAGGCCAGTTTCAGCGATACCGCTGGGCTGGCGACGGTGCCGATTCTGGAAGGTATTGGCGCAGATATAACGCTGACTGAAAACAACGTTGGTAGTGACGAGCCAGCGCAAAGCCCTCCCTATGGTGTAGCCAGCCAGTACTTTATCGTCTACGCCAGTGCGACCATCGGGCAGCGCACCCGGTACATGAGAGCGCTGTTGTTTCGCGATGAAAACGGCGTTCGTACATTGTCCAGAAATTACGGTTTATAGTTTAACGGGAATATTTTATGACGGATTTATGGGTCAGGGAAAGCGCCAGCGACGCAGGGCCTTCCCTTTACCGCTGGCGCTTGTGCGAGTCGGGCGAGCAGGGTGTTTGCACATTGTCTGAGTTGGCAGCGCGGTGGCCAGAGGCATCGCTGGCGCTTTTGATATCGGGCATTGACTGTCCCAGCCGGCGAGTGACATTCAAACCCGAAGAAAAAATCCACCTGGCCCGACTCATACCGTACGAGATTGAAGCAGATCTGGCGCAAGATGTTACCAGCCTGCATGTCGCGCTGGGCGTGCCTGTGCAAGGCAGAAAGGGCCAGCGTAAAGAAGCTGACGATGGCGAAAAAAAGCCTGAAGTGATTGTGTCTTACATGGACAAACGTGACTTGAGTGATCAGATCATGGCGCTGGAGAGTGCCGGCTTTGATGTCAGGCATTGTTACGCCGAGCCCTTGTTGCTGCGGGCAACCACCACGGCGTGGATACTGCGTCTTGTTGGTGAGCAGGTGGATATCAGTTGGGGCGCTGGCAGCGCAGCGAGCGTCGATGTGTCAATGCTGGGTGTGTTTCTGGATTCACTGTGGCAGGCGCCGCAGGCAGCGGGTGCCACGGCACCGCAATTGTTGCGACTGCAAGCCCGGACCTCCGGTGAGTTGGAGGTGCTTGGATTGCAGGTATCCGCCTCGGCTTCGATGCAGGTCTGGCAGCCTGAGGTGCAAAAGGAGCGGCTGGCAAGTGACTGGGACGGTATCGAGGGCTGTGGCATGGGCGCGACCGGCGCCGTCGACAAGGTGATAACGGCTATCCCCGACCTGCGTCAAGGGGCATTCACCCGGCCGGTGCGATGGCGAAAATATTGGCGTCCGATGCGCCTGCCACTGGTTGCAGCGGGTCTGGCGGCATTGACCTTCGCCGCAGTATCGCTGATTGAAACACAACTGAACAATCAGCGTTTCCACGCCCTGCAGCAAGAAATTGAATCCGTGTACCGGGAGGTGGTACCTGCCGGTGTTCTGGTTGATGCCGAACAACAACTGCGTGCACAATTGGGGCAGTTGCGTGGTGATTTCCGGGGTGGCAGTGTGCTGGCCATGCTGGACATGATTACACCACAGTTGTCGAACAACGCGCAGATCAGCATCAGCCGCCTGAGTTACAACGGCGCCAACACTGGCGCCGCGCAAAGTGAGTTGCAACTCAACATTGAGGCTGCCAGCAATACGGATATTCTGCAGTTTAGCGAGCTGCTTAACAGCGCTGGTTTGCAGGCACGGGCACAGAATATGACACAGGCTGGCAACCGGCAGCAGGCCAGCATGATTATCACGGAGGCCGTGCCATGAAGATAAAAGCCTGGTTGTATCAGAAGACACCACGCGAACAGCTCGTCTTACTGGCCGGGATGAGCGTCATTCTGCTGTATTTTATCTGGTTGTTATTATGGCAGCCGATGTTGCAGGCGCGAGAGTTGTCGGCAGTGCGAGTAGCCAATGCGGAGCAGTCACTGTTCTCGGTACGGTCACTGGCCCAAGATCTGGTCAATGTGCGCATGACGTCGGAAGCTCGCAGCATGACAGCCGCCGGCAGTCTTGCACAAACACTGGATGAGTTGGCGTCAGCACTGGGCTTGCGCATAGCGTCTCTGGAACCGGCAGCGGACAATTCCTCGGTCTCAGTTCGACTCAATGATGTCAGTATGCCGACGTTGCTGGCGTGGTTGTTTGACATTGAGAGCAGCGGCGCCATGAGCATAGATTCACTGGCCGTGTCTCCATCACGAACGTCCGGTGAAGTCGCGGTCAGTTTACGATTGCGCAGTAATTGAACGAATGAAATATAAAGTATTTATGCTGGTTCTGCTGTCCTCCCTGATATGGATAGTTGTATTGGCGCCGGCGAACATCATGGCGCGATTACTGCCGGTCAATTCTTCCCTGGTGCTTCAAGGCATCACTGGCAGTGTGTGGTCCGGTGCCGTGTCACGCGCCGCGCTGATTGTCGATTCCAAGATGCTGGCGCAGGGGCGTGTTGAGTGGCAGATCAGGCCGTTATCGATGCTGCGTTTGTCACCCTGTGTAGATTTCAACATCGATAACAACGGCCCACAGGCTTCCGGGGGAGGCTCGTCCGCGATTGTGGTTGCGGTTGCGGGTGTTGCATGTGTGTCAACCAGCGGCAAGCTGGCTATGCGTGATGTCGCTTTTGACATGCCAGCTGCGATATTTCTGCGCTCACCGGAACTGCGGCTGGGCGGCGAGATCTCCGGTCAGTTGACTGAGCTGGAATGGCAATCTGGCAGCCTGGTGGATCTGCGGGGTCAAGGGCTGTGGACCGATGCCATGATACTGTCTGACCAGCTTAATCTGCCACTGCACACGCTGCCGTTCGATTTCCGTCGCGAGAACGGCGACAGCGTTTTTGTAGAGCTGGACAACAAGGATTTGCTGGCGCAACAGCAGGGGACACCGCTGCATGTCTCCTTGCAGTCTAGGGTCGCGCTGGATGGTGGATTCTATACGCTGGCGCAACTCACGACACAGCCGCAAACACCGGTGGCGGTGATCGAGCTGTTGAACGTGCTGGCCGAGCCGCAGGGTGCCGGTGTGTTCACGCTGGAAGTGCGCAGTAAGCTCTTAACGGTTAACCGTTAACCGTTAACCGTTAACCGTTAACCGTTAACCCTGAACCCTGAACCCTGAACCCTGAACAAGCGACGTTCAACAATGCGCGCGTATAGCAATACCTGCCTCGCCAAGACGTTTTTGCAGCGCCCTGGCGAACACCAGCGCATGCGGCGTGTCACCGTGAATACAAAGCGTGTCAGCCTTGATTTCGATCACCTTGCCGTCATGCGTTTGCAGGCGCTGCTCGCAGATAATGCTTAGCGCCTGCCGCACCGCCAGTTCTGTGTTGTGGATGACAGCGCCGTCGTTTGAGCGTGGCAGCAGTGTGCCATCGGCCTTATAAGCCCGGTCGACAAAGGCCTCTGCGCAGGTATTCAGTCCTGTCTCCTGTCCGGCGCGAATCAGCTGGCTGCCCGCCAGCCCGACCAGGGTCAGTGTCTTGTCAAATGTCTTCACGGCTGCGGCGACCTGTGTTGCCAGTGTTATGTCGCGGGCAGCTTCGTTGTAAAGCGCGCCGTGGGGTTTTACAAAACGCAGCGTTGCTGACGCCTCGTTGGCCAGGCCACGCAGGTAGCTCAATTGGCTGAGCAGGGACTGCTGTAGCTTGTCCGCTGGCATTGTCATCGCCCTGCGGCCGATATTGCTGCGATCCGGGTAGGAGGGATGCGCACCGATACAGACACCGCGCTCAACTGCAGCCCGCAAGGCAGCGCAAATGTCGGCTTCTTCGCCGGCGTGGGCACCGCAGCTGATATTCGCCGACGACACCAGTGCCAGCAACCCGGCATCAACGGCACCGCCTTCGCCCAGATCGGCGTTCAGATCGATTTCCATTGCCGCTTCCATATCTGCTGACATGTCAGCTGGGAATATCACCGTGGCCAGCTCAGCCACAGTTCGAGCTGTGTGAGTTTAAGTGTCTGGGCTGCAGCCAGTGCCAGTGCGTCGTCGATATCGACCTGTATGAAATTGATCACCGTGCCGGGGGACAGATACGCCAGTTGCCACAGGTCGGCGGCAACGACGCTGGCAATATGCGGGTAGCCGCCGGTGGTCTGGCCATCATTGGCAAGGACGATCGGCTGCCCGTCAGGCGGTATCTGAATGACACCGGGCACCACACCGCTTGAAGCTCTGTTATCGGTTTGCTGCCTCAGCTTCAAGCGCTCGCCGTTCATTCGTAAACCCATGCGGTTGCTCAGAGGCGTCACTTGCCACTCGGTATGCCAGAAGGCCGATTGGCTGCGGTCGGTGAAAGCACCGTGATCCGGGCCGGACACGGCACGCAGCGTCAGACTTGCCCGGGCCTGCCTTATTCCGTGTGATCTGGCGCTTTTTTTGGATCGTCGTGATGCTATGGCGACAGGCAAAATGTCGCCGGCCCGCAGTGTTCTGCCCTGATAGCCACCAAAGCTGTTGTTGAGATCGGTGCTGCGGGAGCCCAGAACGACCGGCACATCAATGCCGCCAGCGACGGCCATACAGCTGCGCTGGCCTGGCTCGGCTGCGGCCTGGCAGTGCACACGGTGGCCGGCGGGAATGTCATGAATAAAACCGGGCGACAGATAGTCTCTTACGCTGTGTTTACCGTCGGGCGTCATTAGCCGTGCCCGCATGTCGGCACCCATCAATACAATCTGGATATCCTGATGCGCCTTGAGCCAGGTCGGGCCGAAACTCACCTCCAGGCCGGCGGCATTGGCCGGGTTGCCCAGCAACAGGTTAGCCGCCATCAATGCCGGGCTGTCCATCATGCCGGTCAGCGGAATGCCCAGGTGGCGCAAGCCGGTGCGGCCGGTATCCTGCACTGTCAGCATGGGGGACGCCCGCAGTACTTCAATCATGATGATGTCTCCACAGGCACGAAGCGCAGCCTGTCGCCGGGCTTGAGCAGGCATGGGGAATCACGTTGAGGGTCAAACAGCTTGATGTCAGTATGGCCAATGATGTGCCAGCCGCCGGGTGTTGCCGACGGATAAATGCCAGTGTAACTGCCGCCGATGGCAACGGCGCCAGCGGGGACTTGTGCGGTCGGTGTTTTTTTACGCGGCATGGCCAGGTCTGAATCCATGCCGCCGAGATAGGCAAAGCCGGCCATGAAGCCCAGACATTGCACCTGGTACTCTGGCGCGCAATGACGTTGAATTATGTCTTCCACTTTCAGGCCCGTGTGGCGAGACAGCTGTGGCAGGTCGGGCCCGCTTTTGCCGCCATAGTTGACCGGTATCTCAATCAGCGCTGACGTCGCGCTGGTCTGCTCGCAGTCCAGCCAGAGCGCTTCCGCCTGCGGCAACAGATTTTCAGTAGCAACGCCGCGTTTCATGACCAGCAACAGATTGCCCGGTCCAGGGACGACCTCTTGCAACATTTTCGCGCTTTCCGGGCTGCTGCGCAGTGCCTGCGCCAATTGGCAGATCCGGCTCTGCAGCGCCGGGTCCGGCTGTGATCCTGCGCCAGGATGGTCATGGTCGACCTGGCCGGGAAAGCTCAACAGTATTGCGCTTTCATTGACATAACTTATGTTGGGTTCTGGTATGCTCATAGCTCCACTTTAATCCAGCTGCAAGGGTAATCACAAATGACAAATAAAAAATTGTCGGGTATTGGCAGAATTTTTGTTGTCCTGTTAGCAGGTATTGTTAGCGCTGCCTGCGCCTCTGTACAAGCACAACCGGTGTTATTGCCCGAAGGTC
>Ga0307967_1002262_pt1 | contig 11185 bp, 12 predicted proteins | sample OrgLakmetagen648_FD_201828 | JGI IMG/M metagenome (GOLD analysis project Ga0307967, IMG submission 201828) | Saline water microbial communities from Organic Lake, Antarctica - #648 | ecosystem: Environmental > Aquatic > Non-marine Saline and Alkaline > Saline | place: Antarctica: Organic Lake... | reverse complement strand
CTACAAGCAGCCAACCGTGGCCGAGTATTCGTTTATCAATAATGAAGGCGTGCGCTTTGGTGATAACCGAGTGATCACCGGTCCGGTGCACGGTAATAACTGGGTGCAGATGGACGGGGCACATAACTCGTTTGTTGGTAGTGGTATTCCAAGCTACGGCAGTGAGGGCGGGGTGTTCACATCCGCGCCACCGGATCCGAGTAACGCCACTCCGTCACTCTTTGTCTATCCGATCGACCAAATTGATTTTATTGGGCTTACTATTGATCTTGCACAGATGCGTACCAGCGCACAAACCGATGGCATCTACTACGGACCATCGCCAGATGATGGATATAAAGTAGTGTTCAATAGTAATGGTACGGTCGATGTGTACAGTGTGCAGACCTGGACTGACTACTGGTCATATTCTTCTCACGACTCACCTAATTGGCACACGGGTGAGTACAACTATATTGATGATCAGACACTCATTGCCAACAATGAGCCAATTAACTCCGATTGCCCAGTACTGTTTTTTGAGGACAAATTATGGATTGAAGGTGCCGTCAACCAAAAAGTGGCGGTGGCTGCCGGGCTTAATACCAGCAATGCACAGACCAATCTCGTTATCGATGGTAACGTGACGTACGTCACGGGGACAGACGCCGGATTGCTGGCAATTGCCGAAGACGATGTTGATATCGGGATAGACGTACCAAATGACATGACAGCTAATGGCATTTACATTGCACAGTATGGCCGGTTTGGCATAAATCGATATTGTGCATCTTGTGGTTACTGGGCGGGTCCGTGGTGGAGTCCTTATTTTGTTAGTTATGGCTTACCAAATATTCTTGATCCCTACGTGTTTCGAAATAGTTTGACCCGTTCTGGTTCCGTGATTTCCAATCTACGTGGTGGTACGGCTTGGTCTGATGGAACCGGAACGCAAACATCTGGTTTTTATAATCGTTATACATCCTTCGACCGTGATCAAATAGATAACCCTCCGCCGCTAACGCCAACCACCAACGACGTCTACGAACTCCAAGACTGGCGCCAAGAGGGATGATTTCTGGCTTGAGCCAGAAATCATCCGTTCGTGACGCGAGTCACGATGGCCGATATGAGGCGAATGCCGAAGCAGGCCAAGGTGGGACCCAGCGTGACCAAAGCCACCCTGTGCCTGGAAATGCATTTATATATTTACCCTGAGCCAGAAATCATCCGTTCGTGACGCGAGTCACGATGGCCGATATGAGGCGAATGCCGAAGCAGGCCAAGGTGGGACCCAGCGTGACCAAAGCCACCCTGTGCCTGGAAATGCATTTATATATTTACCCTGAGCCAGAAATCATCCGTTCGTGACGCGAGTCACGATGGCCGATATGGAGCGTAGCGGAACCAGGCAAAGGTGTGACAGTCTGGGAGACTGTCGCAAGACCTTGCTAGCTGGATTGCGACCTTGGGAGCAAGTCAGCAACAAGGTGTACTGATCCTGTAAGGATGGACTCAGTAAGTCAGTGTTCACTCGGTGCTGCCAATTCAATAGTATTAATCGCTGGAGTATCACCAAAAAATGGTGATACTCCTTTTTGAAATAGTGCGCCATGCTACAATTTTTCATATGAAAAAAACTATTCCGTTGATTGTGGGTAATTGGAAGTGTAATCCGATGAAAATCTCTGAAGCAGAACAGTTGGCAGCAGCTACTAGTAAACTATATAAAAAAAGTGAGACACCGTACGTAGCTATCGCTCCAACCAACTTACACATTTCGGTAGTCGCTAAGAAAATTGCCAAGAGTCCAATCATGCTTGCTGCGCAAAATGTCTCACCGTACACTGTTGGTGCCCATACGGGTGAGCAATCAGTTTCGCAATTGAAGGATAGCGGGGTCGTAATGGTGATCGTCGGGCATTCAGAAAGACGAGCTGCTGGTGAAACAGACCGGGATGTCTTGGCAAAGACACAGGTAGTACTTACCGCCAAGCTCATTCCAATTATTTGTATTGGTGAAAAAAAGCGGGATCGCAACGGCAACTTTTTCAAAGAAGTCGAGCAACAGATCGTGAGTTTTGCTAGCGCGCTTACTCCAGCCCAAATGAAGAAAGTCGTCATTGCCTACGAACCAATCTGGGCCATCGGCACCGGCGAAACGGCAACGGCCGAAGACGTCAAAGAAATGCAACTGTTTATTGAAAAAATTCTAACCAAACTCCATGACCGAACCACGGCCCGGGCAGTCCGACTACTCTATGGTGGTAGTGTGAAGCCTCACAACGCAGCCGAGCTACACGCTACTGGATCAATGGGAGGATTCTTGGTCGGTGGCGCCAGTCTCAAGGCAGAAGATTTTATTGCCATCACGCAGACGGTGATCTAACCTTCAGCCTTTTTGGAAATGACGTTATAGAAGTACGAACATCAGAATAATCAATACGAAATATATGAACCCCATTTCTACTGGAGTGCGACCAATCACTCAAGCCGATGAACTTAAAGGAAAGTATGTAATCTTACGATCGTCTCTCAACCTGCCGGTGGAAGACGGTGTAGTTACAAATGAGTACCGACTAATCAAAGCCCTGCCAACCTTGCGATACCTACACGAAGCAGGAGCAAAAGTAATTCTCATTGGACACATCGGGCGTAAACCAGACGAAACCCTCAAGCCAGTATTTACTGCCCTAGAAAAACATCTTCCAGCCCAGTGGGGTGGAACAATCGGCAGCACTGAATGTATGGAGCGACGGGAACTGATGGCTAACGGAGACATCCTCATGCTCGAAAATACTCGTCAAGATGAGCGCGAGAAAAGCAATGATATAGAGTTTGCCAAAGAAATTGCTGCGTTGGGGGAACTATACGTCAACGATGCCTTTGCTGTGGCGCACCGCGAACAAACCTCAGTGACGGGAGTAGCCCGCTTGCTGCCAAGTTATGCTGGGTTGACGTTGTTGCAAGAAATCAAGAAATTAGCAGAGGTGATGAAACCGACCTCACCATCCTTGTTTATTATTGGTGGCGCCAAATTTGATACCAAGATGCCACTAGTTGAAAAGTACCTTGATCTCTATAATCATGTCTTTATCGGTGGAGCATTAGCAAATGATGTGCTGAAGGCCAAGGGGTATGAGGTAGGCACTTCGCTCTTGTCAGATGCGTCACTAGCAGGGGCGGCGTTCCTAGATAACCCAAAGTTACTACTACCGGTCGACCTGGTGGTTGATAGCGGAGCAGCCGGCAAGCGAACGTGTGAGTTAGACCAAGTCCAGCCAGATGAAGCGATTCTTGATGCAGGACCAAAGACGGTAGCGATGCTCCGTGAGTATATCAATCAGGCTGCGACCATCCTTTGGAATGGTCCGTTTGGTAATTATGAAGGCGGATATGTTGAGGCGACCGAAGCAGTCGCCAAACTAATTGCAGCAGCAGACGCACAATCAGTGGTCGGCGGCGGCGACACGGTAGCGGCCATTGAAAAGCTCGGCATCAACGATCAATTCACCCACGTTTCAATCGGCGGCGGTTCCATGCTCCAGTATTTGGAAACTGGCACCTTGCCGGTACTCGAAGTGCTAAGTAGCTAGTATTTAAAAAAAGCCCTAGAGGGCTTTTTTTAATTGGTCGGCTACAATGTCAGCTTCACCGGCTTCATAGCTAGTGTGCTTGGGGGGTTGAAATACTTGGTCGTCAGAAAACCGTGGAACCACGTGTAGGTGGGTATGAAATACCTCTTGTCCACCGTCGGCCCCACAGTTAAAGATTAAATTATTGCCAGTCGCGCCAAGTGCTTTTCGTTGCGCCTTGGCAATCTTTTGCCCAATAGTCATAATGTGCAATAAAATGTCTGGGTCTGTTTCAGTAACGTCAGTGCTTGGTTCCTTAGGGATTACTAATGCATGCCCTTGATTGCTGGGGTTGATATCCAAAAACGCTAGCACGATATCATCTTCGTATACTTTGGTCGCGGGAATTTCGCCAGTAATTATCTTTGAAAAAATAGTTTTATCAGACATATAGTAAAAATGGTACCATACCGTTACTATGCCTCTCTATCGTTGGCCATCCGACACGCCAAATCCCTTAGTTGATATTCCCGGAGTTTCTGCGCTGCAAGCCGAGCTGCTGAATAATCGTGATGTGTCACTCGACGAAGTAGCGGCCTTTATGGCGCCTGACTACGAACAGCATTTGCACGACCCGATGCTACTGCACGACATCGAACCAGCTTGTATTCGCATTGAACAAGCGATTGATCAGAACCAACACATAGCTATCTTTGCTGACTATGATTGTGATGGTATTCCGGGTGCTGTTGTCGCGCACGATTTTTTTACAGCTGCCAAGCACGATAATCTCACCATCTATATTCCACACCGACATTATGAAGGTTTTGGCCTGAGTGTGTCCGCAGTTGAAAAGCTACACGAAAAAAAGGTGCAGCTGATTATTACCATTGACTGCGGTTCGACAGATGTGGCGGCGGTAGAACGAGCGAATGAATTAAGGATTGACGTCATCATCACCGATCACCACGAACCGGGCGCGGTCTTGCCCAAAGCCTTAGCGATCGTCAACCCAAAACTCGGTGATTATCCATTTAAAGATCTTTGTGGAGCAGCCGTGATGTTTAAACTGGCGCAAGCCTTGGTCGCCCGTCGGTCATACGGACTAGTACCCGGTTTTGAAAAATGGTGGCTTGATATGGTGGGGGTAGCGACCGTGGCTGACATGGTTCCGTTGCGGGGAGAGAACCGGGTGCTCGCTCAATTTGGATTACAAGTACTGCGCAAATCACGCCGTCCCGGCTTGCAGCAGTTACTAAAAAAAGCCAAAGCCAATCAGACAACTCTGACCGAAGAAGACATCGGCTTTGCGATTGGTCCCCGGGTGAATGCCGCCTCGCGCATGGACACCCCAGAAGATGCGTTTCATTTATTAGCGGCGACTACGCTTCAAGACGCCAACGAGCGTGTCACCCACCTCGAACAGCTCAATCAGTCTCGTAAAACGGCGGTTGCCTTGATGACTAAAGAGCTCCATAAACGTATGGAACAACTAGAAGAGATCCCAGCGGTGATAGTACTTGGTAACCCGCAGTGGCGTCCTTCGCTCGTTGGGTTGGCCGCTAACAAACTGGCTGAAGAACATGGTCGCCCCGCCTTTATCTGGGGGCGTGATGGAAATGGGGTGATTAAAGGCTCCGCTCGCTCTGGTGGTACAACCAGTGTGGTGACATTAATGCGAGCGGTACCGGAGTCATTTCTCGAGTACGGTGGGCACCATGTGGCGGGAGGATTTGCGGTCACTGATGAAGGTATTCATACGTTTAGTGATGCGCTCAATCAAGCGCACGCGGATCTCGGTGAGGCGGCGTTGGTAAAAGAGGAAGTTGTGATTGATACTGAATTACAGCTTGAAGATGTGAACCAACTTTTAATAAATGATCTGAAAGTACTCGCACCGTTTGGTGCTGCTAATCGTAAACCACTGTTTGCCTTTACAAAGGTGACGCCAATCCAGGTCGAGCAATTTGGAAAAACCAAGGAGCATCTCAAACTTACTTTTGGAACCGAAACCGGCACCGTTGAAGCTATCTCGTTTTTTGCAAATAAAGACACGTATAGCTCGATCCCAAAAGAGGGCGAAGAGATGACTTTGCTCGCGCACGTAGAACAATCATTCTTTATGGGTCGAGCGCAGATTCGAATGATGATTGTAGATGTGTTGTAGGGAGTACGCCAACCACGCACCGGACGTCATTTCCACAGACACGGATCAAGTCCTATGCTATGAATAAATAAAGATTTATTCTTCCGCAATGTCTGTGGAAATGCTGTCCGGTGCGTGGTTTTTACTGGGGCATACTAGCAAAAGAAGGTTGGCTTTTGTGCCACAAACTCACTCAACACGAATTTGTGTTACCCTACATGTATGGAAACAATAACTATTTTTACCGCTGGTGGATCAAGAGGGAATCCTGGACCGGCCGGAATCGGTGTGTATGTGGCTGATGCTGCTGATCAGGTGGTGCTTAAACATAGTACGACAATCGGTAATGCAACTGATAATTTCGCTGCCTACCAAGCAGTGGTCGAGGCGCTCGAAGTGGTGCAAAAGCACTATGGTACTGCAACCAAAGACATGAGTTTTGAACTCAAGCTCGATAACGAGGTAGTGAAAAAACAATTAAATAGTGAAGATATGATTACTGACACTCGATCAGTCTCGCATTTTATTCATATTCACAATCTGCGCGTGGAGCATTACCCAAACCTGTCAGTATCCTACGTAAAACGAGAACACAATACCGAAGCCGTTCGATTGGTGGATGCAGCGCTTGACGGACGGTAGGGTGCTGGCGTAAGGTATCTTTTGTCGTAAGACCTCCAACTACCCCTCAAGTAGGACACTTAATTCATAATAATACACTGACGGTATCCGAAAGTTAAGACACTCCCGCGGTCGGTCATTCAAGAAGGCGTGGATCTCATCCAAATCATCTTGAGTAACAGACGCTATATCTCTTCGTTTGGGTACAAAACACCGGATCCACCGATTAGTATTCTCCACCAAGCCCTTCTCCCAGCTGTGATACGGGTGGCAGAAGTAGATGGGAGCGTGTATGATTTCTTCTAATTCAACCCAATGGTTGAAGGCAATATCATTGTCGGTGGTGATTGATTTGATGGTCACACCGCCGAACATGTCAGCAAACGCTTGGCTTATGGTCGAGCGTTTTCTGTTGGGTAGTCGACTCACCATACTGTGCTTGGTCAACCGGTCGGTGGCGACCAAGAGTACGTATGAGCTTTGTTTCGAGACGATGAAGTCAAGTTCATAGTGTCCGACCACACCGGTGGTATCGGGCCGTTTATCTATGTATTTCCGACCAACGTCACATACTTTATGTTTCTTCCTCTTGAGACCACCGTGCTTCTTATTCCAGCGCCAGAACAGTTGATACTCCAGTCCTCGACTCTCAACGTACTTGTATATAGCTTTAGCGGAGCAGCTGATACCAAGTTCAGTCCTCAGATATCCACTGATACTGCCTGGTGTCCACTTGTGTTCCAGCTTTGCTTCCACGAAGTTCACTAAGTAGCTATCCATCGCCACCTTCAAACACTGCCGCTTAGCGCGCCAGCGGCGTTGATATACCTTGAGCTGCGCTTGCTTGGCGTTATACACGCTGTTCACCATGTTGCGACCGACTTCACGACTGACCGTGTTAGGACTTCGTTTCAAGAACGTGGCTATTTCTCTCATTGCTACGTCACTATTAAACAGCTTCTCAATGGCGAACCTTTCTTCAAAACTTAAGTGTTTGTATTTCTTCATAGACAACTATTCTAATTACTTGCTGTCCTACTTCAAAGGTGGCTGGAGGAAGAATCGGCACAAACATAAACGAGGGAGATTACCATTGAGTTTGTCAGCACATTTGAAAGAACTGAGAAAAAAACACCAGGCTTTGGCCGATCAGGTTAAAAAGCTTGAGCGCGGCCCAGCCCCTTGTCAGCTGCAGATTTCAAAGCTGAAGAAACAGAAGCTTCGACTCAAGCAAGAGATCGAAAGTCATCTCGATAGTTCAACTACCGCTGCTGAATGACAATGGCGCCGAGGAAGTGGTCTCGGCGTCATCGCCACCCATCACTGAGATGTGGTGGTTTTTATTTTGCTACAATTTAATATATGAACGGTTTGCAGTTACTTCTCCTTTGGTCTGCATTTTTAATTGGGGTAACAATCGAAAGCTTATTTACCCTCGACTTTGCATCCATAGCTATACTGCTAGTCGGAACGTTCTTTTCTGGGTTGTTGTGGCGGGTAAAAGGTGATCTGTGGTTTTTGGTGATCAGTTTGTGTTGTCTGTTACTTGTCATTGGGATAGTGCGCACTCAGCAGTTTGAAGCGCAATTTGTCGATTCGCCATTGGCAGCAGAGGTTGGTCAGCGGGTAACGCTGACTGGAACTGTCGTCACCGAGCCAGACGAACGTGCTAATTTTACCCAGCTATTTGTGCAGACGGAAACCGACCGAGTGTTAGTACGCGCCGACCGCTTTATTGTTATTGATTATGGAGATGTAGTGCAGATAACTGGTAGTTTATCTCAGCCAGAACCGTTTATAACTGATATCGGACGAACCTTTGACTATCCAAAATACCTCGAAGTGCGCAAGGTGCAGTACATCATTTCTTTTGCCGATATCGCAGTGATTGATTCCGATCAAGGTAACGTTTTGCTGGCCTATCTATATCAAGCAAAGCAGTTTTTTGTCGTCACTCTAGAAGATGCGATTGGTAGTCCGCAAGTCGATTTAGGAGTGGGACTTTTGTTGGGTGTTAAACAAGCGCTGGGGGACGAGCTGGAGATTGCCTTTCGGCAGACTGGGATTATTCACATTGTGGTGCTATCGGGATACAACGTCATGCTGGTAGTCGGATTCTTTTGGTGGTTATCTTCCTGGGTGTTGCCACTGCGGGGACGAATTGTATTTGGGTTGATTGGAATTACTTTGTTTGCACTTTTGGTCGGGTTGTCGGCCACGGTGGTGCGCGCGAGTATCATGGCTGCAATTCTGCTTATTGGGAAGTTGCTTGGTCGGACCCACGATGTGCTGCGAGCGTTGTTGTTTGCTGCGCTCGTTATGGTGTTGATCAACCCCTATATTTTGTTATACGACATCGGTTTTCAGTTATCGTTTATGGCCACTTTGGGTCTGGTGTTGGTGCTCCCACAGTTTGAATCAACGCTCGCCACTAAAACCACCCAACTAAAATTAAAAGATTTATTACTGGCAACCGTAGTGACACAGATTTTTGTCTTGCCGTTGTTGATGTATCACATTGGTGAGGTGTCACTGGTGTCAGTGGTGGTAAACATGTTGGTACTCCCGATGGTGCCGGTAGCGATGCTCCTGACATTTATAGCTGGCTTGGTTGGAACTCTCTCCACTACACTGGGAACATTAGTTGGATTTGTCGCCTACTTGCCACTGCACTATATAATTCTTATAGCTGAATGGTTTGCCGCTTTTCCGTTTGCGGTGGTGACTATCCCCGAGATTTCGGTCTGGGTCGTAGCTGTCATGTATATCTTGCTTGGGATTGGCTACTGGTTGTGGCGACGCTATCGTACGACAGATACAGCTCAAGTAGTAACTCAAATAAAAGACGTAGCCATCTGGGAGGTGGTAGATGAAGCCGAAATAAAAACCGACTTGGAATCTGGTGATTCCAAGTCGGTTAGTAGCCCGATATTTTTCCGTTAACTGGCTCTAAGCTAGTCGTTTTGCGACCACTTCCCAGTTGAGATTTTTGAAGAAAGCTTCGACGTACTCTGCTTTATCTTTTGATTTGTAGTCACGCATGTATGAGTGTTCCCACATATCAAGAGCCAGTACGAGGTCTACGTCAGCCAACTGTCCCAAGTGTTGCTCATCTACCCAGGTTTGTACGAGTTGGTCAGTTTGTGGGTCGTGGTAAAGCATCGCCCAACCAACACCACGAGTCATAGCGATTTGCTTAAATCGCTCAAGCCACGCATCGAATGAACCCCACTGGAATTCAATCTTTTCTTTTAGAGTACCGTCTGGTAGTGCGCTTGAGCCACCTTCAAACTGAGCAAAGTAATACTCATGATTTTTCATACCACCAAACTCAAACCCAAGCCGCCTTTGCATCTCGCTAATCGCGAAGCCGTTATTATCTGTGTCGGCGCTGTACGCATCTATCTTATCTCGGATCAGGTTGACGTGTTTGACATAGCCCTGGTACAGGCCGAGGTGATTGTCAATGGTGTCTTGTGAAATGCCATCGAGCTCAGGAATATCAAATGATACTGGTTCGTATTTCATAGGGAAGAACATAATTATTGTAATGAAAACATTGTATCATGTTGATATGGATCTGCCAAAACGATTAAAAATGGCTGTATTGGGTATTCTGATGCTATTTGGTGGATTGTTGTTTGTATTGCCTGTCGAGCAATCGTCACCATATTTTGCTGTTCATTTTCTGGATGTTGGACAGGGGGATGCGGTGCTTTTGCAGACACCTGATGGGTATGAGGTTTTGATAGATGGTGGAAAGAGTAGTGCGGTGTTGCAACAATTAGCAGCAGAACAATCTTGGGGTGATCGATCGATCGACGTTGTGATTGCCACACATCCTGACACTGATCACGTTGGTGGTTTGGTTGATGTGTTGCAACGCCATAAGGTGGACATGATTGTACAAACACAAGCACAGAGTGATTCACCAGCTGCGATTGCGTTTTCTACCGCTGTGGTAGCAGAACACGCAATCGAGGAATACGCCCAAGCTGGACAGGTGATACAGATTGGCGCCTCAACCACAATCGAGATTCTTTCACCTGCGAGCGAGACAAATAACTGGGACAGCAACGCAGCGTCGGTAGTGGTGCGAGTAGTGTATGGCGAGACAGCGTTTATGCTCACCGGCGATGCTCCGGCTGGGGTAGAGAATTATTTGGTTGGTGCTTATGGAGCAGAATTGCGCGCAGACGTTCTCAAGCTCGGTCACCACGGTTCTAAAACTTCTACTTCTGAACTATTCCTCGACACAGTACAGCCCCAGTATGCTGTTGTATCTGCCAGTCTCGACAATAGCTATGGCCACCCTGATCAATCAGTCATGCAACGGGTGTTTGCAAGAGAAATTCAAACCTCACACACCGGCACTGACGGCACGGTGACGTTTTATTCTGATGGGCAGCGGGTGTGGCGTGAGTAGTAACAATAAAAGACTGGCTGATCTTAGGATCAGCCAGTCTTTTATTGTTCTATAGATCTACTTAGATCAGTTTCGCTTTCTTGAGGGTGACGTACGCACCGTTTTTGGCGATGGTTCGTAGTGCTGCGGCAGATACCTTGACTACAACGTGCTTATCAATTTCTGGTACGAAGATTCGCTTTTTTTGTAGGTTGGGCTTACGCATCGTTTTTCCGCATGGATTAAACTGCGTCGCACGAGTGCGGTTTGAGTATCGTCCCCCTACTTGGGTTGCTTTTCCGGTGATTTGACAAACGTTAGCCATAAAATAATTCGATTAGTGGCGCCATAGTAGCATGAAGGTGTGAATTTGCAACCTGTATGGAGAACGAAGTTGGTGTGGCGGTTAGTTTTACAGGCTTGGATGTTCACAGACCCCTGTGGGCAGGCCAGCCCCGC
>Ga0307967_1002259_pt1 | contig 11196 bp, 10 predicted proteins | sample OrgLakmetagen648_FD_201828 | JGI IMG/M metagenome (GOLD analysis project Ga0307967, IMG submission 201828) | Saline water microbial communities from Organic Lake, Antarctica - #648 | ecosystem: Environmental > Aquatic > Non-marine Saline and Alkaline > Saline | place: Antarctica: Organic Lake... | reverse complement strand
GAATGATAAGCTGCTTCGCCTCCTGATCCAGTTTGATTTCATTGACCCGTTGCCCCTTAAAGCCGAAAATATCCTTCGGGATGCTGATGCCCATATGTCTGTTCTATATAAAGTTGAGAGAGGCCTTATATTTCAACAGGTCACGTGGGTATTGGCATCCTTTTTTCACTCATAGGGCCGTAGAAGAGCCTATTATATTCATTTATGATAGTATCATATTAAAGAGAGTATCAATGATGACTAAAATCGATGTTTGTTTTAACGCTAATAACGTTGTAGGCGAGTCTCCTTTTTGGAATGAGAGAGATTCGACAATCAACTGGATTGATATCATTGGTAAGAAAGTTTGCAAGTATTCTATAAGTGCCAAAAACTATAAAGAATGGAAGTATGACGACTTTGTTTGTGGCCTAATACCCATTGATGGGAGCAAGGTAGCCGTTGCTTTTGCAAATGATATAGTTGAGTTAAACGTAATTATAGGCGATTCACATACTATTTTCACTTTAGAAGAGAACCAACCAGAAAACCGAATAAATGAAGTGAAGTGTGATCCCTCAGGAAGGTTATGGGTTGGTACGATGAAGAACAATATTGAGCCAGATGGTAGCCCAAAGGATCTCGATACCTCAACAGGTTCGCTGTACAGAATTAACTCTCGCGACAGTATTACTACTATTGAATCGAATATAGGTATATCAAACACATTAGCTTGGGACACAGTCAGCAATTTCTTTTACTTTGCTGATAGTGTTGCAAATATAATATGGCAATACAAATATGACACTGAATCTGGGGAAGTTGACCAGAAAAAGGAGTATGCCACTGCGCCTCTTGCTGGCGCACCTGACGGCTCTACTATCGATCGTTATGGTAACTTATGGAATGCACGTTTTGGTGATAGTGCGGTAATTTGCATTAACAAAGAGGGTGAGGTCATTAAAAAAATTCAACTTCCAGTGACCAATCCAACAAGCTGCGCCTTCGGTGGCGAAAACTATGAAATTCTATTTGTTACTTCAGCAACTTTCGGTTTAACGCCTGAGCAGTTAACCAAAAATCCGCTCGAAGGTAGCTTGATTGCTATACAAGTAGGGGCCGTTGGCGTTCCAGGAGATTCATGGAAATTTGATTTTTAGGTTAAATTACCGATGCCTTATTGGGGTGACTATCGAAATAAAAATCGTTGCAATTTATTCTTTAAATTCTGTATCGATTTTAATTAATGTCGTGAATAAAAAGGGAAATAATTCATCACGCGGATTCAAATCTGAAGTGCATCACCTAATCAGGTAGAAGAAGGGGCCAGCTGAAGGTAAGCTCTTACCCTTTTTCTCCGGCAAGAGATTAAGTGATGATGAGAACTTACCAGCAACTGACCTACGAGCAACGATGCCAGATATCGGCCCTGAAGAAAAGCGGGTGTGGCCAAAGGAAGATCGCTGAGACCATTGAGACCACACAGCCCACCGTGAGCAGGGAGTTGGCAAGGAATACAGGGGCCGTGGGGTATCGCCATACGCAGGCACAAGAAAGGACGGAGCAACGGCACGCAGAGGCGTCACAGCCTACTAAAATGGCGCCAGACATGATTACAGTGATTGAGTCGAAGTTGCGCGTAGAGTGGAGTCCAGAGCAGATGACCATGGATCAGATTAGCTTTAGTGATGCCGAGTACCAGCGAAAACGCAGCCCCACTCGTCGCGAGAAATTCCTAGCTGAGATGGATCGACAGATACCCTGGAAGAAGCTAGAGAAGCGGCTGGCTCAGCCGCACCCCAAAGGCAATCGTGGTCGACTGCCTTATCCGCTGAGCGTCATGCTACGCATCTACTTTTCAATTTACTCTTTGGCTATCAACCAAACGAGAGATGCCTAGCGGGTTGTCATCAAGAAGCGGTTTAGGCAATAGCGCTGCAGGAAGCGATTGGTAGCATATTGGACGCAGGAATCGGAAAATGGCTGCAGAACCAACCGAGGTTGTTCGGCTGTCTGAAGTGGCTGGGTACGGTCCGCCATGAACCATAGCGTGGCAAACTTCCACGCCGGTTGGCCAGCCATTCGCTAGAATACGGCCAGCCTTAAGTTCCAACAATGGGAGCATTGCCTCGGCAATGCCGTGATCCGCTTCCTCAATGTGGATTGTGGCTGTAAGCTGACCTTCTAACTGTGCTACAACTTTGCGCATATCGTCAAAATCTGCGCACTCAACTACTAATGACGTGGCACCAAACACTTCTTCCTGCAGTCCCGTATCATTCAGAAATTCACTCGCGGTGGTCGCGTACAAGCCTGCCTGGCACTGATTCGGTCCATCTGCTACTTGACCACGCCCCACCAGTTTTATGTTTATGTTGGCACCAAGGCGTGCGCTGCTCTTTTCATAGGCATCGTAAATCCCTGGCGTTAACATAGTTTGGCTATCAGCAGTTTCGAGTAACGATTGAGTGGTTTGGAGAAACTGGTCGAGCTCGGGCCCTTTGATGGCGACCAGCAATCCTGGATTTGTACAGAACTGACCCGCACCCATATTGAGTGATCCGACAAACCCCTCTGCGATTTGCCTACCACGTACCTTGAGCGCGCCGGGCATGAGAAAAACTGGATTAATACTGCTCATCTCAGCATAGACCGGGACCGGTTCCGGCCGGGACTGCGCAATCTTCTGGATAGCGAGACCGCCGCCGCGAGAACCGGTGAATCCTACGGCTTTGATCCGGGGATCAGCAACCAGTGTTTGGCCAACTTCATTGCCTGCCCCGAACAACAAAGAGAACACCCCTTCATGCAAATTGCATTGTTTCACGGCCCGCTGGATAGCAAGACCCACAAGCTCCGAAGTACCGGGGTGCGCAGGATGCCCCTTTACCACTACCGGGCAACCTGCCGCCAGTGCCGACGCAGTATCTCCCCCGGCAACTGAGAAAGCGAGTGGGAAATTGCTGGCACCGAAAACAGCTACAGGGCCCATAGGGATATGGCGCTGTCGCAGATCTCCGCGGGGCATTGGCTTACGATCCGGCATGGCAGGATCAATACGAACATCCAGCCACTCTCCGGAGCGCACTACTTGGGCGAATAGACTTAGCTGGTTGCACGTGCGACCAAGCTCTCCCTCCACACGTTGAGCGGGCAACCCGGTTTCCGTAGTACATCGTTCAATCAACTGATCGCTAATCGCCTTGATTTCGCTACCGATTGTCTCCAAAAAATCAGCTCGAGTTTCCAGCGAAGTTTCGCGATACGAATCAAAAGCCGCCTCGGCCAAGACACACGCTTGCTCTACCTCTTCGCGACTAGCGCCTGTGTAAACAGGCTCAATTTTTTTGTTAGTTGCTGGGTTTACAGCTTGAAAAAATTCCGCCTTGCCACTAATAGCGTTTTGACCAATGAGTAGTTTTCCTGAGAGTTGCATGATTAAGTAGACTCCGATTTTTGATGTGCGACTAACTTACTGTGCGTATGGGCTCAACGTCATATCTCAAAAAACCACCACGTTGCCATTGATCCTAGAAATCATTCACTGCCTACTTCAGGCGAGCCTGCTCCGGCAACCTCGCTAAAAACTCCGGCAATTATGATCTTTGTTTGCTGGCACTAGCTCGAATACGTAGCACCTAATTTAATCTTGAGTTAATCCCATATTGTGGGCTATAGTCCCATATAATTCAAGCCACAACAGAAGAGCAATTTACCATGAAAAAGGTAATGAATGATTCAGCCGACTATGTTGATGAAATGCTAGAAGGACTCACTTTAGCATATCCTCAATTACAATTAGCCGATGGCAATGGCCGGGTGGTTGTGACAAAGCAGCGAGGCGCCCTGCGGAAAGTAGGCGTTGTGACCGGGGGCGGATCCGGACACCTTCCGCTGTTCACCGGATATGTTGGGCAAGGCCTGCTGGATGCCTGCTCAATCGGAAACGTGTTTGAGGGCCCCAATGCACAGAGCTGCATTGATGCCATCAACCAAGCCAACCGGGGACATGGTGTGCTGTGTTTGTACGGAAACTACGGTGGCGACCGGATGAATTTCGAGATGGCCTGTGAGATGGCAGAAGTGGAGAACATTGCCACACAGACAGTTCTGGGAACTGATGATGTTGCCAGTGCCGCGCCGGCTGAAAAGGCCAAACGGCGGGGGGTAGCAGGGATTGTGTTTGCCTACAAGGCAGCCGGAGCAATGGCTGATACAGGAGCAGATTTGTCTGAAGTTGCTGCAGTAGCACGACAAGTGGTCGATCGAACCCGCACTCTAGGCTTTGCGCTGTCGCCTTGTCAGGTTCCCACGGCTAGTGAGCCTACTTTTACTATTGCAGATGATGAGATGGAAATGGGTATGGGAATCCACGGAGAGCCGGGCATCTGGCGTGACAAGTTAAGGAGTGCCAACGACATCGCCGATGAGATGATCGAGCGACTGATGTCGGAGGCACCTGATCAGCATAACAATCAGGTCGCACTGCTTATCAACAGCCTTGGTGCTACCCCTATGGAAGAACTACTGATTCTCTACCGTCGTGTCAGCGAAAACCTAAAAGAGAGGGGTATAAAGATAGGTTTTCCGCTTGTAGGCCATTTTGCGACCTCCATGGAAATGGCAGGCGCATCAATTTCGATCGGTTTTTTTACCGATGAGCAGATGAAGCTGCTTCGGGCACCGACTTCATCACCATTCTGGCCAGCAGGGTGATGGCCATGCGAGCCAATGATATCAAAAAAGCTATAGATGTTTGGGCGGCACATAGTGACCATCTAAAAAAGACTTTGAATAAGGCTGATTCGGCTCTTGGAGACGGCGACACTGGAAGTATGCTTGCGCGCGTGATTCAGGCTATCAGTGATGCGGATTTTATCCCTGACGTTGATCTGGGCGGCATCTTCATGGCGATGGCTAAAGTGACTCTTTCGACCACTGGATCTAGTCTCGGCACGTTAATAGCAACTGCATTAATGACACTGTCCAAAGATTCCCGTGAGCTGTTCGAACTAGAGGATTCCGAGTTGGCTGAACGTCTAAAGTTAGCAAAGACAGCCATGGAAAACCGAGGCTCTGCATCAGTGGGTGACAAAACTGTGATCGATGCACTTGAGGCGGTAATCGAAGGGCTTAGTGCCACTAATAGCAAAGAATCGGCTGTGGTGCGTGTCAAACAGTCGGTGGATCAAGCTCTGGTTAGTTTTCGCGACCAGCCATGTAAAATAGGACGAGCCCGAATGTACGAGTCAGCCAGCATGGGCAAAGATGACCCAGGCATGCTGGCAGTGAGCCTGCTTGTAGATCTTCTTTATCAACATCAAAGGTGATCTCGACAAGCGCGCTGGCAGAACATTTACGAGCGGCTTATGGTACAACGCCCAAGGCACCTGCAGCAGGTTGTCTAAGGGCGGTCAAATGTTTTCTTTTTGGTTTTCCGAGACTTGTTGAGTGTTGGTGGCCTGGTAGACAAAAGAGATTAACTACCGGTAGACAAGTTTTCCGAAACCTGGTTGGCGTGATGTACCACAATTTTTGCCAGCTCAGGGAGATAATCTTTTGACAACTTCCACGCAGGACCTGAGGCCGATATGCCGGCAAATACTTGACCATGTTCGTTGCGGATCGGGGCGCCTACACAAAGGAGCCCCGGTTGATGCTCACCATCATCAATAGCATAACCCCGCTCGCGGATATCATCTAACTCCCGGTACAGCGCCTCGCGTGTACTGATGGTATCGGGAGTAAACTTCTCTAATCCAGCCTCAATGAAGCGTTCGATGACCGACTCAGGCTGCCAGGCCAAAATGGTTTTGCCTACGCTTGTACAATGAGCTGGAGCGTTCTCAACGAACTTGGACGGGATACCACCGTCCATAACTGGTTCCGCACGGCGAATCACCACGGCACGGAATCCATCGAAGATGGCCAAGCGCACGGTATGTCCCGACATGTGGCGCAGTGAGTCCACGATCGTGGCCGCTTCACGATAAATATCAAAGCTTGCCAGGGCAGTATTACCCAGTTCGAAAAGCTTTAAACCAAGACGGTACTTATCCCGTTCTTTGCCTTGATCCAGCAAACCCACATCACGCAGTGAGGTCAGGAGTCGATGAGTGGTACTGCGAGGGAATTGGGTCCGTTGACAAATCTCTGTCGGCGTCAGCGCCCTATCATTTACTGAGAAACATTCCAGCACTTTTACTATCTTTGCCAGAGACTTCATCTGATCATCTGAATTTTGGCGACCTGATTTATTTGAAATCGTCATTACAGTATCCATCGGTTGTGAGCTTCTCAAGAATCTCGATCCCATCTTTTAAAATAAAATTGTCGCATCCTTTTTACGGATTGTCACAAAAGCACTTCTAATTGGCGCAAACGTCCGCAATAACTGCCATAAAGTCTTGAAACTAATAAGGATTTTTGAGCGACAATTAACTTGTACGCCGGTCAAGCTAATTGTCGCTAAACCGACCAAGAAAGTTGACGTGGGATAAAGGATACAGGGTTAGATTCTTTTATCATCATTTTCCTTGACCTAATTAAACAAAGATTCTACCCTAAAATCAAGACAAGAATCCCACATTATGGGTTTTATAAAAAATGGAGCAGCACGATGCAAAGCCAAGCCATTGATAAAAAACAAGTCAAGCAATCTCTCCGAGGAATTTTGCCTCCCCTTACGATGCCGTTTGACCGTAGCGGAAAGTTTATACCAGAGGGCATCAAAGACATCATAGATTGGACGATCAAATCGGGAGCGAATGGGGTTGTGGCCGGCGGGTCTACTGGCGAAGGTCATACCCTTTCGTCTCCAGAATTTATCGATGCAATGAGTGCCACCCACGATGCCGTTGCCGGAAGAGTTCCGTTCATAGCTGGTCTGATTGTAAATTCCACACGTGAAGCTATCGAACGCGTCAATTCGATCAGCGATCTCAAAATCGACGCATTGCAGATTACGCCTGTTCATTACCTGTTTAAACCAGGTGATGATGCTACTGTTGAACATTTTCGCGAGATCTGGGAAGCCACGGGCATCCCGATCTTGATATACAATGTGATTCCGTGGAACTACCTGTCAGTAGACCTGATGATTCGCATCATGGATGAGGTGCCAGGTGTCGTTGGCATGAAACAGAGTTCTGGTGACCTGAAATCTGTGTCGGATTTGGTCATGAAACGAGAGCCGGACAATATCGTGTTGAGTGGAATTGATGCTTTACTGTATCAGAGTTTCGCTTTGGGTGCTGACGGAGCAATTTCTGCCTTGACAGCTGGGCTGCCAAGCATAACGGCTGAGCTATTTGCGTGCACAGAACGTGGAGACCATGATCGAGCCCGTGCGATTCACTTTAAGCTTAGCGGACTATGGAATGCCCTTAATCATGACAACCTTCCTGCCTGCATCAAGTACATTCAGTCTCGTCAGGGTTTACCACTTTACGAACCCCGTCGACCGATGGAGTCAGTAACCTACGATCAGAAAAAGGGCATTGACGAACACTTAACTAACATCCTATAAGAAGACTCCTTCGCGAGAGTGAGCCCTATTTCCCACACTCAGTGACTGAGGTAAACCGTAAGGCCATGCTGAGCCTACATACCAGTGGTATTGGCATTGTCGAAATAAGAAGTGACTCATTGGAGAAAACCATGAAAACAATAACAAAAACTATTTCACTAGGCATTTGCGCAGCACTAATGGCGAGTGGTCTTGTTGCTCAAGGATACCCTGATCGACCGATCACCATGATTGTACCTTGGGGTGCTGGAGGTGGTACAGACGCTACTGCCCGCATAGTTGCACAACTTTTAGAAGAAGAACTGGGTGAGCCAATTAACGTCGTCAACCGGACTGGTGGCGGATCAGTAATCGGTCATACGGAAATCGCAAATGCGACTCCAGACGGCTACACGCTGGGGGCAATCACAACAGAGCTTTCCATGTTCCACTGGCTAGAACAGTCTGACATTACCTCTGAAGACTATAGTCCGATTGGGCTATTCAATGCGGACTATGGTGGTATCTTCGTACGGACAGATTCACGGTTCGAAACGCTACAAGAAGTTGTTGATGCTTGGCGCGAGAACGCCAATGCTATCGCTGGCGGTGGCGCTAACCAGGGTGGTGTTAATCACCTTGCCTACGCGGCGATGGTATCTGAAGCAGGAGGCAACAATGCATTCTGGGTTCCAACTGAAGGTGCAGCCCCGGCGCTACAACAGTTGACCGCAGGCACCATCGATATAGCCGTTGTTCAGTTCCCGGAGGCTAGTGCACTGATGGAGGCAGGTGAAATCCGCCCATTGGCGACGCTAGGTTCCGAGCGCAACAGCGACTACTCGGATGTCCCGACAGTGGATGAAGCGTCAGATATCGAGTATTCAATCAGTGGCTGGCGTGGCCTCGCGGGCCCGAAAGGTCTTCCCGACGACGTAATCGACACATTGATCAATGCTTTAGAAAAAGTAGTCACTAGTAACGATTACAAAAAGTTTATGGACTCGAGACAGTTTACCATTGCTTGGGCTCCAGGTGAAAAATTTGAAAAGTACCTAGCTGAAAAGGATGCGCAGTTTGGCGATGGGCTTCGGGCAGCAGGCTTGGCTGACTAATGGCTGAGAATGATATTGTATTCAAGCCCCCTTCCTTCGGAAGGGGGCTTGAATATTGGCTACAGGTTGCTGTTGGTATAGTTTTCACGGTTGCGGGTATAGTCTTCATTATTGAAGCACAGCAATTCCGGCCGATGCGTGCGGGAACACAGATTGGACCTGGGCTGCTACCAACCATTTGCGGCTTCGCATTCATAGTATTGGGGCCAGCACTTGTGATTTCCACGATTTTTCAGAAGCACCGGATTGGTGGTAATGAAGAACTCGACCTCGGGTCATTCCGTTTTATTGCTTCGATCATTATTGGAATGATCGGTGTTATTTATCTGATGCCATACCTTGGCTTTATACTGACGTGTGCACTGTATTCCTGGATCGTCACATGGGTCGCCGGGGCTAAGTGGTGGGGCGCTGTTATTAGCGCAGTATTAATATCCGGTTCTGTTTACTACCTTTTCACAGAATTTCTACGTGTTGTGCTACCTCCCGGAATTATTTTTTAGAGGATCTATGGAAATATTACTACAGTCCCTCGACTTAATACTAACCCTTGAGACGTTATTGGCAATCTTACTGGCCAGTGTATTTGGGTTGTTTGTCGGTGCTATACCTGGTCTAACCGCCACGATGGCAGTTGCCCTATTAGTACCATTCACCTTTTATATGTCGCCAATACCCGCAATTGCCACCGTTATTGCTTGCACAGCTATGGCAATAACTGCTGGGGATATACCTGGTGCATTGCTTCGTATACCAGGCACACCATCCTCTGCAGCTTACACGGACGAAGCGTTTGCAATGACCAGAAATGGTCAAGGGAGCCAATCGCTTGGTATCTCCTTGCTGGCTTCATGTTTTGGCGGCATTTTTGGTTTTATTGTGTTGGCAACCGCGGCGCCCTTTTTGGCAGGCTTCGCGCTTCGGTTTTCAAGTTTCGAGTATTTTTGGCTGGCGACTCTTGGCCTTTCTTGTGCTGCGCTGGTGAGTTCAGGGGGCATTATAAAAGGTCTACTAGCATTATTTACTGGGCTTACCATATCAACTATTGGGTCGGATCCACTTACCGGAACGCCACGATTCACTTTTGGGGATCTAAATCTAATGGGAGGTCTGTCGTTTGTACCTGCTATGATTGGCTTATTTGCGCTGGGAGAACTATTGAAGTACAAGCCAGGCGAATTGTCCGCTGTCTCCAATTCGAAAGTGACAAATCCATTTTTCGATGTGCTACCCATTCTCAGGAAATATAAAAAAAACCTATTGAGAGGTTCAATGTTTGGAACCATAATCGGCGCTTTGCCTGGTGCCGGTGGCGACTTGGGTGCATGGGTTTCTTATGCAATGGCAAAAAGAACTTCAAAAACACCGGAAAAGTTTGGAACAGGACATCCAGAAGGTATTGTAGAGGCAGGAGCTGCAAACAACTCCGCCCTGTCATCTGCATGGATCCCGGCAACTGTATTCGGTATTCCGGGTGACGCGGTAACAGCTATCGCCGTTGGTATTCTGTTCATGAAAGGGTTGAATCCCGGGCCACAGCTGCTGACTCAAAACCCGCAAAACTTTTATGCAATAATTCTTATCTTCTTGATTGCGAATCTACTGATGATCCCGTTAGGGTTTATTGCAATTCGCGTCGCACATAAGGTATTCACAATACCCCGAGCTTACCTGAACGGCGGGATACTTATTTTCTGTATCGTCGGTGCGTTCGCTGTGAATAACTCCTTGTTTGGGATAACGGTAATGCTTTTTTTTGGAATCATGGCTTATATTTTTGGGCTAATCAAAATTCCGATTGCCCCAATCATCCTAGGATTAGTAATAGGTCCTTTACTGGAGCAAAATTTTCTCATCTCGATGATAGTAGCAAGGGGTGATCCAATGGCTTTTTTCACTCGACCGATTGCAGGTACGCTCGGAGTGTTGGTCATCTTAATCTGGAGTTTATCAATCATTGGCAAAGTAATTACAGCAACTCGGTCTCGGAGCTAGTGTATTGTGTTAAATGATATAATGAGATATTATATGGGTCTTTCTCCTTGGAGTATATCTTCATACCCGCCCAAGTCACTATTACTCTGTCTCTAGAGAAAAAGAAGCAGTTAGAGCAGAGTCTCCATGAATGTTTAAAATTACGTAACTATTCAGCGAAATAGTATGCGGATTCAAGTTCCAAGTGCATCACAGATTAGCCTGCTAACGCAGCCCTATGATCGTTCATTAATTGGGCTGGGGTTTTGAAGTCCAGGTCTTTTCTTGGTCGAGAGTTAATCCGCCTCAGTGCCTGCGCCACCTTTATCTGCTCAACCTTCTTGAAGTCCGTGTTCTTTGGAAAGTATTGTCGCAGCAAGCCATTGGTGTTTTCATTTAGGCCCCGTTCCCAAGAGCTGTAGGGGTGGGCAAAGTACACCTCGGCCGATAGCGCCTTGCTGATTCTCTCATGGTAAGCAAACTCTTTTCCATTGTCAGCCGTGATGGTGTGAACAACGTCTTCAAATGGCTTGAGCAGCGCTATCGTGGCCTGAGCTTCGTCACCCGCTCGACTATTGTCACCAGGGCGCCGCTGTGGCCCTTACCGATCACCGTGTCGAT
>Ga0307967_1002256_pt1 | contig 11206 bp, 9 predicted proteins | sample OrgLakmetagen648_FD_201828 | JGI IMG/M metagenome (GOLD analysis project Ga0307967, IMG submission 201828) | Saline water microbial communities from Organic Lake, Antarctica - #648 | ecosystem: Environmental > Aquatic > Non-marine Saline and Alkaline > Saline | place: Antarctica: Organic Lake... | reverse complement strand
GCCAGCCCTTGCACGCCTTCAAGCCTGATGGGGTCATCTTTTTCAGCGACATCCTCACCCCGCTTCCTGCTCTGGGCATAGAGTTTGATGTAATCAAGGGCAAGGGACCTGCAATAGCTGTGCCCTTGCGTAGCATGGATCAGGTGAGAGGTTTGTACACACACATCAGAAAGGGTTACTTTGTAGGTTATAAGGCCGCAAGGGGAAGGTTTGCTCAAGTTGTTGTCTTCCTTCTAATTGCTTGGGGGAGACCAAGGACACTTGCAAAGAACGGTTGTTACTCCGTTGGGCACCTTTGTGTAATTTCTTCCTTGAGGCTAGAGAACAAGGGCTCCTTTTGAAAAGAGACCGACCATCGACTCTAAGAAGATGCACGCAGAGCAAAATTTGAGCTCAGGTGGAGAGGGGAAGAGGGCTGGGGAGGGCGTCAAAAGAACCCGCTGACGTAAAGAAAAATAATCGAAGAATGAAACTACTCAGCAACATCCCGTTTCCGATTGTCATCAAAATTCTTGTAAACAAATTGCTATTACTGAAATTATAATATGCAGTTCGGACCACAGGGGGGTGGAAACTTTATAGAGGAGGGTGACGCTGGGTTTTGCTGGGAAGGTAGATGAGCAGGAGTGGTTTTTTATTAATGGCTCAGTCGAAGGGATGGCGAGCGTATTGGTGGAACATAGAGCCATGTTGACGTGTGTGCGTGCAGTACAGGCACAGTAGGTGCGCATAGTATGCGCTCCTGCAATAGGGGATTCCATGTATGGGGGGCACAGGGGCACAACATCATTGCAGGCACAAACACAAGTACAAGTAAACATAGCTCAAGGAAGGCATTACGTTTTCTGGGTGCGAGTGTTTGCAATGCACAATCACAAGGTGGTGGTCTAGGATGCTCAACAATTAGGTGCATGCTGCTAGATACGCATTACAGGAACTTCCTGACCAGCATTGATTGCTTATGGCCTTGACACGTCCAAGAACTGTTAAAAGAAATCACATTCCCGTCCCAGCACCCGACCCAGAGCAAACCTTCAATTAGTGATCTACTTCACTTATTGTAACACATCGTTCCCAGCAGATCAAAGGTCTCACAGCCTGCTCCGGACCCAAACAATACTTTCTGCCCTCCCGATGATGATTGTGATTTGCGATGAAGGGCTTTGTGATCTCTGCCTCTCTTATACCTTATACCACACAGGTCAAAGCCTTGCAACCCATGCTTGACCCGTCTGCTCGCCTGCCCTTCATTGAGACCACGCTGTCCACGCTGAGGAAAGAGGTGGATGGTACAGGTGTGCTACAGGCACAAACAAGCACACAATTGCACACCCGCTCCTCAGCACACACCATACACACACAAGCACTACAATTGCTTCTCTGATTTGCTGGCTTTTGGGGGGCACATTAAAGCGGTCATTCACGCAAATGTAATGTTACCTGTACCTGACTATTTCCTACGTACTTATCTAGCCAAGTCCAGCTACATTAATTTAAAGCAGCTGGCATTTGTCATCTGCTCGGCCCACTTGCTACCCTTCTTCATTCTCGACTATGGTCCCATGTGGTGCAGGCCGACATAATTATATTCATTGCGCACCACTTGACCATGCACACCTAGGGTTGGCCAGAATTGTATATATACACCGTATGTAACCGTATATACATGGTTCTGGCCTACCCTGTGAATTCCATTTCAACGTGCACAGAGCCATACGTACAACACTGTGTGAAGGAGCAACTTTTTTTAGCTTGCGCTAGACAGGTTTGTTTGCGCCCACACAGAACACCATGACACGTGCACACTTTTGCATGCCACCATGCTACCAAAGGCGGCTGGGTTTTGCATGGTTCCTGAAGTTCGCAAAAATGTGAACAACTTTGTGCACCTCACACCTCACACACGCATGCCTCCACTGCGTGTTGCAGGTGCAACTCTGCTTGGCTTTGTGGGTACCCCTTGGACTCTGGCGGCCTATGCCATTGAGGGCAAGGCTGACAAGGAGTGTAAAGAGACAAAGGTGTGAATTGTGAGAGTCAAGGCTGATGATTTTGGAATAGAGCGCGCCACAAAGTGCAGGGCATCTATTCTAGCTTCCATCATGAATTCCAGGCATCATTTCCATTAAGTCGTCAAAGGCATTGTTGTGTCAAGCGCCGTCAGCATTTGCATCCCACTGAACGTCCATAGATCCTACATTGTTAGTTCAATGTCGACTCACTGCAGCAAGACGACCGCAGCTGGTTATTTTATCCCTTTAGCTCCCTGCCAAGGTTGCCCCCTTGCTCCCTGTCCCTCGCAGAAAATAATGCTGCACAACCCCCTGATGCTACACACCCTGCTCAACCATCTGACTGAAGCACTGATCGTCTATGCTTCATACCAGATAGAATCCGGCGCTCAGGTAATGCTCAAAAGCGTCTTTGCAGTTGCACCTCCTGTATGAACTAAGGGTGAATGGGCTCCTCTGCCTTGGTTGTTTTAGCACCTTTGCAGCTCCGCATTGTGCGCCCCTACCTGAATATTGATCAGAGTGAGTGTCTTGGCCAAAGAAATGGGCGACATCAAGAATCATCCTCAGGACCCCATCTCTCACACTGCAGATCATCCAGCTGTTCGACAGCTGGGCTCACCACCTGTCACCGAGTCAGTTTGTCGAGTTCAGCTTGCCATATGCAAACCGCATCTCTACCGCCTTGAAAACAAAATACCCTCACGTCCCTGTGATATTGCACGCCAATGGAGGTGAGTGTCAAAGGGCTCAGTATCACAGGCCCAGGAATCGCTCTTCATACCCTTCAAGGAAGCAGGGTAAAACGGCATAACTTGTGCGCTGTCCAGGTTTTTACGAAAGCTACTCAGCAATTGATTCCAGAAGGCGTTCCGCAGGACAGCCATGTGTTGTGAAACTGAGTAGGGGAAGATCTGATATTGTCCGTTGGTGCCGTCAGCTTAACTTGAGCAAAAAGTACGACCAGTCAGCACATGTCTGAGCATCAGGTCTGATCTATAAGATTCCATAGCACACTTCCGTAACCACTAACCACACTGATGTCCAGGAACCGGAAAACTCGAAACTATGGGTAGCACCTCAGCAGATGTCATCGGACTGGACTGGGCAACTGATATCAAGGTAGCACGGCAAACGCTGGGCCAGGACGTGCCAGTGCAAGGCAACTTGGACCCAATGGTGCTTTTTGGGCCAGAGGAGGTGGGTGCCTCCTTGCTGCAGGGAGGCTGTGTCGCATTGAAACACTGCAACTACCCCCTTTTTACATACTTCTAGTCGTCATGCCATACATGTATACTGCGTCAGAAATTTCCTGGCTCGTTTGATATATGTAGAAGCGGTTGAGAAACGGCCAAAATAATTCCAACCGCGTTTCAACCGCACACGGCTGAAATCAACCGCCCCATTTGCACTTCAGCCGCATTTTCGCGAAGGATTTGCAAAAAATCCAATGCTTGTGAGGAGCATTCTAAATAACAAATCAAGTCTGGGTGCAACAATCCGAAGAAATGGCGAAAGATTTGGGCCAATTTAAAGATATATTGCGCAGTGCTAAAATGCTACAATACTGCATTTACATATCAACTGCTATACTTTATGACCCGTACAATTAAATAGTTATGTATTTCATAAATGTACGAATTTTTTTGTAGCAAATCGGCTGAAGCCGCGTTCTCATCTCCATCCCACGATCTCTACTAGGCATGCGGACCTGCTGCATTTTGACCTGAGAAAACAAAAAGGACGCAAAAAGGAACGCCAGTAACCGCCCTGTAACCGCAAGCTCTCCACACGTGCAAACACTCTCTCTTTCTCACACACACACACACACACACACACACACACACACACACACACACACACACACACAAACAAACACACAAACACACACATACACATGCATGCACACACACCAGTTTTTTTTCAAGGATTTGGAAAAACTTTGGTTTCATGTCTCCTCCAAATCTGGCAAATTGAGAAATTGGGTTCTCATGTATTTTTCTGTTTTGCCCCAGCCCGCCGGGAGGCCGCAGGGCCCAGCGTTCGGTGCTACGTATGTTTAGTTTTGATAAAGAATTCGCATTAACATAAGTTTGTTTGAAATTGCAAGTTGAACAAACTGTCCATTTTAACTAAGTTGTTCATCATCTATAAATCCCACAGCGCTTCTTAGCGCTGATCCACTCCAAAATGGCCTCTGGGTATGGGAGGGACTCCACGCCAAATGCTGAGCTCTTGAACCCCCGTGCGCAACACGTCAGGTGCTGCGCTTGTAGCCTGTTGCGCTGGGGGTTACGGATGTATTTGAGCGTGCTGAACATACGCTCATCCTCCACTGACCCTGGCACCATTACCATCACCGACTCTGCTACCTTGACCCACTCCCCAAACCGATACTGTGCCCCTAAGCGAGTGGCTTCCCCCCAAAACTCTTTGGCTGAAAGAGGGGTTGGGGGAGGGGGCTGTGCAGGTTCTGGCTCATCATCAGACTCATCCCTGCTGCAGCAAGCAGCAGCAGGGTTAGCATCCTCAGCTGCTGCTGCTGCTGCTGCTGCTCGCCTTGGCAGCCCGACCCATTCTTTTCGTCCACCCCCCCATCACACAGCCAATTCTTGCGCTAGGGCTATTCCTCAGGGACTGGATGCTCAAGCCATTGAGCTTGAAACTTGTTGGTGGGCCCATTGGCCCCTAAAAACTTCCCATCACATTCCCCCCTAGCAACTTTGAACTTTTTTGATGGGGGGTTATCGCTCATTCTAACATAGTACATGTTCAGAGCTTTTTTGGAATTTGTGGTGTGTTCACCTTCGACGGCCCTCTAAGGGCCACAGAACCGTTTTACACAGGGGCTCATCGACACCTTAAAAAGCTTGGTTTCATGTCGATTTCAAAAGTCGGAAACCCATGTTTTCATGTCGATCGACATGGTATGTCGCCTAACAAAAACACTGACACACACACACATACATACACACAGCCGTACGCAAGTCGTACGCAAGCAATGTTTACCATTCTCCTCATGAGGCTCCCTCTTTTCTCTTGTTACATACATTGGTATTGAGAAGAATGAACGGTATCTCCAAAGGTTCCAAAGGCACCTAAACACACTCAAGCTCAGCTTAATTTCAATAGCGAATTTAAAAGAAGGGGGTGCGGTTGAAGTGCGGATAAAGCTGTTGAATTCAACATACCCCTGTGGTTGATCAGCAAATTGTTTACCGCATTTCAACCGTCGTTCCGTTTTATCCACTTTAGCCGAGGCTGAAATGTTATAACGAGTCAACTGTATTTTTGCTTGCAGAAAATCGTGGAGGTCACAAACCAGGTGCTGCTGGCAGCCGGTCCCCGAGGCCACATCCTGAACGTGGGGCACGGGGTGATACAAGGCACTCCTGAGTCTGCAGTGGGCGTATTCTGCGAGACTGCACGTCAATCTGGGAACCTGTTTGCGGCTCAAAAGAAGGCTTTATAGCTGACCTAATTCAAACATTTCATCGAAGTTTCGGTGAAAAATATGAAATGGTTTGTTTTCAAGTTTGAACAAAATTTTATTATTATTTTATCGGATTCTGTTTTAACAGAAACTAGGCAATGACGTCCCTACCTTTGATCGCCAATGGTGTGGTCTCTCAAACGGCACCTCACATAGCGCAAAGGAGACCATGTTTGCCCAAAATCAGCAGAAGGATAACCAGTCTGAAAATGGGTGAGCACACACATGCACGCGCGCACACACACACACACACGCACACACACATACACACACACAAACACGCACACACACACACACACACACACACACATACACACACACAAACACACACACACACACTCACACACACACACACGCATGCACACGCATATACATGCGCGCGTTAATGTTATCAATAAGGAAACGTGTACGTACATACAAGTATGCATGACATTCGTGATTATCACATCTACTGAAACAAAACACGCAGGCGAAATGGATAACTGCATTACGGTGGCGTCCACTCAATCGATCATAGCAGGCTCAACGCCCAAAACTTCAAGTAAAGACCGCAGCAGCATCAGCGCCAGTAGCAACGGTGGTGGAGGCCCCGGTGAAGGTGGGGAATGGTGACAGTAGTAGCGTTGCCGTAGAAACCAGGCATGCCCACGTGCATGTACACGCAAAAACATGTACGCAGCTGAATGCGTGCAAACACAAACACGTGCCAAAAATATCTCACGTGTTAGGGCAAAAAGCAACAGGCGCACACTCTTGCGTTGCTCACCTATTTAGTGCACAAACCCAGCCCAAACCTCTGCCGATGCACTTGTTGCTTCACTGCAGCTCGTGTACAATACAACAATTAGACTGCAAATTTGGGAATCTCTGCTGTAACTTACTAGGACACACCCCGTCTCTTCTTTGCGAGCATTCCATGAGTACCTGTCACAAGCACGCGCGCACATACACACACACACACGCACACAAACACACGTGCAAGCTCTCACACACAGACATACATACACACACATACACACACATACACAAACACTCATGTTGTCTACCAGGTAGCAGCGGTGGGAGCAGTGGCAGCGGGGGAGGGGAGGGGAAGGGCAGCAATGGCAAGGGCGGTGGGGGGGATAATCACCCAATGCAGCTTTGGACCTACCTATTTGCGGGTCTTGTTGCAGGTGAGCGTTCATTGACCTGACTGTTGTAATGAACTAAATTGGCCCCTCACAGCCTGCGTGCTTGCAAGCAAGAAAAAGTGCACACCTGAGGGATTCACGCGCCCTAGTTTGTTAGTCTGAACCGTGAAAGTATGCCAAAAATGACCGCACGTTCGGGGCATTCCTTGCCACTTACGCAGTAGATATGGTTTTGGCTAAACCTACTCAAATGGCCATTTCTCTCAGAGCCTGCTTGTAAACTGAAGTCAAAGCACGAGGGAGGGATTAGCACGTGAGGGTGCCTGTACGTGGCAGAGAGGCCTGCTGTGTCTGCCCGTCATGAATCTACATAGTAAGCTGGCTCATCAGCACGTCAGCCTTCTTTTCGGGCCTGTTCCCCTGGTTTTAGAAGATAGCAGACAGAGACAGCGGGAATGTCCTTAACTATCATCCATACGTGTCGCTTACTAGATGACAAGGCTGTAGCTGATGGCTGACTGATGGCTGACTGATGGCTAACTGATGGCTGACGAGTCTGTAGCCGATGGGTGATTAATGTGTGCTCCTGTCAATTGCAAGCTGCCTTTTCTCAAACTCAAGCTCAATCCAACTCTCACTTTTAGAAGGTTGGCCATATTCATACATGTGCATGTGTAATATATGATATATGAGCCCAAACTATGTGGAACGGAAGTCTTAATAGAGAAATCTCAGCGTATGAACAAATGGCCATTCACCTGTAAAGTATCCATGAACAGCACAAGGATCTCCAGACATGTGGTCATACGGTATCCATGACCAGTAGGGAAACCTACAGACTTATGGTCATGTATAGATCTGCTACGGTCATACCTTCCCGGTATACTGCATACTGTATCCATGAACAGGCCTGCCATGGATATCTTCACATGTCTACATTGGTCATACAGGAACAGTCTCCACGTGCAGGTCTGGCAAACTCTATTTACTCTTGATAGTGCCTCTTGCTTTAATGTGGGTCCACAAGCACACGCAAAGCAGTGCATTTGGATGCCTCGGCTTCACTCTTCCCTCCCCGTCCCTTGTCTGAGTGAACATCTAGCTCATGAAACGTGCGCAGAGCTGGCCGAGGTCATGCAAAAACACTGTGTTTGACTGGCCAAGGTAGTGTAAGCACACTACACTGTGCGTGTGTGGCTGAGGTAATAAAAACACACTGTACAAGACTGTGTGTTTGGTAAAGCTCTTTGCACAAAGTTTGGTACATACACAGTTCAGTTATCCGTGGTAATCACTGTTTGGTACGTACACCGTTATCATTGGTGATAACCAACCCTGAGCAGACGACCCTGACTACTGTTTGGACACTGGAAAAGTTGGTCTGTGTGCTCGTCAGTGTATGCCATTTGTGTTGTGTACCTGATCTTGCCACAAGTATGTCAGGTGAAGGAATTTAATTATTATTGCGCGCCTGCAGCCATGACTCTCTTATCGTGGTAGATCTCACGTCTGTGAAAATTTAAACAATAAAACCTTTGACTTTTGTCATAGCTGTTTTTATTTTGCCTTTGTGTATGTGTAACCATTAGCTACCATATCCTCATTTCCTGTCTGTCTCACCTGCCATTATGTCATCTCATTATCACATTTCATTTCCTGTCTGTCCACACATCATTATCACACATCATTTCCTGTCTGTCTCACCTGCCATCATGTCATCTCATTATCACACATGTGAATGTATGGCCCCATACACCATCATGTCATCCCATTATAGTCACATATGTAATGTTATCTCATTACAGCATGCCATCACTTTATGATCTGCCTTCCACGTGCTGCCTGATGCTGCTGCACGTCACGCAGTGGGAGGCATCATGGGCTTTGCCAAGCGCGGTAGTAGCAAAAGCTTAGGGGGGGGCCTATCGGGGGCGCTCGTTCTCGCCTTAGCAGCACGAAGCATGTCAGGGCCCGGGGCAGCAGCAGGCGCACAAGTGGCCTTTGGTGAGTGAGTGCGTGTGTATGCATGTGTGTGTGTATATGTGAAGATGGCTCATGAGCTGCAACAGTACACGCACACTTAAGTGAGGGGGCACCTTGGCGCCACACTTTCCATTGCAAAAATATTAAATTATATAAAACCTGACTCTGAGCTTTGCCCTTGACAAGTTGTTTGTGCAAACTTGGTATTATAATCAGATGATTGTAGCAGGTGAGAGCAATGCTGTTCAGTCTTCACAACTTTTTCGGGCTTGCGCCGCCGTTGCTCCTAACCCAACAACTAAAGTAGTAAATGGCACAAGCTCCTTAGAGGTGAAGGGCAAAGACCTCGGTGCTTGTTGGTGTGTGGCCTGCCCTTGTTTCCGAAAACTTAGCAGACCCCTGACACTGTGTTTAATGTTTTGAACCCTGTACTGGATACATTACCGGGGCAGCTCAAGTGCGATTAAAGTCTAAGGAGATGTTTGGTGTATGAGTCAGCCGCTGCTTTTGCCTAATGCACATCACAGCTGGTGACGAAACTGTAAAGTCCTTCCATTTCACGAATGTAGGTGAAACAACTGTAGACGGGTGGCCATACACACTCCCTTTTTCCCTTGTTTCTAGTTTCGTTGCAGAAACTCATGCACTGAGCTTACACGCAAAGCACAAACTATGCTAATCCACACACGTACGCTCGCAAACGCAAATAATGTTAAAGCACTACTAATTTTGTGCTCTTTTTTGCAGCCATCTCGGTGTTGCTGGGAGTGTTCTTCCTCGCAAGGTTTGCAAGGACAAAGAAGGTCATGCCAGGGGGTGTGGGGGCCGGGGTCTCGTTTGGGATGGCTTGTGCTTACCTAGTTATCGGGCTATAGAGCAAGATGCATGCAGCTAAGAAATAATTAAAAAGTTAAGGAACGCGAGTTAATGTAAGCATCACCAGCTACTGCTACATGCACAAGTGCTTGCGTCTTGTCTGTAAGAGCAACGTAGGTTACTTTAAGTGCAGGTTAACAGCTGTCGTGCACATCTGCAATAGCACAACCTCAACCGCATCTCTTTGTTTACTTGTACATTACACACCATCGGTGTTGTTTCAGACTTTTTATAGAAGGCTCTCTGCTTTTACCGGCGGCAAAACCGTCTGCCCCATGGATTTTGTGTTGTGTCCATGGACGCAGGCAGTATGGTTCCACGAGTAAAACTATGTAATCCCAAGTTGTTCTTATAAAAGGCTAATGTAGCAGCCGGACTTCTAACAGGCTACAGGCAATTCCAAGTTGTTTTTATAAAAGGCTAATGTGGCAGCCGCCCAGACTTTTAACAGGCTAGAGGCAATTTTGTTGCTCGCACCTCCAGCAGCAGTAGTTACCCCTTAAATTGAAAGACAATAACAAACAGCGTGTGAGTGGTCAGCACGCTCCCAGGGGTGCTGTGGCACCAGCTCAAGCGCTGGCTGGATAGATTGATGCACACCACACCACATATGTGGATACAGAAGGAGAAAAAAACGGACGTTAACTCCAAGAAACAGTTGGTTGACAGTTCAGAGTTTCTTTATGTCTTGTTCAATATATTGCTGGATGGCCAGTCTTATTGATGATAACCATAATTTTATAATCAATTGACAATATGATTATTAAAAGGTACCAACATTATAGGGGATCCTCAAGAGACCCTGTACCGTGTAAGGTCTCTGTGCTTTGTAAAATTGTACATAGTAATCAGCGAAATTGAAATCAGATATCTGGTCTTTATTTCGCTCTTTATATACGATTTTACATTTTTAGCCAGGCAAGTGCTGGTTCAGAATTTGTCTAGCAGCAGGGCCTGCAGCAAAAGAATGATGAACCAGACCATGTTTGATGTTCAGCCCCTCTCGTTGTGCATGTGCTGCTCCTCCCTCACACATGAATTTATGTGTAATACTTTTTGCCTCCCTCATTCTTGATATCCTCAGTGTGACAGATGTTCAGCAACATGAAGCTCATGTGCCCAAAAGACACAAATGATAATCCCCCCCTCTTTGATTTAATGCGGTCAGCTGGTCCTGACAGATGCTTGATTGTTTTTACTGGTTTTATTCAGTGCTGCAATCTTTTTAAACTCTGCAACACGCATGAGGCCTAGAATTGAGTAAACAGTCCCAGATCCCCGAAGGGACAGTGGTGTGACAGCCAAGCAAACATGAGTAGCAGTAGCAGAGACAGACATACGCATACGAGCAGCTAGCGCACAGGCGTGAATGTACAGAATTGGTAAAGCATTAGGGACCATTGTGATGCAAAGACCTCACTCCTCTGCTGGATGATTTTTCCACCTTAGAGGCCTTCTTTGGTCCGAAGGCGCGTGCCCCAAATATTAGTAGATGTGCCGAGTCTTATACTTTGCATTGACGGTGATTTAATCTGACATCCTCGTGCATCCTATTAAATAGGGCAACAATCCTTTAGAAATCCAAAGTTCGGTAGCAGTTTTCCTCCAAATTCTGTAACCAATGACCTGTCACACTTAATGCTGCAGCAGTGAATGATGCGCTGCAACTAGAATTTGAGCCACATTTGCGTGAGATTTGGAGTCGTATAATC
>Ga0307967_1002249_pt1 | contig 11235 bp, 7 predicted proteins | sample OrgLakmetagen648_FD_201828 | JGI IMG/M metagenome (GOLD analysis project Ga0307967, IMG submission 201828) | Saline water microbial communities from Organic Lake, Antarctica - #648 | ecosystem: Environmental > Aquatic > Non-marine Saline and Alkaline > Saline | place: Antarctica: Organic Lake... | reverse complement strand
ACTGCCCATGGCCTCCACGAATTGTGCAGGTGGCATGGACTCATAGGGATCGTGAATCATGTCCATCCAGAACCCGGGCCGGAACAGCGTGAACGCAATCAGCAACAACACGGCGGATTCGTACCAACGGCTGCGAGTGATCATGTAGCCCTGGGTCGCCGCGGCGAAAATCAGCATGGCTATTGTCGACACCACAAAGATCAGAATCCCCTGCAAGAAGGTTACATCGATCAGCAACAGGTCGGTATTGAAGATAAACAAGAACGGCAAAGCCGCGGTACGCAGGCTGTAATAGAACGCCTGGAAGCCGGTCCGAATTGGGTCGCCACCGGAAACCGCAGCCGCCGCGAAGGACGCCAGCCCCACCGGCGGCGTCACGTCGGCCATAATGCCAAAATAAAACACGAACAGATGCACCGCAATCAACGGTACTAGCAGGCCGTTCTCCGCCCCCAGCTGAACAATGACCGGCGCCAGCAGCGCCGAGACCACAATGTAGTTGGCCGTAGTGGGCAGACCCATGCCAAGAATCAGACTGAGCACCGCCGTAAGCAGCAGAATCAGTAGCAGATTCCCCATCGCGAGGATTTCCACCACTTCGGCCAGCACCAGCCCTACTCCGGTCTGCGACACGGCTCCAACGATGATACCTGCTGTGGCCGTCGCAATACCGATGCCAATCATGTTGCGGGCACCTGTGACCAATCCAACCCACAAATCCATGGCGCCTTCGCGCAAGTCGGCGCCCATCTTGCTGCGACCGCGGAAGATGGAGGTAATAGGGCGCTGGGTCAAAATGATAAAGACCATGAACACTGTGGCCCAGAAAGCCGACAAGCCCGGCGACAGGCGCTCTACCATCAGACACCAGACCAGCACAACTACCGGTAAGATGTACTGCAAACCAACCAACACTGTGGGCCTGGTTTGCGGCAGCGAATAGATCGGCTGATTGGGATCATCCAGCTCAAGTTCGGGGTAACTGGATGCCAGTTTAAGCAGAGCAACATAAATCACCGCCAGCCCAACCGAGACCACCCAGGGAGTGGCATCGCCAAGAACCGGCTTGAGCCAGCCAAGACCGTAATAGACGACCATAGCCGTCACCATCATCAACAATAGCCCACCGAGAAAGCCCATCACCTTGCGCACCAGGGGCTTAGGCGGATTGCTGCTTTCAAGGCCCTCCATGTTAGCTTTCAAGGCCTCCAAGTGAACGATATAGACCAGTGCGATATAAGAGATCAAGGCAGGCAAGAAGGCATGCTTGATGACATCGACATAGGAAATGCCCACATACTCGACCATCAGGAACGCGGCCGCGCCCATGACAGGCGGCATAATCTGACCGTTGACCGAAGACGCCACTTCGACAGCTCCAGCCTTTTCGGCGGAAAAACCGACGCGTTTCATCATCGGAATAGTAAAGGTGCCCGTGGTGACCACGTTGGCAATCGATGAGCCGGAAATAAGCCCGGTCATGGCAGACGCCACGACGGCAGCCTTAGCCGGACCGCCCTTGTAGTGGCCAAGCAGCGAGAACGCCACCTTGATGAAATAGTTGCCCGCTCCGGCCTTGTCGAGTAAAGCGCCGAACAACACGAACAGGAACACGAAACTGGTCGAGACCCCCAGCGCGATGCCGAAAACCCCTTGGGTCGTCAACCACTGGTGATTGATCAGTCCATAGAGGCTGACCCCGCCATGCGAGAGGATACCGGGCATCCATGGGCCAGCAAGGCTATAGATAAGAAAGAATGATGCCACGATCATCAGCGGCGGCCCAAGCGCTCGGCGGGTCGCCTCGAGCAGCAGCAGAACCCCAGCCACCCCGACGATTACGTCCTGCAATATCGGCGCACCAGGGCGCTGAGACAGCCCTTCGTAGAAAATAAACATGTAAGCGCCGCAGAAGGCCGCCACCGTCGCAAGCACCCAATCCTGAATGGGAATTCGATCGCGGGGCGAACGCTTAAATGCGGGATAGGCCATGTAAGCCAGAAAAAGCGCAAAGGCCAGGTGAATCGAGCGGGCTTCCGTGGCGCTGAACACACCGAAACCCAAAATGAAAGGCACCGGAGAAGCAATCCATAATTGAAACAGCGACCATGCCGCCGCAATGCTAACCAATAATTTTCCGGGCATGCCAGCTGGTTTGCGGGCTCCCGAGTCACTGGAAGCAACCATGTCCTCCAGATCAGCACTCGAGTCGCGAGGTTTTGTATTGTCGTCCGTCATACTCAGCCCTATCCGCCGTCAGTCAGGTTGCTATTGATATTATTATTGCGCTTGGAAACGGCACCACAAACGCAATGCGCGGATACCTATAAGCATCCGCGCATCGGTCATTCAGTTATAACAGCCATCAAAGCAAAATCACTCAATCCAGCCTTGCTCGCGATAATAGCGGGCGGCGCCATCATGCAGCGGTGCTGAAAGCCCTTGGGTAGCCATTTCCTGGGGAACCAGGTTCTCGAAGGCCGGGTGCAGCTGCTTGAAGCGATCGAAGTTGTCGAAAACCGCCTTGACCGTCTGGTAGATGACTTCCTCGTCGGCATTGACGGTGGTCACGAAGGTAGCCGCCACCCCGAAGGTCTCGACATCGTCCGGGTTACCCGTGTACAGGCCGCCGGGAATGACGGAAGCGCTGTAGTAAGGATACTCGCTGACGATGCCCTGGATGTCCTCGTCATTCAACGGAATCAGGCGGGCGTCGACGGTGGTGGTCGCCTCTTGGATGGAACCATTGGGGTGGCCGACCACATAGACCATGGCGTCGATATTGTTATCGGACAGGGCCGCAGCCTGTTCGGCGGCACCGAGCTGAGACGCCAGCGAGAAGGTGTCCTCGGTCCAGCCTTTGGCGTCCATTACCACTTGCATCGTATTGCGCTGGCCAGAGCCGGGGTTACCGATGTTTACGCGCTTGCCTTCCAGATCATCCAGGGTCGTGATGCCGGAATCAGCACGCGCCAGCAAAGTCAAAGGCTCGCCATGAACCCGAAAAACGGCACGCAGGTCCGTATAGGCATCGCCTTCGAAGCTTTTGGTGCCGTTGTAGGCCTGGTACTGAACATCGGACTGAGCGACACCCATGTCCAACTCGCCGGACTTGATGCCATTGATGTTGGCAACGGAACCACCGGTAGACGGCGCATTACACTTGATATTGGCATCTTCCAGACGGTTGACCAGACGGCAGATCGACTGACCGACGACATAATAAACGCCGGTCTGGCCGCCGGTGCCGATGGTGATGAACTGCTCTTTATCTTGGGCCATCGCTGGTGATGCGAACATCGCAGCACTCAGCAGGGTGCCGGTAACTACGGCGGAGAAAGCATGGCGTTTCATAAACACACCTCAATAATTATCATTATGGTCGGTAGAAAGCGAAAAATTTACGCTTACGGAAAAACGCCTGCTTGGTGAGGTCTGTTTCCCTTATTTGCCAGTTTAGCCGCGACTTACGTTAAGTAAAGCTTAATTTACAGACCCTAACGCCCCAAGGCCCAACTGTTTTGGGCCAATTGCATGGCCTGTTTTACGTCATCGGCTGGAATATCACCCGGCTCACCCTTTTCCAGCGGGTCGTAATGAAACACGTAAAGCCGCGAGGCGAACTCAGCCACGGGCAACGAGGCTTCACCATATAGCTCGCCGTGGCCCTGGGTTGAGGTAACAATCCCCTGCCCCCAGTTTTGCCCGCTGTCGTTGTTGGGGTTGAAAAAATAAACGCGCATTACCTTGTCCGGGTCCAGCGCAAGCCGTTGGATGGTGATGGCGTGCCAGCCGAGAAAGCGTGTGGCGCTGTCAGTGACTGCAATACCGGCCGGCTGAGGGTTAATAACCGGAATATTGCCGTTGTAAAAAGGGTGATAGGCGGCATAAAAGTCGCGGATAAACCCTTCAAAGTCTTTCAGACAACCGGTGAATACGTCGACAGCTATGCGAAATCCGTGGCCCACATGATCGCCGTGGAATGCGGAGTTAACCCATTTGTGCGGATCTTCTCCGCGCCCGGCGCTGCGACGACCCATTTCAAAGTAGATGCGGTCGAGGTGCGGCACAGTCAGCAGTGAAACGGCATCTACATCCACCGGAGGCTCGCTGGCCAGCCCGGCGCCCAGATCCCGCGAAGAAATACTGTTGCCTTCAAAGCGCATTACCACTTCGTCGTCGCGCGCTGCCCAAGCAAGAATCCGCAGCAGTTCCGCCGGCATGTTGTAAGCCCACATAGACAAAGCGCGCGTGGACTGACAAGTCGGATAGTTGCCCTGCCCTACCCCTAGCGGGCGCCCGAGCACATTGAGCACATCGGCAAGCAGAAAACATTCCGGCGAACGGCTGCGCCCGAAGACGGCCACAATCTTCTTGGCTGCGGTCTCACACAGCGAAAGTCGTATTTGTCGCCACAGGGATGGCGCCACCGGAGGCGCGTACAGAATGCCCCGCTCGAGCATCATCGCCAGGCCGTAAGCACACTGGCTGGTCTCGGGAAACAGGGCATCATCAATCAGGGTGTGAATCAACGCCGGATAGCAGTGAAAAGCATCGGCACCCGTATGGCTCAGGCCTAAAGCCGTGGGAATCAAGTCGTTCCAACGGCTACGCAGGTAGCGTATAAACCCGGGCATATAAGGCGAAACCAGGCCGGTACTGTGCATGGCATTGGCAAAGGCGATGGCCTCTCTCAGCAAGGTGGCATCGTCCATTTGTGCCAGACGTTCAGCGTAGACATCGAAACCGGGGTCTTCGCGGCAGCCCTCGGTAGGGCTGAACACAGCATGGATCAGTTGCAGCGCGTCTTCGCCGACGTCGCCACCGAGCGCATCCGGTTTTTGCAGGCAGACGGCAATCTGCGTCACCATCTGTTTGACACCATCCACCTGAACCGGCCGTTGCGCCAGAATCCGCCGAACTTCGGCAACCAAATGCTCCAGAAGATTCTCGTAGCCCAAATGCCGGAGCAGGAAGTGATACAGACCCTGAACGGCGAAACCGAGCCCATCCGGCCGCAGCCGGTCGCTCTCCTGAAGGTCACTGACCACCAGGTCCAGGTTCATCGCCAGTACTTGAGCAAGGAAGTGCTGGGCGTGTTCTGCAGAAATAGAAGGGTGTATATAATCGCCTTTAGCCACCGCCAGGAAGCGAATCTGGCTCAGGCTTTCGATCAAGGTTAGAATCGAGTCCCCGTGGCGAATCGTGCGCACGGCCAGTGAGGGCACCAACGTCTGAGGATAATCCCAATCACTGCCGCCAAAGCACCCGGCCGCCTCAATCGCCGGCACTCGCTGGTAAAGAACCTCGAGGCCTTCGTCAGTAAACATCAGGGCTCGTGCCGCTTCGATGACCTCCAAAATGGGCGAGACGCCCTCAGTGGCATTAATTTCTGCAAGGCGTTTGATGGCCGCGTCGAGTGACTTCGCTAGCTCATCTGGCGCGTCGTTATTTTGATTTGCGGGTTTATATGTGGCTCTGCTCATACCCTGCAATCCTCCTGTCAATGCCGGGACATGTCAACCTGACCCGGATTCAACACGCACGTACTCTGGGAGGAAAAGCCGCCATTCATTGCGTCGGCGGCTCGGCGCGACTGACCCGCCAGATGATATTGCCCACATCATCCGCTACTAAAAGCCCACCTTGCTTGTCGATAACAACGCCCACCGGTCGGCCCTGGGCTTTGTCGTCAGCATTGATGAACCCGGTGAGTATATCGACCGGCTGACCATCAGGTTCGCCATCGGCGAAAGGAACAAAAATGACTTTGTAGCCGCTGCGGGGTTTGCGGTTCCAGGAACCGTGCTGGCCCACGAACATACCGTTGTTGAATTGTTCAGGGAGCGTGTTGCCCTCGGCCGCCGCTAGCCCCAGTGAAGCGGTGTGCGGCCCGAGGGCATAATCGGGTTTGATGGCCCGGGCCACTTTTTCTGGGTGTTGCGGTTTTACCCTCTCATCCACATTCTGGCCAAAATAGCTAAAGGGCCAACCGTAGAAAGCACCATCCTTCACCGATGTCATGTAGTCCGGCACCAGGTCACTGCCGAGCAGGTCACGTTCATTGACAGCAACCCAGAGCTCGCCGCTTTCCGGCTGCCAGGCCATACCCACCGGGTTGCGAAGGCCCGTGGCAAATTCGCGGTGCTGACCGGTTTCGAGGTCGATTTCCCAAATGGACGCGCGGCCTTTCTCCTTTTCAAGACCGTTTTCGCCGATATTACTGTTAGAGCCCACACCGACGTAAAGCTTGCTGCCATCCGGGCTGGCGACCATGCTCTTGGTCCAGTGGTGGTTAATCTTTCCGGCTGGCAAATCGGTGACTTTGGTGCCTTCGGCGGTGATGCGTGTCTGGCCCGACTCATAGGGAAAGCGCATGACAGCGTTCGTATTGGCAACGTAAAAGTCGTTCCCGATCAGCGCCATACCAAAGGGAGAGTGCAGGTCTTCCAATAGCGTCGAGCGTTTGTCGGCCACGCCGTCACCATCACTGTCTCGCAGCAGGGTAATCCTGTCGGCACTGGGAACTGTGGCACCGGCATCTTCCATGATCATTTTCGTGATCCAGCCACGAATACCCTGATTACTGTCCGGGTTGGGCTGGGCATTGGTTTCGGCAACCAGCACATCACCATTGGGTAGCACATAGAGCCAGCGGGGATGTTCCAGGTTGTCTGCGAAGGCGACCACCCGGGTTCCCGCGACAGCATCGGGTTTTTCGCCGGAAGGCCAGCCAGCGGCTTTGGCAATATTGACGGTGGGAATCAGGGATTCGCTCGGGCTGGGTAATGCCGGATCAGGGCCGGTTCCCTCGGCAACGGAGAACTGAGCGGTATTCCCGCAGGCAGTCAGCGTGAGTATCAGGCCGATGGGCAATAACAGGTGACGCTGTTTCATGCTAATAAACTCCAAAACCAGAATAACCAAAGCGTAGGCCGATTTCGCTGCCACTGCGAGGGGCTTCCGACGTTTATTGACTGACTTGGTAGCGAACTTTTCGTGCTCACCCAGGTTCTGGGTGTCATCCTGCGCTTTGGATTTTTGCCATTGCACCATAAAAAAAGGGAGGCACGAAGGCCTCCCAAGGACACACAATTTTTTCTATCAGGCAGAAGCAGTGGTGCTTGTATTCTTGGCCGCGCTTTTCGTAGCAGTCGGCTTCTTGGTGTTGACCTTGTGCTTGGTAGACTGCGCCACACTGGTTACATCATCAGCGGCGTCAGATACGGCACCAGCGGCTGCATCGGTGCCTTCAACTGCTTCTTTCTCAAGCTTTGACAAGATATCGGCAGCAAAGCTGCCCATACGCAAATTGAGGCTGCGAAGCTGACCAAACAGCGTTTCACTGTAGCCGTAGTAATGCTCGCGCAATGACTTAACACTATATTCACGAGCGCCAGATTCCAGTTTCTCGGCGTACTCGAAAGGCTTGGCAGACAACTTTTTCTGTTGATCTTCTGCAGCATTAATGCCTTTCTCGACAATTTCCTGAATCTGTTGCTGATATGTCTTGAGTTTACCCATTTTGAATCTCCTGATTACTAATGATCGCTTTGATTGAAGAGGGGTTCACCAAGCGAGTTTGTCGACAAAAGTCCGTCGAACTTCGATCTCAGGATCTACAGTACGGTGAAAAATTAGAGTGTTCATACTAGATCGCGAAAAAATCGGAAAAGAAAAACAGTTTTATAATTCCGGATCGCGTTGAATCGAACGTTACGCAGTCAGAAACTCCAGAAAGTGACTGTACAGCCCGATACCAATCAATACGTTGAACGGAAAAGTCACACCAAGAGATGCCAGCATCGCCAGCCCGATATCCGCCTCTGGAATGGCGTGCCTTACCGCTACTGGCGCCGCAATGTAAGAAGCACTAGCGGTAAGCGCACCCAAAATCACAATAGTTCCGGTCTCCAGACCCAGCCACAAGCCGACTAAAAGCCCTGGCACGGACAGGACCGGGGGCATGCACAGTGCGAAAGCAATCAAACGCCAATGGCGCAGCTGAACCTTGCGCAGGGTTTCTGCTGCAACCAGGCCCATCTCCAGCAGGAACAGCGAAAGCACCAGAGAGAAAGCACCCGTTAGCGGCGCCGTCACGCCATCACCCTTGTCGGGCCCGTAAAGAATACCGATAACCACGCCGCCAACCAGTAACACCACGCTTCTATTAGTAAGGGTTTCCTGCCAAAGGGGTGTGCCTGTACTGCTCGTTTTAGCCTCGCCCTGGGTATAACGCCGATACAGCCACAGGCCGGTAAGAATCGCCGGCAACTCCAACAATACCAAGTACAAAGTAACCTGCCCGTTAGTCGCCAACCCCCGGGACTCAACCCAAGCCAACGCCACTGCGAAAGTACCCGCACTAACGGATCCATAGTGGGCGCAGAAACTGGCGGCATCCGCTACGTTCAGGCGAACAAGGTAGCGCAGCATCGGGAACAGCACTAAGGGAATGGCAAAACCCAACGCCATAATCGCCAGCACCTGCGCAATCAGCCCCCAATGAAGATTGCCATGCAGCGCCATGCCGCCCTTAAGGCCTATGGTCAGCATCAGCAAAAGGCCGAGAATATCGTAAACGGCCTTTGGGATCGTCAGGTCAGAGCGAAGGGCTCCCGCGATTACTCCAAGCAGGAAAAACATCACGATGATGTCGGGCATGAATCAAACGCTCCGGTTTGTCGGCATAGGGTCGATAAAATAACTGATTGATTCTTCGCCGGATTGCCGGAATTAGCCGGTGCACCAGATGATAAGCCTGTTTCACCCGAATCATTGCCACCTGCGGAACTTCGGCATAACCCAGCGAGAGCTTGAAGCAGCTGCTATGCACCCGGCTCTTTTGCTTTCTCGAAAGCCTCGGGATAACGCCGTTTCATTTTCGCCAGCCGGTATATGGTGATGAAGTTAACGACCAGCACCATGGCTTCCGCCAGCGTGCCGCCCACCGAACCGATGGCAATATTGTTCAGCATCCAGGCAACCGCAGCGGCGGCCAGCATCAGCCGCATGGGAATGCCCCTGAGCATGAACATGCCCACGGTGCCGAAAATAGCCGCCGCAATGGCAAGAAAATCTACCGGACTGCGCCAGGTCAGTAACGCAGCCACCAGATTCACCGCCAATACCGCCAGCATCACCTGCCAGCTGCCCATATAGCGCCGCGCCAGCATAATGCGGCCGATCACCAGCAAGCTCAGGACCGCCGCCGTCCAACTGCCAAACAGCGCAAACTGCAACGCAAAGGCCACATTCGCCGCAATCAACAGCACCATCAACCGGTCATCGTGCTTGCTGGTAAAGCCGACAATGCAGAAGCCCAGCGCAATAAGGCTGACAATCTGGCCCGCCAGGGCTGTGTAACTCATTTCCTCAAACATGGACACAGTCTATGACACAGGCGCTATTGAGAGATAGCCAGCCAGATAGCCGTCACAGATTTATTTTCCGGAGCACAAACTCAGTCCCGATTTCCCGTATTGCTGCACCGGATACCCACACGCTAGCTTCACGTCTTTCAGTCCACCAATGCCAGCATGACTGCTTATTTCAGGAAACCTAATGACCGACAGCGCTGCACGCCCTCCCCGGGGACTGGCCCGTAGTAAAAGATGGGCGATACGACTGATCTACTCCCGGCACGCTTTATGGGGGTTGGGGATCCCGTCTTTTCTTGAGTCCATTCTCGTACCCATTCCGTTGGAGGGGACGGATTCTGGTTCATTATGAGTGTCGGGGTTATTCCGATTCCGTTTCAAATTGCCATGCTGGCAGCCGGGGCCACCCGCTATTCCTTTTTCCTGTTTATGCTCGCGCCTGCTTTGTCCCGGGCACTGAGATACTATGGCCTGGGAATGCTGGTTCTCATTGCCGGCAATCACGCGCAAGCTATTTTCGAGCGTCACAAAGTGTCTGCTGCCATAGTTGTTACAACAGTGGTGCTTGTGATCTGGGCCGCGGTTTTATTGGGCGGGTGACAAAAAATCTGTCTCGGTTTTTCTGAGGAATACATGACACTGTTTGAAATCGTCGCCATCCTACTGAGCCTCTCCGCATTATTCAGTTACATCAATGCCCGGTTTATCGGTTTACCAACGAGTATCGCCGTGATGGCGTTTTCGCTGGCGTTTTCGTTGGTTCTGGTCGGTATCAACCACCTGGGCGGGCAGGATCTGACCCGCTGGGCAGAGCAGCTGATTGCGCAGGTTGATCTGGGTGAAACATTACTGAACGGCCTATTGAGTTTTTTGTTGTTTGCCGGTGCCCTGCACGTAAATCTTGACGATCTGGCCGATCAGAAATGGCTGGTGGCGCTGTTAGCGACCCTGGGTGTTGTGGTCACCACGTTTTTAGTGGGATGTGCCATGTGGCTGGTGCTAGGCTGGCTCACTATTCCGCTGCCGTTTATCTACTGCCTGCTTTTCGGCGCCGTGGTGGCGCCCACCGACCCAGTGGCGGTGTTGGCCATTCTTAAATCGGTGGACACACCGAAAGCCTTGTCCACCAAAATTGCGGGTGAGTCTCTATTCAATGATGGCGTTGCGGTGGTCATGTTTATCGCCATTCTGGGCATTGCACAGGGGGACAGAGAGGCCTCGTTTCAGGGCATTGGCCTGCTGTTTCTGGAAGAAGTGGTGGGTGGATTGGTGTTGGGCTTTTTACTGGGGTGGGTGGGGTATCAAATGCTGCGCCGCCTCGACAATTACCAGGTCGAAATTCTGGTTACCATTGCCCTGGTGGCAGGCGGCTACGCGCTCGCCAGCCGGTTGCATATGTCCGGCCCGTTGGCGGTGGTGGTCGCGGGCCTGATGATCGGCAACCATGGTCGACGGTATGCGATGTCGGAACAAACCGAGCGGCAGCTGGATACGTTCTGGGAGTTGATCGATGAAGTGCTGAACGCGGTTCTGTTTTTGCTGATTGGTCTTGAAGTCCTGATCGTCACCTTTGAATTACCGGTACTGTTGGCCGGACTTGCAGCGATTCCGCTGGTGCTTCTGGCGCGGCTGGTGGCGGTGGGTGTTCCCGTGATGGCGTTAAAACCGTTCCAGGAACATACCTCCAGCTCCATTCTGGCGTTAACCTGGGGCGGCCTAAAAGGCGGCATCTCCGTTGCATTGGCATTGGCGCTACCCGCAGGGCCGGAGCGGGATCTGATTCTGCCGATGGCCTACGTGGTGGTGGTATTTTCCATTCTATTTCAAGGCTTGACGGTGAAGCGGTTTTTGGGGC
>Ga0307967_1002245_pt1 | contig 11253 bp, 10 predicted proteins | sample OrgLakmetagen648_FD_201828 | JGI IMG/M metagenome (GOLD analysis project Ga0307967, IMG submission 201828) | Saline water microbial communities from Organic Lake, Antarctica - #648 | ecosystem: Environmental > Aquatic > Non-marine Saline and Alkaline > Saline | place: Antarctica: Organic Lake... | reverse complement strand
TCTTGGCGGGGTCTAGATTGCCGCCGGATGCCGCACCCAGTAGCCCCACCTCGATGAAGCTGTCCTTGTCGACCAGGCATGCCAGCCGCTCCTCGGCATTCAGGCTGCCACGCTCCTTACGCCGCTGGAGCTTCTCCTCACCACCCATGGCGCGCGCATTCTCACGACGCCTGTCCAGATCATTCATGATATCTTCATGTGCCATGATCAACTCCCGCTATTGTTCATCTTGTTTATGAGAAATTCAGACTTTCCATTGTGCCTTCATCCAACAACTGACGATTGATACTTGGCTGATAGCCCTTGGTCAGGATGATATTGCCATTTTCGAATGTCAGTGGTGTATCGAGTAGTCGGCGAACTGGCTTGAGGAAGCCATTGAATTCGCCGGCATTGCGAATAGTACTCTGCGCCACGCAAGCCTCCATCCAGCTGGTGATTTCACTACCTAGCCCATCGCCGAGCACGGGCTCCATGCCATGCGCGCGAACGGCGTCGAGCCCCTCCTTGAGGCTTTGCATGGAGCCAAAGCGCTTGAGCTTGAGCTTGCAGAACCGAACACCTTCCAACTTGCCGGCGCGCTCGATATCGGCAAGGGTGCAGATGGGCTCATCGAGCATCAGCGGCACCTTCGAAACCCGGGCGACGGCGGCATTGGCATCCCAGTCCTCGGCCAGGCAAGGCTGCTCGAACAGCTCGATTCCCTCCGGGTTCAACGAGGAAGCGAATCTGCAGCCTTGGTCCTGATCGAAGGCGCGGTTCGCATCCAGACGCAGCGTAGCCCTTCCGGCCGTGGCCTCTTGGATGGCAGCGACCCGTTTGAGATCAGCTTCGAGATCCTTGCCGACCTTGACCTTGAAGGTCTTGAACCCCTTGGCCATCAGCTTTTCCAACTCTTCTGGAATATTCTCCAGGTTGGTGGAGTTGACGGGGGCGAGCAGGGGCAGATGAAGATCAACGGGAATGTCAATCAGGTCAGTGTTGTCCAGTATTTCTAGCGCCGTCGCCAGCGCACTGGCGGCCACTTTGCTCTCGGGCATACGCGCCTGGACTAGAAGCCTGGCCTCCGCGACAGTCTTGCCAGGTAATGCCCGACTCAGCTCCTTGCAGAACGCCCAGCCACCCTCTCGGGTTTCACTACTTGAGCCAGGCGAGATATGGCCGTCCCCGAAACCTACTCGACCATCGTCCGTCGTGATCTCGACGTAATAGGGCTCGAATTCCTCAAAGGTTCGATACGAAAGTCGGTAAGGGACCACCAAGGGGAGGCGGAGCTTCCTTAAATTGACGGATGTGATCTTCATTCGAATGTTTCACTCCTCTACGAAAATGCAGCCCTGTAATTCGATGTGGTACGACCTTCAGCCCCCGGCGACTTGGGACTCCATGTCGAAACAGTAGTTCAATCCGAGTTTATCCTGAGAGTAGCAGCTAAAGCAACTACCTACATTGCAGCGATGCTGGAAAGAGCCGGAAATTGAATGTATTTATCAATAAAAACAGGTAGTTTCCAATAATTTCGGAGAACCCTGAGCAGATAATTTCTCAACTCGCTAGCCCCCTGAGGCGATGCCAATACCAACAGGAGAATAGTCTCGCCATCACGACCAAGCTCGCATATGGCACCTGCCTGGAAATAACAACATGTTGGGTAAATCCTGGATAGGGTCATGCTTTATCCTATGGATATGTATCAGGCTAAACTACTCACCCAGATACCCGTATCCGACTGGCCGCAAGGCATGAACACACCTCATTCATTAGCGTGCCGAATGAGGGTGTTGAACCAGGTTCTTGCCGGTACCGACCCACTTCAAGGTCATTAGGCCGCTTACTTAATAGCCGGGCAGGATATTCTCTATCCGACTTACGGCTTTTTGAAGTGATCGGTGTCGGCCAGACTGGTGACCTCTGATGAATAGGAGAACACCAGGAACGAATTGAACACAATGCAGGCCTGCTGGCTGGGCCACCTGTTTCCTTCCTCGTCCCGGCAACTTGCCCTGAGTGAGTATACCGATGAGCAGAATCTCGATCTTGCATCGCTGCTGGCCTGGGAGCAGCGCCTGGCGGTGCTCTTGGCTATCTGATAAAGAGGCAGAATTACCCTGTCGTCGTACTTCTCCTCGGGGTCGTTCTGGGCCCGATGTTCGAATCCAACGACATGCGTGCCCTGCAGATCAGCCAGGGCTCCCTGGATATCTTCTTGTCGCAGATCCTCTGGCTAGCGCTCATCAGGTACCTGGGGCGCTGGAAGAGCGCGGCTGGGATAGACTCTAGGTAAAGGCCGCTCGGCACCTTGCCCTGGCTGCAGGGTGTTGCTAGAGTTCTGCGCGGACCATGGTTCGCTATGCGAGCCATTTGTGGTGCCGTGACCCGAAGACCGAAACGGGGAGCGGCATTTGTTGAGCATCGGTCAATCGACGTGTAATGCGGTTCATACAGTGGGATCATATACGCTGATGACTGTGGGATTCTCGGAAAACCCGACGATGTCAGGGGGCCGGCCTTGGCGTCATGAGCCAGAGCCGTTCGTCCCGTTTCGAATGTCCGGATTTATGCCCTCTCGCCCTAGGAAAAGAACGGCTCTGATCATTCGCACGCGCTGCGGTACTGGAGCCACTGCCTGAAGTCGCCGCGAATATGCTCTGGTGGGCGTGACAGACAGGAAGCTGCTGTGTCCGTTACGCCCAGTGGCTGTCCACCTTGTTGAGGTCCAGGCACGACTCTGCTGCTTTGTTACTGAGGAGACCCTTTATATGTATGACTGTGCCAATGAAGCTTTCGTTAGATCCCTTGAGGGGCTGAGTCAGCCCCTGCGCTATCTCAGCCTGGAGGCCGCCGCCGAGGGTGGAATGGGCCCGATCGATCCGCTGCCCCGATCACTGAAAGTGATGGCCGAGAACATTCTGTTCCGCCTTCCGTTGGACCAGGCGCGGGAGCAGGTTGCCGCGCTGCGTGATCGTGATCAGAGCGTCCCGGTCTCTTTCGTGCCCGGGCGTGCGCTGCTTCAGGATTTCATGGGCATTCCGTTGATGACGGACTTGGCGTCCATGCGTGACGCCGTGGCGGCCAAGGGTGGCGACCCGGCAAAGGTGGACCCCGTGATCCCTGTCGATTTCGTAGTGGATCACTCGCTCAATGTCTTCGTTTCCGGCCGTTCCGACGCACTGGTGATGAATCGGAAGCTCGAACTGGAGCTCAATCATGAACGCTTTGCGTTCATCAAGTGGTGTCAGGAAAACTTTGGTAATTTCCGGGTGATTCCGCCGGGTCGGGGGATCATGCACCAGGTCAACCTGGAGTGGCTCAGCCACGTGGTCAAGCGCGTAGAGCAGCCTTCCGGTCCGGCGTTCGCCCGCCCAGACACCATGATCGGCACAGACAGCCATACGACCATGGTCAACGCCCTGGGCGTGCTGGGGTGGGGTGTCGGTGGCATCGAGGCGGAAATGGCCATGCTGGGGTGGCCGATCGAAATGGCCGCCCCGCGTGTTGTCGGTATCCGCCTGACCGGCGCGCTGCGCGACGGCGCCACCGCCACCGACCTGGTGCTGCACATGGCCGAGTTCCTGCGGGGTATCGGTGTCGTGGGGGCGTTTGTCGAGTTCCATGGCGAGGGCGTGGGGCGCCTGCCGCTGGCCGACCGGGCCACGATCGCCAACATGTCTCCCGAACATGGTGCAACCTGCACCTACTTCCCGATCGACCGCCTGACCATCGATTACCTGCGCATAACCGGCCGCGACGAGAGTCACCTCGAACAGGTCGAGGCCTACTGCCGGGCCCAGGGGTTGTGGCAGGACCTGGACGAGCCGTTCGACGGATTCGAGTTCGACGAGAACTACAGTTTCGATCTGGGACAGGTCGAGCCCTCCATGTCGGGGCCGACCCGGCCGGAGGAGCGCGTGTCGCTGTCGCAGGTGCCTGCGACTTTCAAGGCCCGTCTGAACCAGCTTACTGACGGCAAGACCAAGCCCGAGACAGAAGACCGGCTGGGGCATGGGTCCGTCGTGATCGCCGCCATCACCAGTTGCACCAATACATCCAACCCCGAAGTCATGATGGCCGCAGGCTTGCTTGCCCGGAATGCGGTCAAGCGTGGGCTCAAGCCTAAGCCCTGGGTCAAGACGTCGTTGTCGCCAGGGTCGCGGGTCGTCACCGATTACCTCACCGCCGCTGGCCTCACCGACGATCTAGATGCGCTCGGTTTCCAGACCGTGGGTTATGGCTGTGCGACCTGCAACGGCAACTCCGGCCCGCTGGCCCCGGAGATCGCCGAACGGGTTGACGGGGAATCCCTTTGCACCGTCGGAGTGCTTTCGGGCAACCGCAACTTCGAGGGCCGGATTCACCCGCAGATCAAGGGCGGTTACCTGGCGTCGCCGCCGCTGGTCATTGCCGCGGCGCTGACGGGAACGGTTAACCGGGATCTGAGCACAGAGCCACTGGGCACCGACCAGAACGGCGAACCCGTCTACCTGCGGGACATCTGGCCGAACCGGGAGGAAATCGCCGAGCATGTCACCCGCTATGTGACGGCGGAGCGGTTTACTGCCTCCTACGGAAAGGGTATGGAAACCACCGAAGACTGGGAAGCCCTGCAGTGCCCGCAGGGAACACAATACCCATGGGACAAGGACAGCGAATTCATTCTGCCGTCGCCGTTTCCCGAGATGGGGTCGCAGGGCGAGTTCGGTGACTCCATCAGCGGAATCCGGCCTCTGGTCATGCTGGGGGACGGGATCACCACCGATCACATCTCCCCGAATGGCGCGATCCGGCCTAACAGCCCGGCTGGCGAGTATCTGGTGTCCCGGGGCGCCGATCCCAAGCGCCTGGGGAACTTCGGCGTCCGCCGTGGTAATGCCGATGTATGCGTACGCGGCATGTTCGACAATACGCTCCTGGACAACGAGCTGGTGAGCGGTGAGCGCGGAAACTGGACCGTGCACCAGCCCTCCGGTGAAACAATGACGATCTATGAAGCAGGGCGGAAGTATGCTGCCGAAGGGACGCCCACTATCATCGTGTCGGGGCGTGGCTACGGCGCTGGCTCCTCGCGCGACTGGGCGGCCAAGGGGCTCAGGCTGCTTGGCGTGGTGGCCGTGCTTGTCGAGAGTTTCGAGCGGATTCACCGTTCCAATCTGGTGGGCATGGGCATTCTGCCGCTTGCATTCCCGGAGGGTGTCGATCGTAAAACGCTTGGCCTGACCGGCAGGGAAGAACTGCGTTTGGACTACCCGAATGGCGCACTTGCGCCTAAAGGGAAGGTCGGTGTGCAGGTAAGCCGGGACGGCGCAGAGGTCACGTGTTTCGATGCCACCGTGATGGCGTTCTCCGACAGCGAAATTGCGATGATCAAGGATGGCGGCGTTTTGCCATCGATCATGTCGAATTACTGACACGCGTTAATTGCAGTTTGTGAAAGGCTCTCGGCCAGGCAGGACGGGAGCCTGTTCATTCTGGGTGCAATCGATCTCCCGAGCCGTCTAAAGCAACGGTAATGTGAATTTCTTCGATTCCCAGTAGTTTTCATGGTTGGTACACTCCGTACCCAATGGTCAGTGGAAAGCAGGCGAGCGCGGCGGTATCGGTTTTGAGTTGAGCGACATTGCCTTTCGCTTGTTGCACGGTATCGACCGGTCCTTGTCGTACTTTACGACATCAACATCGCCGTGCGTTTCTGCGACAAGTTCATCGCGCTGCGTAGCGTTCGCCTTATCGCGCTCGGCACGCCGGCGGATATCGTGCGCCCGTAAGTGCTGGAGCACATCTACGGTGTGCCCATGGGGGTCATGAGTCACCCGAACTTTACGCATGGACCACTAGCTGGCTGTTGAAATAATCCGATATTTACTTGTCATGTCGTTCGGTTAAGGCAATTTTCAGGGTATTTCAGCATTCAGGGCGATTCACTCGCCTCTTTTTGCGCATAAACCGGGCTTTTCCCAGTTCTTCGGTACTCATCAGGCGCACCTCCCCTGTATATTCCCCATTCGCCTTAAATTCCAACCGATAAAGGTGAGGTTGAATGCCATGTTTACTCTGTCCAAACCTCGGACCATGACTTGCCGGATAGGGCCAACAGTCTTGCCCCAACCAAACGGTTCTTCGACTCGCTCTCTAACCTTCATGCTTACCTGATATCCTTCGTTCTGAGCCACATGCGGGGTGATTTTAATCGTCCGACACCGGGCAATAAAATCTGCAGTGTCATAGTTCTTATCGGCGCCTACGGTCTTACGATGCTCGCCCGGTAGTGTCGCCAACAGTTCCACCGCAGTATCTCTTTCCGCTGTACCCGTTGCATGACTGATCCGAGCACCGACAATTAAGCCGTTCCGATTTTCCATCAACGTATGGCCAAGATAAGCCATCTTGGCTTCGCTCCCCTTGGACTTCTTGTAGATTCGGGCATCGGGATCCGTTTTGGATTCATGGGTGTCATTCAGACGCTTTTCCCCATGAAAATTGCGCTCCGCGTTTCGCCCAGCCTTCTCGGAGGGCGGTTGATTGTCCTCGTCCCTGGGTCGGAAGCTTTTTTGAGAAGCCCAGGCTTGAACCAGGGTTCCATCGACGCTGAAGTGCTCGTCACTGATTAAATCCTTTTTGCGAGCCAGGGTGATGATTTCCTCGAACAAGGCTGCTGAGTAAAGTCGACACCGCGCATGACTTGAGGGCTCCAGATGAGTTTGACTGCGGATATATGACCAAGCCCGGAGCTCATGCGGTATTATTTCAACAGCCTATTAGTGGCACTCTCTCCATGATGAAAGTGATTTTTCGATAGAATTGAATTGTAATTTCATGGGGTTATATTCATCCCGCGTAATTCACTGGGAGATCACAGAAAACAAGGTGGCGAGTGGTTTTCTCTCGTACAGTCAAAATGTTAGATTCAAGAGGACCACTAGCCCCTAGTTGAAGGCGCATCCACTGGAATCCCTGCAGCAATGAGTTCATCCGAGTTGAGCTCGACGGCCAGCGCACCTCCAGCGATAGCCGTGGGTGAAGCCCTCAGCAGCAGCGGCACGATGCCGTGCTTTTGGACCATCTGGTCGATCTGTGTGATACCACCATTTAGCATCGCGACCCACTCTGGCAACCGGCCTGCAGAGACGCGCAGGGAAAGGCGTCAGTGGCGAAGGAGCGGCTCCCGTCCCAGGATTCAAAACCGACAGGGTCACGACGATCAGGCTAATGATAAGGAAGAACCATCGAATGGCAGAAAAATGCGATGCAACCTCGCCTTCCCAGGAAGCGCACCGGAACATGATCGCCATCTGCACGGGGTTGTGCGCGGCACTCGTCGTCCAGACAATGCTACTGGTAACGATCCCCCTGTACGCTTTGTCTCTCGGCGCGAGCCCTGCTATGACAGGCGCGATCCTCTCACTTCCCTATTTGCTACCTCTCTTGCTCGCTATCGCCATAGGAGGTGCGGTGACGCGCTTCGGAGCGAGGAACATCCTCATTCTAGGCGCGGTGGGGCTCGGCCTGAGCCCATCTTCGGTCCTCATCGTACCGGGATTCCCCGGCGTCTTCCTTGCCCAATTGTTGAGCGGGTTGGGCCACACACTTATGGTACTCGCCGCGCAGTCTATCGTCGCCAGTCTTGGCAACGGCAGATCTCTTGAGAAGTACTTTGGCTGGTATGCGATGTTCGTCTCCGTCGGGCAGCTCGTTGGCCCGGTACTGGCAGGGTGGCTGATTGATTTCCGTGGCATGGATCTTTCGTTCCGGGTGATGATTGCCCTTTCCCTGGTGGGTCTCGTAAGCGGCTTCTTCCTGGTCGGCGGCGCTCGGCGGGCGCAGAAGACCGCAGGGGCAGCTAATCTCTATAGTGCTCAGATCCGGCTGCTGACCAGCAATTCAGGCATACAGCTCTCTCTCACCGTCACTGTCGCGGTGGTTTTCGCGCGCGGCGCTGTCACCAACTTTTTACCCGTGTACCTGAAAAACCTTGAGCTATCCGCAACAACGATCGGAGCACTGCTCAGTTTTCGTGCTCTCTGTTCCGCGGTCGTTCGGCCGTTTACGCCGTTGATCGTGGACTTGGCGCGGGGAAGGCCCCGGGCCATGATTCTTTCTGTGGCAGGTGTTGGGTTTGGGCTCATGTTAACGGGGATGACCAGCAGTGTATTTCTTCTGGGAGGGCTGATGGCGCTCGTCGGTCTGGGCTGCGGTGTCTCGCAGCCGCTTTCCATGATTGTGCTGGCCGAAAACGCTCCGGGGGCACGGCAGGCAAGCGCGTTCGGGCTGCGGCTAACGGCAAACCGCTCGGTGCAGCTTCTCGCACCCCTTGTGGTGGGGTTCCTTGCGGGACACACCAACTTCGGAGTTGCATTCCTGTTCGCTGGTATTTTGGTCTCTACCAGCCTGATCGCAATCACGAGATTGGTTCGGAAGGAGGGTTTGGCTGAGCGGGGGAGAAGCTGAAGGGTTCTACTATATTGCTGAGGACGCTTTCTAAAAAGCGTCCACCGGTAGGTATAGTGGACCCCGAAATCAAGACAGTGGTTTAAGATAGTGCCAAGCCGCTTGTGTAGGACTTACTAATGGCAAAGCAGACACGCAATACTCATTCTCCAGAGTTCAAAGCCAAGGTAGCCCTTGAGGCAGTGCGTGGGGTCCACGTCAATCAGTGGAAGAAGGCACTGCTGGCGGAGTCCGCTTCGGTATTCGAGAAGAAACGTGGGCCAAAACCCAAGGCCGAGTTTGAGAGAGCCCCTCTATATTTATTGTTCAGAGCCACCTTAGAACAAAAAGGCCCCTTTTAACGATGTTAAAAGGGGCCAGCGTTTTAACCCATTGTGCTTAATGTGTGGAAAATTGTATCCTGCTCAGGACTTCCAGTATTGGGCTGATTGAGTCCATCTCTGTGATACTCCAAACATTACTGATAACGGCTTTTTGATCACTTTCTGGCAATATCTGATCACAGCAGACGCGGAACTTGTCTTCCACTTCATTGTCATTCATCGGTTTCGAGGGCCCACCGCGGTAGCGTTTGTCGGCTTCTTTGTGCAAGGTGCGACCATCCGTGGTATCTATTTCAATACGAGAGCGAATCCACTCAAAGCCTTGTGCTTCTATTTCCGGGTCACGAATGGTGGTGATTAGACGCTGCATTGTCTGCATGGCGTCACCCCCAACAAATTCATCGGTAAATTCCTGTGGGCCTGCCTGACGGCGTAATACCATCATGGCCAACAGCGCCTGCATGGAAAACTTGGCTTGAAGGTGGTTGACCGCAATAGGGTAGCGAATTGGGTCAAGGATATTGGATGCCGCATAGAAGCGAATAGATTTCACATGGTCTGGTTTGATATCGAATTCCAACACAAGCTCAAGCATTGCATCCATGGACTGATGGGTCAGTATCCCGGACGGGTATGGCTTAATACTCACACCGGGTGAGACGATAGTTAGAGGATTTGATAACCCTGCCTTGGCTTTCGCATGCGTGTAGCCGCCACCGAGTACTTGCAAAAACCCCCAGGGACCGTCCAGAGCTGTCGGGTCTGCTGTGAAGCCGCGCTGGGCAAGGAGGGCTGCAGTGATACCATTCTCTGCAGCACGTCCTACGTGCAGTGGCTTGGTCATGGTCCCGAAATTACAACGAATACCAGCGGCAAAGCTGGCCGCTATTCCCAATGCGTGAGCGAGCGCTTCGCCTTGTAGCCCCAGTAATTTGGCTGCAGCAGCGCAAGCACCAAAAGTGCCGACAGTGCCGCTTGAATGATGCCCCCGCCGGTAATGATCGGGAAGCATCCATTCAGAGATTTTGCATTCCACTTCGAAACCAGTCTGGAAGGCGAGCATAACCTCCTTACCGCTAACCGTGCCTAATCGTTGCGCCATCACCAGTGTGGCAGTCAACGTAGGAACGGATGGATGTGTGAGCAAACCGTACACGTGTGCCGGATCATGGCTGACCTGGGTATCATCCCAATCGTGAGCGTGTCCTGATGTAGCAAGTGCACGAGCCGCCATAGGTGCAGGTACACGCAGCCCTTGGCCCGCCAGCAAGAAAGAATCTTCGCGGCCTCCCATGTCTTTTGCTTCATCAATCAGTATTTGAACCGAGTGCTCGCTTGTTCCAGCTACATAAAGCCCTAATGTGTCGAGAATGCAACGGCGACCAGTGACGAGCGCTTCTTCTGGCAGATCTTCGTACTGAAACGCTTCTATGAATCGAATGATATCTTGCGTGATATGCAGTTCCGGAGTTGTTTCATGTTGGGACATCGTGTTTGCCTTATAGAGTTGATTAAATAAGACCTGACGGCCATATATAGGTTGGCTATAACTCTGCGTATAACTATTGGGTTTAAGCCGCGAGAATGCGTGCTACTATTGCTTTGCCTACTTGGTCAGTCGTCGCCGTACCGCCCAGGTCCGGCGTTAAAATGCGATCTACCTCATATACAGCATGGGTGTTTGACTGCACTAGTTCTGCTGCTTTTAAAAGCCGTTCGTCGTTGTGACGCAAGCCCATCCACTCAAGCAGCATGGCTCCAGAAATAATCATGGCAAATGGATTGGCGATATTTTTCCCAGCAATGTCTGGAGCTGACCCGTGCGTTGCCTGTGCCATTGCATGATGATCACCTGACGATAAGCCGGGAGCCAAACCGAGCCCGCCGACCAGGCCTGCCGTCAGGTCAGACAGAATGTCACCAAACATGTTGGTGGTGACCACTACATCGAAATCCTCTGGCTTCATCACGACTTTCATGGCAAAGGTATCAACGATGACCTCATTAAACTCAACGTCAGGGAACTCCTCAGCGACCTTGCGACACTCTTCAGCAAACATGCCACAACCGAGTTTAAATACAGTATCTTTGTGAACACAGGTCACTTTGTTTCGTCGTTGACGTGCAAGTTCAAAGGCTGTTAGAGCAACCGCGCGGGAGTTTTTCCGGGTAATCACACGTACTGAAATAGTGATGTCATGTGTTGGCCGGAACTCACCGCAACCTGCGACCACATTGCGGTCTGGCTGAAATCCTTCGGTATTTTCACGTACAATCACCAGATCAGTTTGTGGATGGAGCGCAGGCATACCCTTTAGTGCTCGGGCCGGCCGGGTGTTGGAGTGTAATTCAAAATGCTTGCGTAATATGGGATGTGGGTTGATGGCTTCTGGCTTCTTGGGGTATTCACGATGACCAATGGGTCCAAGTACCCAGCCATCTAGTTGCGCTAATTGTTCTAGGGTACCTTCAGGCATGGTGGTGCCTA
>Ga0307967_1002242_pt1 | contig 11269 bp, 8 predicted proteins | sample OrgLakmetagen648_FD_201828 | JGI IMG/M metagenome (GOLD analysis project Ga0307967, IMG submission 201828) | Saline water microbial communities from Organic Lake, Antarctica - #648 | ecosystem: Environmental > Aquatic > Non-marine Saline and Alkaline > Saline | place: Antarctica: Organic Lake... | reverse complement strand
ATAAGGCACATTCAACGGCGCGTGAAACTGCGCGCGATTGCTGCGCAGATCCTTGGACGTCAGATAGCCACCTTTGTCGCGTACATCCTGCGCCATCGCGACCCCCAGATCGCCGCCATGCAAAGCAGCGGCACCATCCCTTGCGAGAATATCCAGACTGTCGGCCATGCGGCTTTGGTCGATCCGATCCTCGGCCAAAGCGGTCCATGAAAACGGTCGCGGCCATTGGCCGTCCATCAGGAACATCGCCGCGGCGTGCCCGTCGCGGGCCAGATCGCGGGTGGCGCTCGCGATGACGAGCGACGCGAACCAATCGATTTCCATACCGCGCTTGGCGTGCGCGATGGCCGGTGCCAGCAACTCGGCCCAAGGCAATCGGCCCCAATGTTTATGCGCCGTCTCAAGCCCGTCAACCATCGCAGGCACCGCAACCGCCTTGGCCCCCATGACATTGCGATCCTCGACCACGCGGTCCCATGGGAACAGATCGCCCGCGATCCCCTCACCTGACAGCGGGAAATCCTCGACCCGCAAAGCGCCAGGCGCTTTCATCCCGAAATTCAGCGCATGCGCCTCACCGGTATCGGCGCGCCAGTGCATCGCGCCTCCGCCGCCCGCTGGGCCGGACATCCAAGGCTCCAGCACGCCGCAGACAAAGCCGCAGGCCACGGCGGCATCCACCGCATCACCGCCTGCGCGCAGCACGTCCGCTCCGGCCTCGGCGGCTTGGCGGTGTTGCGACGCAACAACCCCGAGATCAGTTTCTACCACGTGTTTGCGGATCACCATTGAGCGGGACAGCGCGTCTGACATTACGCCCCCAACCGGCAATAAAGCGCTGCCGCCAGTTTGGCCCTCTCAACAAGACTATCGACGAAAATATGCTCGTTCAGCGTGTGCAGACCCTTGCCGCGCACACCGATGGAATCGAGCGTCGGCAGGCCAAGAAAGCCGGTGAAATTACCATCCGACCCGCCGCCTGCGGAACTGCCGGTGATCTCGATCCCGATCTCGCCCGCGATCTCTTGCGCCAACGACAGCATCGCCATTGTACCCGGCTGATACGGTTCCCAAACGGGGCGGGTCACGCCGCGCCGAACCTCCATGATCACATCGCCTGTGTCGGAATTAAGCGCCATCATTTTGGCGACGCCCTCATCCAGCAGGTCTTGCGTCTTGGCCATGGTCAGCACTTCTGAATCGCAGACCGACGAGACGCAATTCACCCATTGCCCCGCGTGGAACACTCCGACCGAAAAGGTGCAATCCTCGCTGGTCATGCCCTCAATCTCGGACACCTTCTGTGCCATTTCGGCAATGGCAGAGCGCCCATCGGCTAGCGCCCAGCCCGCATGGCTCGGCTTGCCGCGCGTCTGTAGGTTAAACCTTGCAATGGCATAGCGCCCGATCACCGCGCCGCCATCGGGCCGGGCGGGTTCAGGGACAAGGATATATTTGTGCCGCTTTGCCTCTTCCTCGATCAGGGCCCGAGTGAGCGGCGTTCCGATCTCTTCATCCGGGGTGAACAGCACCGTGACCGGCAGTGGCGTCTCAACCCCGGCAGCGAACAGTTTGCGCAGCGCATCCAGATAGACGTAGTTGCCACCCTTCATGTCCATCAAGCCAGGGCCATAACAGATATCACCCTCGCGCCTGTAGGGCAGCTTGGCCAATGTCCCGATGGGATGCACGGTATCAAGATGACCCAAGATCAAGATGCCACCTTGGCCCGTCCTAGGATGCGGCATCATTGCGCGGACGCTATCGCCCAGCCCCATGCGGCCTGGAATACGTTCAACCCGCGCGCCCATGGCGGCCATGTCATATTGAACAATATCCATCATGCGATTGACTGCGGCGGCATCAAAAGTCGGGCTTTCGGTTTCGATCCAGGGCTTAAGCCCTGCGAGCATTTCATCGGCATCAAATGGCAGGTCGAGCGGGTTGGTCATCGGCTAGCTCCTTAGCCCGGACGCCGTCTTGGCCGGTGCGGGATGTTTCTTCATGTCAGTCTTGCAACAGGTGATTAGCCCGCCGACCCTTTGGGCAGGCGAGTTTCCACGATGCGCGCATAGATCGACGCCCCCACGGGCAGGATCGCGTCGTCGAGCACGAAGGCAGGGTTATGCAAGGGAATGCTGCCCGCATGTCCGACGCGGCAATACGCGCCGGGCACAAGTTTGAGCATATCTGCGAAATCCTCGGACCCGGTTGCCTGTTCGGTCGATTCCGCAGACATGTCCGCGCCCACGATATCGGCTGCCGCCGCGACATAGGCGGTTGTCAGGTCGGCATCGTTCATCAACACGTCAAACACGTTGCGCAACTCGACCGCGATCTCGACCTCGTAAGCTTGGGCCATGCCTGCGCAAAGGTCGCGAATGCGCGTGTCGGCCATGTCGGACACATCGTCATGGAAATAACGGATTGTGCCGGAAACCATCGCCACATCCGGCACCACGTTATAGGCTGATCCCGCGTTGAACTTCGTCACCGACAGAACAATCGGCTTGGTCGGTGGCGTGTTGCGGCTAACCACGCTTTGAAGCTGTTGCACCAGCGCCGTGCCGATCACAATCGGATCTTTGGACTGATGCGGCATGGCGGCATGGCTGCCGGTCCCTTTGACAGTGATGTCGAAAAACGTGGCACCCGCCATTGCCGGGCCGGGGGTCACACGCACCAGACCTGGGTCGATATTGGGATCGTTATGCATCCCGTAAATCTCATCACAGGGGAATTTGTCGAACAATCCTTCGTCAATCATCCGCCGCGCGCCGCCAAGACCCTCTTCGGCGGGCTGAAAGATCAGGACCACAGTGCCATCAAAATCGCGCGTTTCCGCCAGATAGCGCGCAGCCCCAAGCAGCATCGTGGTGTGCCCATCATGGCCGCAGGCATGCATCCGCCCCGGATTGGTCGACGCGTAGGAAACACCCGACGCTTCCTCAATCGGCAGCGCGTCCATATCGGCGCGCAAGCCCACACGGCGATTGCCGCCGCCTGTTCCTTTGATCAGAGCGACAACTCCGGTCCCGCCGATGCCCTCATGCACCTCGTCCACCCCGTAGGCGCGCAGCTTTTGTGCCACGATGCCAGAGGTGCGGACCTCTTCGAACCCCAGTTCGGGATGGGCGTGAAAATCGCGGCGAATTTCGGTCAGGTCGGCGGCAAACGCTTCAATCTTTGGGATAACGCTCATGGGGTGGCTCCTTGACTGGCGGGCGCGGTTTTTAGCGCGCGGAAATTGGCAAAGTCCCAGTGACGTCCGGGAGCGGCTTCGATCAGGTTGCGGGTGTAGTCATGGCGCGGATGGGCCAGCACCTCTCCCGCAGGCCCGTGTTCGACAACCAGCCCTTTCTGCATGACAAGCACCTCGTCACAAATCTGGGCGGCGACCCGCAGGTCGTGGGTGATGAACAGCATGGCAACGCCGAATTTCGCCTGCACATCGTCCAACAGGTCCAAAACCTGCGCCTGCACGCTGACGTCAAGCGCAGACACGGCTTCATCCGCGACCAGCAGATCAGGCTTCATCGCCACCGCGCGGGCAATCGCGATGCGCTGGCGTTGGCCGCCTGAAAACTGATGCGGATAGCGATCAAGAGTGTCGCGCGGCAGGTCCACCAACTCCATCAGTTCGGTGGCTTTGGTCATCGCCTCATCCCGCGAGGTGCCAAAGTTTATCGGCCCTTCACACAAGCTGCGCGCGACTGTCCAGCGCGGGTTAAGCGACCGGTAAGGGTCCTGAAACACGATCTGCAGATGCTTGCGATGCGGCTGCAATTGACGACGGCTCAGTTGCGCGATCTCGGTGCCGTTAACCGTGACCTTGCCCGCCGTCGGGTCGATCAAACGCATGATGCAGCGCGCCACGGTGGATTTGCCCGACCCGCTTTCGCCGACGATGCCAAGCGTGCGGCCCGGCGCGATGGCGAAGTTCACATCGCGCGCTGCCTTGACACCTTCGGATTTGCGGAAAAACCCGCTGCCGCCATAGGTCATGTCCAGCCCGTCCACGGTGATCACATCCTTGGCGGTTGCAGCCCTGCGCGCGGGGCGCGGGGCGAGGTTGGGCACGGCGGTCAAAAGTTTGCGCGTGTAGGGGTCCTGCGGATTGGTCAGCAATTCGCGGATCGGCGCGCGTTCGACGATCTCGCCCTGTTGCATGACACTGACCGTATCGGCGATTTCTGCCACCACCCCCATGTCATGCGTGATGAAAAGCACGGCGGTGCCATGGCGTTCCTGCATCTCGGCGATCAGTTTGAGGATCTGCAACTGCGTCGTCACATCAAGCGCCGTTGTCGGTTCGTCCGCGATCAGCAGATCAGGATCAAGGATCAGCGCCATCGCGATCATGATGCGCTGGCGTTGCCCGCCGGAAAGCTGATGTGGAAAGGCGGAGTAGATGCGTTGCACATCCGGAAGATGCACCTGATCCATCATGTCGAGCGTGCGCTTTTTTGCCTCTGACTGACTCAGGTCGGTGTGCATGTTGAGCACTTCTTCGATCTGTTCGCCGACGCGCATAACAGGGTTCAGCGCCGTCATCGGTTCCTGAAAGATCATCGCGATGCGGCGTGCACGCAGGTCGCGCATCTGCGCCGGTGTGGCCTTGGTGATGTCAAACCCTTCCAGGTCGATCAAACCGCCTTGCACTTCCAACGCGCCCTTGGGCAACAGCCCCATGACCGCCAGTGATGTGACTGATTTGCCAGACCCACTTTCGCCAACAAGACAATGGGTTTCACCGGCACGGATATCGAGGTCGATCTCGTTCAGGACAGGCGCGGTATCTGCACGGTCGGTCAGGCCGACCTTCAATTTGCGGATCTTGAGAATTTGTCTCGCGTTGCTGAAATCGCGGAATTTGAAGTCCATCTTACCCCTCCCGCTTTTTCAGCCGGGGATCGAGCAGATCGCGCGCTGTGTCGCCCAAAAGGTTGATGGCAAGGATGCAGAGCGACAGCATCAAACCGGGCCAAAAGATTAGCCCCGGTTTGATCTGAAAATAGGTCCGTCCCTCGGCCATGATATTGCCCCAAGTTGGAATCTCGGTCGACACGCCCGCGCCAAGAAAGGACAGCAGCGCTTCGATCAGGATGGCCGAGGCACAGACATAGGTGCCTTGAACGATCAGCGGTGCAAAGGTGTTGGGCATCAGATGCTGGATCAGGATTTTCGGCATCGACGATCCAAGTGCGATCGCCGCCTCCACATAAGGTTCTTCGCGGGCGGACAGTACAACTGAGCGCACCAACCGTACGACACGCGGCACCTCGGGAATTGTGATCGCGATGATCACCGATCCAAGGCTTGGCCCGTTCAGTGCCACCAGCGCAATTGCCAACAGGATCGCGGGGATCGCCATGAGGCTATCCATGATCCGCATGATGATCCCGTCGGCTGACCGAAAGAACCCGGCGACAAGGCCGATGATCAACCCGATAGCCACGCTCACCACCGCCGCGCCGACGCCGATCAAAAGCGACACGCGCCCGCCCATCATGACGCGGCTGAACGTGTCGCGCCCGAACTGGTCGGTGCCCAAAAAATGGACCCCGGAGGGTGGTTGCAGCCGCGCGGTGGAGTCCATCGCCAGCGGGTCATATGGCACATAAAGCGGAGCAAAAAGTGACGCGAGAATGATAACCAGAAGGATCACGGCGGCGATCATAGGGCCGATCCCGATGCGCGCGCCTGCGGGCAGGGAAAAGAGACCGGTCAGCACCTGAAAGGCGCTGTGTCGCGATTGGGGGATCTCTGTCATGTCAGTACCGGATCCTTGGGTCGAAGAAGGAATAGGACACATCGACAATCAGGTTCACAAAGACGTAAATGCCTGCTGTCAGCAGGATCATCGCCTGAATCACCGGATAGTCGCGCGCGAGAATGGCATCGACGGTCAGACGTCCGATGCCGGGAATGTTGAACACCGACTCCGTCACCACCACGCCTGAAATCAAAAGCGCGAAACCAGTGCCAATGATCGTGAGGATCGGCACGGCGGCATTACGCAAGGCATGGCGGAACAGCACCACGTTTTCGCGTACGCCCTTGGCCCGCGCGGTGCGGATGTAATCCTCACCCAGCACTTCGAGCATTGAGGCCCGCGTCATGCGCGCAATCAACGCGATATAGATCGTGGCCAGTGTCAGCGACGGCAGGATCGCGCGGGCAAAGAATGCGCCGAACCCATCGGACGGATCGGCGTAGCCCTGCACAGGCACCCATCGCAGCTCAATCGCGAAAATCTGGATCAGGATGTAGCCGATCACGAAGACAGGAACAGAAAAGCCGAGGACCGAAAAGGACATGACCAGAAAATCGACCCATGTGCGATGACGCCACGCCGCGATCACCCCCATCGGCACAGCCAAAGCAACTGAGATGACGATGGTCATCAGCGCGATGTTGACGGTCGGGCCAAGGCGGTCGGCGAGCATACCTGCCACAGAGGTATTGGACAGCAGCGATGTACCCAGATCACCGCGCAGCAATTGCCCCATCCAGGTGAAAAACTGCGTCAGCAACGGATCGTTCAGGCCAAGTCGTTCGCGGATGCGTTCCAATTGCGCTGGCGTTGCCGCATCCCCCGCCAGGATTGCCGCCGGGTCGCCCGGAGTAAGACGCAACAGAAGGAACACGAAAATCGCGACGATCAGCATCACCGGGATCGTGGCCAGCACGCGTTTCAGGATGTAGAAGAACATGCGGGCAAATCCTAGCAGGGCGGCAGGGCATCGGAAGAGGGCGCGCGGTCAGGCGCGCCCCCAAAGGCAGTTCACTCCGCCGATTTAGTCATGTTCCAGAACACCGGGACCGGCGACGGGATCATGTTTTCGATTGTCGTCCGACGCGCCTGCGGGATCAGGTATTCGCCCATCATGATGTAGTTGACGTTGTCCATCACGTGTTCCTGAATCTGGATCGCAATCTCTAGTTGCGTCGCGGCATCCGTCGCTGCGACAAAGGCCGCGCGCATCTCTTCGATCTCGGGGTCGGTGGGCCAGCCGAACCACGCATCATCACCGCGCCCGTTGACCATCACGTTGATTAGCGGATCAGAGATTTCCGGCACCATCCAGTTGGTGAAAAACATGTTCCAGCCACCCTCGGAAACCGGGCTTTGCTGTGCGCGGCGCTGAACGACCGACTGCCAGTCCATCGATTGCAGATCAACTTCGAACCCTGCTTCGCGCAATGCCTGCGCCGCCACGACCGGCTGATTGATCAGGCTGGTCACATCTGTGGGCGCCATCAAAACGATGGGTGTGCCATCATATCCCGCCTCTTCAAGCAGTTCCCTAGCCCGTTCGATATTGGCCCCGCCGGTCACCAGTTCGGAGTTGGATTCATTGCCAAGCGGCGTAGAGCAGCCGAAGATCGCACCGCAGACGTTATAGTAATCCGGATCGCCCTGCATGGTTTGCAGCATGGAGGTTTGATCAAGTGCTGCCATGGCCGCCTGACGGATCAGTCTGTTGTCGAACGGTGGCAAAAGATGGTTCGGACGACCGATGGTCACATATCCCAGTTCATCGCGTGTCTCGATGATCACATCGGGATTGGATGCGATGATCGGCGTCAGGTCGATCTGCACCTGTTCCAGATAGTCGATTTCCCCTGCCGCCAGCGCGTTGATTGCCGTCAGGGAGTCGGGCATGGTGGTCCAGACAACCCGGTCCACATTCACAACCTTACCGCCCGCCATCCAAGACGCTTCTTCGTCGCGTGGCACGTAGTCATCGAACCTTTCATAGGTGACCGACACGCCGGGTTCGAATTCCTCTTCGTTAAAGACGAAAGGGCCAGAGCCGACATATTCGGTGATCGTCTCATCCGGCGATGTCGCTGCCACGCGCGCGGGCATGATGAAGGGCGGCACTGCCGATTGCTTGGAGATCACTTCAAGCAGCGGCGCGAAAGGCTCTGTCAGGGTCCAGACGATTGTTTGCTCGTCGGGTGCCTCAAGGCTGTTGGTCACGTCAAAGATCAGCTGACCGCCTGAATCGCGCTGGCCCCAGCGGTTGAGCGAGGCGACAACGTCAGCGCCTGTTACCGGCGCGCCGTCGTGGAACATCAGACCGTCGCGCAGGGTGAAGGTGTAGACCAGACCGTCGTCCGAAACCTCCCACGAAGCCATCTGTGGCTGTGGCGTGAATTCGTCGTCAACAGCAGTGAGCACGTCATAGATCATGTAACCGTGGTTGCGGGTGATATGCGCTGTGGTGATTACCGGGTCCAGAACGCGCAGACCCGAATGCATTACAGCGGTGACCGTGATTTCGTCCTCCTGCGCGACCAGAGTGCCGGGAACAAGCAGCGCAGATGTGGTCAGCAAGGCCGCAGCCACGCTGCGGGTTGCCTTAAGTGCGGATCTCAATATCAGCATGTTGTGTCTTCCATGTTGGTTGAAGGTTCATTTACGTTTATTGGACAGCGGCGGAGTGTGTCCCGCCGATATCAGAGTGCATCGCATCGTCACGCACGGCCACAAAAGCAGGCCCGTTCGGAGAAAGCCGCAGCCCGTCGCGCAAACACGTAAACGGCAGGTCTGCGGGATCAAGCGGCATCGGGCCGGGCGCACAGGCGATCAGGATCTCGCGCGCAATGAGTGCAAAATCGGCCCTGAAATGGGTCGAGCTTTTGACGACCAGAATGGCCTGATCCTCTGGCGTGATCCCGACAAAGCGGAACATTTCGCGGTCCGCCATCTGGGCAATCCGGCTGGTGACAACGACACGCACACCGCCGATGCGCAGGCAGGCCGAAAGGCCAAGGTCGATATGCGTGCCACCATAATAAGGGCCGGTTGCGTGCAGTTTGCCGTCTGACAGCGTCTCGACCATCGCGTCTGCCTCAACCGGGACGTCCCCCGCGACGCTGGCATGGCCACCAATGCGGAACCGCGCCGACGCGCCTTGACCCAACGCATGGGCCTGTTTGGCGGTTTGCGGATCGACGATCAGACCAAGAGCCGCGTCGTGCACATCAGCAGCGATCAAAGCGCGCAGCATCCCGGTCGTTGCCGAAACGCCACCCGCACCGGGATTGTCCTGTGTGTCCGCAATCACCACTGGCCCAGACGCGTCTGGGTCTGGGCCATCAGAAACGATCAGCCGCATCGCCTTGGCCACTGCGGACGCCGGATCATAGCTCACTCCTGTAAAGGCGGATTCCGCTGTCTCATACGCGACCGCGATGCGGTCCGCCGCGCGATCAGCGTCTTGTTGCGTTGTGGCATAGGCAATGGCGGTGGGGCCGCAATCGGAAATGTCCGCTGCGGGAAATCCCATGAACAGCGACGCGGATAGCGCGCCATCATGCTCAACGGTTGCAAGACCTGAATAAAGCCGATCTGCGGGCGCGGTGTCGGTGGTTTGAAACGGGATTGGCACAAGATACGACATGCGCCGAATCGCTTTGGCCGGACGTGTCCCATTTGTCATCATCTGCCCCAGATGCCGCGCTGCGGCAGCACCCGTCGCCGCCATGTCAACGTGCGGATAGGTTCGAAACCCGACCAGCAAATCTACGATATTCACAAACTCTTGCGAGATGTTTCCGTGCAGATCCAGCGCCGCCACAATGGGCACGTCCAGCCCCACGACGGCACGGACACGCCGCGCAATTTCACCTTCGCCATCGTCCAGATGTTCAGTCACCATTGCGCCGTGCAGATCAAGAAACACACCATCCAGAGGCCTGGCATCGGCGATCCGGGTGACAATCTCGGTCACGATCTTCTCAAACGCGTCTTGGGTCACATGTGCTGACGGGATTGCACCGGCCCAAAGCGTTGGAACGATTTCCCATCCCAATTCTGCGCCCACGTCCAGCGCGCCGGAGATCCCCAGATTGACGCCTTGCGCCGCTTTGATCATCGCGGCACCGCGCGTCATGGGGATATAGCCGCCGCCCAAACGGAAGGCGTTCAGATCCGCTGGCGTCGGCGCAAATGTATTGGTCTCGTGCAGACAGCCCGCAAAAGCGACTCTCATTCCTTTCCCCCTACCCCACATGACGTCACGGCGGATTGTGTCAGATCACGCAGCTTATGTCGACAGGCGATACAGATATAGTGCTATGCAATCATAGCTAGCGATTATGAGATTCGTCAACAATGAGCATTCAATGACCAGTAGTTTTCGCGCTGATCCCCCAAAACCGATCAATTTTCAGGCGGAAGACGACCGGTTGTTCGTCCGATCAGCTGCCAAGGCGATGCAGGTTCTCAGCGCGTTTCACCATGCAAGCGGCCCGCTTAGTCTGTCAGAGATTGCCAGCCGCGCGGGTATTGATCGCTCAGCGGCACAGCGGCTGGTTCATACCCTGATGACACTTGGTTATCTTCGGCGAAGTGCAGACGATCACGGCTATCTTCCGGGCATCCGCCTGTTGGACTATACGCTAGATATTCTGCGGCTTGATCCAGTTGTGCAAAAAGCAACACCAGTCCTGCTTGAGTTGCGCAAGACGATCCGTGAACGTGTGGATTTCAGCCTTTATGACGAGACCCGACTGGTTTACGCGCTCAGAATGCAAAGCAAGCGTGAAACCTTTTATGCAACGCTTGTCGGGCACAGCGTACCAACCTATTGCACCGCAGGCGGGCGCGCTGTCTTGTCGGTTCTGTCTGACCAAGAGGCCCGCGCGATTGTCAGCAGATCTGACCTACACCGATACACGTCAAAAACCAAGGTTGATCCGGGCGAGATCATGGAGATGGTTTCAGAAGCCCGCCGTGATGGTTTTGCGGTTGTGGTCGATGAATTTGCGCAAGGTGAAGTCGCTCTGGGTGTGGCGATTACGCGGGGCAATGGCGTGCCTTTGGGCGCGATCCATGTGGCGGGATCACTCTCGGAATGGACCCCTGACGATTTCGTGCGTCAAGTGTCACCGTTGGCAACCGAAGCGGCCAGAGCGATCATCACCAGCCTTTAGACTCCAAAATTATTGTTTTAGAGCCAGCTCAAGACGGTTGCTGCGAGAGCGATGGCGGATAGGAATACCCTGGGACAACGGTCGTATCGGGTGGCGATCCGGCGCCAGTCTTTCAGGCGACCGAACATTATTTCAATCCGGTTCCGTCGTTTGTAGCGACGCTTGTCATATTTAATGGGCCTGTCGCGCGACTTTCAGCCTGGGATGCAGGGCGTTATTCCCTTTTCTAGAAGGGCCTCACGAAACCAATCCGCGTCATACCCTCGGTCTCCCAACAACCAGTCGGCGTGTGGGAGGCTGTTCACAAGAGCTCTGGCCC
>Ga0307967_1002235_pt1 | contig 11282 bp, 13 predicted proteins | sample OrgLakmetagen648_FD_201828 | JGI IMG/M metagenome (GOLD analysis project Ga0307967, IMG submission 201828) | Saline water microbial communities from Organic Lake, Antarctica - #648 | ecosystem: Environmental > Aquatic > Non-marine Saline and Alkaline > Saline | place: Antarctica: Organic Lake... | reverse complement strand
ATTTAAATTCTACAAGATGTATGTCTCTGTCCCTTGGGGGGATCTGTTTGGGATCCAAATGCATGCCTCTTCCTTCAATGGGCAGGACTAAGAACACGTCATCTGGACGGCTTTAATGTCTAGTCGGAAGGTTTTGTTGTAATGCAAAAACCCAGTCAGGGGTGTATCTTTTAATGTCATTTGAGGTTCGAAATTGCGATCGAATAATATTTCATTGTAACAATTGCTGAGCCCAGCTTGCCTTTGCTGATTTCTTCACCGCAAATGCTAACTGCCTGGTGGTGTCGGTTTATGTGCATTATCTTCAGAGTATAGTTCTTGTACCTAAGAAGTATGTATGGAGCACTGTCTGATCCTCCGCACAAAGAGCATGTGGCAGGATCCGTTGTGTGGCTACACCTGTTAATGTATTGTACCCGTCCTATTCCTTCACGCCACATTTGGCATGAACCAAAACTTACTATCGAGTTGGGCATGAGCAATGGGCCTTGCAGTAGCTTGCTGTGTGGGAGGGTCGCGCTGTACTGCACGCTCAGGCATATCATGCAGTTTTTGCCAGAGCTTGTAAAACAGTGTATTTGTGTTAGCTTAACCAAGGTAATGGTGGGCGCGCATATTGGTAGCCTGCCTTTGCTGCCTAACTCCATTGATAAGAAGCAAGCCCTTCAAAAGCCTGTCTGCTGATAGCTTTTTTGCTAATGCTACAATCCAAATTGTGTCATTAATGTGTCATTAAACGTTAAAAAGGTTTACAAACGACCTGCATGCTCATGTTAAGCTGTGTAAAAGCCAGCAGCTAGAAAAACCCTAAAGTTTGTAATAAGCAAAAAGAGGAAAGCAGCGCAATCTGTTTTGACACTATAAATAGGCGCTGAGGGCAAACACATCAAACCTCCTCCCTCAATCGAAACCACGTCTATGGCCCTAGCCTTTGTGTGCTGGGCAGTACATATCCATCTCTAGTAAGCAGCACACTTTGCACCTTTGGTGTGCACGAAGCTTGTTCAAGCTGTACTTCTTGCAGCTGCACATCTCACGCGAGGCCATCTTTTGTACTTTCTTAACACGCTCCTCATCACCCAGCTAATCATTAATCAAATCTAAGTTCTCTGAAGCTGCATGTGATGTGCAAGTAAGCTGCTCCTGCCAGCTGCTGCCCCCCCGGCTTGATGCCTGGGCACAGACACGCTGCATGGGTGGAGGTAACTCTGCACTACTGGCTTGCTGCCCTTCTTGCTGCTGCTGCTGCTGCTGCTGCTGCTGCTGCTGCTGCATACTTGTTGGGCGCCTTGAAGATTGGCCCTCTAACACCCCTCTGTTTCGCTTGTCAGTGAGGCTGCTCTCATTCACCTGCTGCAATGCTGCACTAGAGCGCTCGTAACTGATCGGGAGCTGATTGGGGCTGTGTGTGTGGAGGGTAAACATGCACAACTTTCCAAGCTGCTGCAAATTCTCCCTTTGAGGTCCTGTGATGGAGCTACGAGAAAAATGCATTCAGGTGTCTCGTAAGAGGATGCTGCTGTGGCCCAAGGCAGTGAGGAGCTGGTTTTTTGTATGAACAATGTGATTAGCTTTGGGGAGCTCAGCTTTGACGGGGATGCAGCTTGCAGTTGCTGCTTCACGCTGCCTGTTGCTTGCCACCCAGGCCCACGATCTGTTGCCGCTGTTGAAATGGATGGTGCCCATAATAAGCTAGATTCTTCTGTTGCTGCTGCTACTGCTGCTGCTGCTGGTAATGTTGTTGGTGCTAGTGCTGGTTCTAATACTTTTGGTTGTGCTGCTGCTGTTGACTCTGCTGCTTGATAAGCGCGTACTAGAATCAAGGGCAGAGCTATCCATGTCTGCATCCCGCTTGGCTTGCAGTTGCATGCTCTGCAGACCTTGTGAGGTTGGTGCAGCCCCTGCATAATGAAGTGGGAAAAGACGTTTAACCTACCACCCATGAATCCAGATCACCCTCATCTCTTAATAACTAAATTGGACATGTCACGGTCAAATCACTGCCTCAACATAATATAAAGCAAGTTCTCTCTCTCTCTCTTTCGCTTTCGCTTTCTCTTTCTCTTCTCTCTCTCTCTCTCTCTCATTTTCTCTCTCTCTCTCTTTATTTCTATCTTCCCGTCTGCAACACAAGCACTGACATATACTGTACCGAAACACGCTCTAGTTGCTGCACAAAGGGTCTAAACTGGGCTCTCCGTCGTTGCCACGTATAGAGCGTGACAGGCAGAAACCAAAATGATTGGCACTTGTTTTTACGAGCAACGTATTATAATCATTACCATTGAGAAATTCTCTAAGCTTTGTCAGAGCTGATCGTCAGTAGCACCAGGGAAAGCTCATGTTGCTGCAACCAAATGCTTGCATGGCACTGCTTTTAACCCCAGAGGGCAGCTGCATAGCGCCATGCCAGATCGCAGACCTGTAACATTGTAGCTGCGGTTGCTGCTGTTGCTGCTGCTGCCGCTGTTGCTGCTGGGGACGGTGGCAGTGGCAGTAATGTAATTAATAGCAGTAGCATCGAGGTTGATGCTGCTTGCTTGATCGATTGCAGAGGTGGTGGCATATCCAGCTTTCATGTTCAACGCAAGCCCTGCACAGGTGCAAAATGTAAGAATGGAAACAGTTAACCATGATAAAAGGAAACAAGTGAAGGCAGGTCAGCACCTGATTAAGTTACCTGAAGAGCAGGCCAAAAGGATAAGGGGCCAAAACACTAAACTGAGATAATAGAAGATGTAAGGCCCTCTCATTACCCTGCCAGCAGCTCAAAACGTTGCAGCCTCGATAAGAACAATCATGGAAACGCATTGTAGTAAGTCATCTTGCCTAGCATGCAAGCGGCCCACAACATTCAGCAGTAACAGCAGAGAAGAAATACCCGCATCATATTATTTTGATAACTTGAAAAGAGAAATGTTCTGAAGCAGCAAAAAACGAACCTTAGCACACACCTGAAAGCTTTTTAAACCGCAAAAGGTCATATTCGGGCTGCACTCCAACAGCAGGAAAAGCGCCAGCCAGGAGATCTTGCGCCCTCGGATTGGCTGAAGGTATAGGGAGCAATGTTTGCTATTTATAAGTTGAAATAATAGTAAACAGGCAATGAAACCACTCGCCACAACACTCACACGCTGAAGCTATTCAAAGGACTGAACCTTGCTTCTCAAAGAGTCAAGAAGCTTGCCTCCAATATCCATGTGCACTCTGCAGACTATGCTGCTAAACTTTTTCCTACCAGACGCGCCCTTTCCAGTACTGTTATCAACTCTCATCAGGAGCCGGTTTCAGGCCAGGCCTGCAACCCTCTTGACCCCCATTGATTTTGCCTTTCCTTTTCGCGGTGGAGGAGCTTCAAAGTACTCAGTACCAAAGTGGCTCCTTTTCCTTTATTGATGTGGGGAGTTGTTTTCACTGCCTGCGTAGTTTTTCCTTATTCTTTTTTCTTTTCTTGCCCTTTTTACCAGTCACTGCTATAAATACTGAGTAGTTTGACACCACTTCAACACTTTTCTTCACCACTTTCAGGTATGAGTTACCACGTAACACTCCCCCCCACCTGGCTAAGCCGTCTTCGGTGAATTGCCAAAAGCTCTCTGACTGCACCCTGCCCTTGCCGCTGCAAGGACTTGCGTCAATTCAATGTCACTAGCCACTTAGGTTAACCATTGTAGTATGAGTTCCAACAGACTCACCTCACCTCCATGGGCCACTTCCTTGGGTCATTTAGGTCAGCAGACCTCCTGACTAGGCCCCTTTAGAGCTTTGCTCTTACACTAGTTCAGATTATGGTGTTCCAGGAAGGTCTCGCGTAGTTTTATACTCCCTGACCAGATCATCACAACCAAGCAGGTTCCATTCAGGTTCCCATGTGCTGTGTTCCTCCTCGTATCCATCCCACTTCACTAAGAAGCGGCAAAACTTCTTGCATCCCCTTTTTGCCACCATGTGCTCTAATAAGCACATACGCACTCAACCCTATACAGGGGTTTTCCGTCTAGCCATTGCACAGGCGGAAGGGGCGTGACGGCCATATGTGGCTTGGTAGGGTCACTGAGGAATGGCTTTTTTAGGTGAAACACGATATGGATCTGGCGCCATTCAGGCGGCAGGTGCAACTTCAGGGCACTCGCTCCAACCATGTGATCCACCTCAAAGGGACCCATAAATAATGGACGCAGCTTTTTTACGCCTGGCCCTGCAGATGTCCCATGTTTTTCATACAGAGCATCACCATCTCCTGGATTATACACCACTTCTCTACGGTGTTCGGCTGCCTTTGTTTTCATTTTTTTGCTGTGCAGCTTCCATGCATTTTCTATCCTCCTTGACACTCTTCACAATCCCTCCAGCAAAACCAGCAGCCTTGGGCACTGCTTTGTAGCTGGTGTCAAGGGGTGCTGGCCGTAGTTGAGGAAGAATGGCTCAATATAGACGGTTATTAATTTGATTGTAGGAATCCGAGCTATTCACATTCCCAGTAGCGTCACCGAGGGTGTAGCATTTATTAATAATATTTCGTCGTTTAATTCATGGACAACCAGCACCAGCCCAACCCGCTCACATTTTCGGTGTTCTCCTTCCGCCTCCCAGCAGTCTTGTTAAAAAGTTACTTAGTAACACGACTGTAAGATTTAAATTGAAAAAATGAGGAAAATAGTTATGCACATACATTACATAACCCGGGCTAGATTTAGACGTATTTTTTTGATCACACTGTATACTATAAAAAAACAAAATGGCGTAATGAAATTCCCCAACAGCCATTAACAGATGGGCAGTGTAGGTCCAGCTAGTACGGTAAGGAGAGGGGGAGTAGCTATAGAACCTTTCTAGGCAAATACCATGCCCAGCTGAGCCGGGGCAGAGACCAGACGGGGCTGGAGACCCAGGGTTGAGGATTGCTTCCTCTGCGCGGTGCCTGGGCAAACCCATTGTATGCCCCTGAAGGTCCTAAATGTCGCTGAGAAACCGAGTGTTGCCAAGGAGGTCTCCCGTGTACTGAGCAATGGAACCAACAGGAGCAGGAGAGGGACGTGAGTCTTGTAGTAAATCTCGTCCCATGCTGCGCTTCCCGCTGTGCAACAACTTGCATCCACTGTTTGCATGTTTTGCGTGATCGTGGTACATTTGCAATTGCCTGTCTTTCATTGAGGCAGTACTTCATTCATGCAGTGTGGAATCAGCTTTTGTGAAGAAAAATATGCACACCTCTCCCCTGTGTGTACACAGGGCTCAGTACAATCCTATCCACGAGTTCCCCTACAACATAAATGGCCAGGCTGTGGACATGGTGTTCACATCCGTGGCAGGGCACCTGATGGAGGTAGAACTCACAACAGTGTTAACTAGGAGGAGGCAATTGATGTTTGCGAGCCGCATTCCCAAACTTGCACAAATTGGACCTCTCGTGTTCACGCATAAAGAGAGCCCTGTTTGGAAAAAAGCATTGCATTTTGTGGTTTCTGATGTACCTACACTTTGTGAACGTATGAAAAACTTGCCCAGGGGTTAGTGCCTGTTACATTGACCTATTCCTCCACGTCAGGTTCTGTCCAGCCCTACAAGAGCCTCGCAGCATCTTCGTCTGTCTCTTTTGTCCCTTTATTGCTTTTTGCAGCTTGACTTCTCGGATCAGCACAAAAAGTGGCATGGATGCCCCCCTGCGCAGCTGTACAGTGTGCCTGTGTACAAGAAAGTGCCAGAGGTGTGTTAAGGCCTGAGAACAACAGGCAACCACTCAACCACCCTGACAAGTTTGCTTTGGATTAGATTGTGCGATGCCTCGTAGCCTTGAACCTTGATTGGAAACCCAGGACAGAATTAGGAGCAAGCAGTATGAAGTGTGAGGTCAGATGAGGCCTCTTTCTCGCCAGATTGTCGCTCCCACAAAGTGTACCAATGATTACTATATATGTACCAATGATTGCTATGCTTCCATAAGAGGGCCAATGGTTGCTCTGTTGGAACTTTCAGGTTCGCCAGCACAGCACAGCAGCTCTTAAGGTTGGTTCCATTTGTCCTCTTCTGCCTAGCAAGAGGACTCTCAGGATCCTGTTGTTCGAACAACAAGGCACTTGCATGGCTGCTTGCCCACACCTGCGCACATGTCCCTAGTCGTTCAATTACTCTACCCCTGTGCTCATCTCGCTGTGCCTGTGGTACGAACTAGCTAGAGCGTGCAATAGGGACTGCACAATAGCTTGTGATATTCGTCAGTTTCCTGTGTAACTTGCTCGTCGTTTTCCTGTAAGCCAAACTCCTTGCTTCTAAAATTTGCACAAACCTCCTGGCACATACAGACAAAGGGTGGCAGCACCCATAAATAAACTTGTATCATTGCCGTCGGCTTGCTCAATTTGCAACGCAAGGGGTCTCACTTTTCATCAAAATTTCAAGGAAACCTGCGTACAGTTAACAGCTGAGAGCTTCTGTGTGCCGTGTAACGAAGTGGAAGCGTCGCAGGCTTCTAAGCCTCAGTAAAGAAGCCTTTGAGGCATACAACCTTGCTAGTAACTTTCATGTTTTCTCTGCAGCCGAGAGTTCTCCTTACAGACAGCTGGCTTGGTTCACATTTGCAAGGAATGTAGGTTCTGAGCTTTGCCGTGTTTTTTGCTGCTCGTGCTCGTGCAGACCAAGAAGCACCCGTGTAAGCAGCTGGAGCATTGCAACAAGCTCTTTACGCCTAACTTTATTGCGCCGTTCTTGCTGCTCGTGCAGACCAAAAAGGACCTGCGCAAGCAGCTGGAGCAGCTCGCCATGCAAGCCCAGTGGCTCGTGCTGTGGCTGGATTGTGATCGAGAGGGGGAGGCCATCGGATTTGAGGTGCGTTTGTTGATGGGTCATGTCGGATATCACTTAATTGTTGCGTTTGAATTGCGAAAGATGGCCATAATATCTTATTAGCCCTTGTACTGGGTGCAAGGAATTATATCAGGCTTTGGCTTTGCCAACCTTTGCAGCATTTTGTTTCTCACATTGAGGGTTGCGTGTGTGTGTGTTGCATGCACGTGCACAAGTGAGAGTGCACACTGCAGCAACACGCACACGGCTGTGGCACACGCAGGTCATGGAGGTGTGCCTTGCAAAGAAGGGCAGCCTGATTGTCAAGCGAGCTCGCTTCAGTGCACTCATTCAAAGAGAGCTGGTCTCAGCTGTTGCAAACCTCAGTGAGTGAAATACACAGTCCAGTGAAGGTCACAACTTAAAGTAGGGAGCGAGTAGCTGCTCCACGCGTCACATAAGAAATCTCCATTAAGAAAGTTTTCAGTTGTTATTGACAAATGCGCTTCAATTGCCTGGGGTAGAAAGTAGGCGGTCTAAATGAAAGCAAATTTGCAGGACGGTACAGTTTTGCTTGCATTACCTGGGTGAGATAGGATGTTAGGATGACACTAAATGTTACTAAGAACACTTTAAATAATGAACGATTGTTCAAGGGAGAAAAAACACAAATAAGTAGAGCAAGGAAAATTGACTAGTAGAGCAAGAAAAGTTGACTGTGTATATTTATTGGTTGCCAATACCGCATCCCATTGACGCACACTCGTCAACTGTTATCTAACTGTCGTGCACTCTCTTCATGCACATTGTGAATATTAAGGCCCTGACCGCTCTAGATTCCTTTGCAGGATTGGCCAGGATCGTAATAAACCATATAGATGCTTGTAAAATCTCCCTGCAAGTAACCATCACCAGCCTGTCAACAAGCTGGTGAGGTATAACAGCATGCTGGCAAGCTGCAATTAGACTGACTGCATCATACATACGCCGTACATACATATGGCTCGGGCCAACCCTGCACAATTGGTCCACCTGACACTCCATGCATGATCGCAATCATGCCCAATGCAGATGAAGATGGCACTCGTACACACACACATACACACACATACAAACACACAAACACGCACACATACACAAACACATTGCAATCACATCGCAATCATGCCCAATGCAAATGAGGTTGGTTGGCACTTGTACACGTATGCACTCACACATAAACACATACACACATACACAATCACATCGCAGTTTTGCCCAACGCTAATGAGTCTGCGGCAGTTGAAGCGCGCCAAGAAATTGATCTGAGGGTGGGGGCGTCCTTCACGCGCTTCCAAACTTTGCTGCTCCAGGTGCGAGTGCGAGCAGGACTGGTGCCAATCATGTTATTTATGTGTACCTAAGATCAGCACAGCATTGGCTTTTGTTGGACACATCGCTAGGTTGACAAAACTTGCTACAAATGCTCTAAACCATTTCCACTTAACATTAAAGCTGGCCTGAACCATATACATCTTGAGCATATACCGTGAATGACACAAGCAATATTCTAGACCAGATTTCCTTAGCCACCCCTGGCCACCCTAACAAGCTGCAAGATTACATGGCTAGCTTCCGCTTACTTTGAATGCTTTATTTCTTAGGCTAGCTTGAATTTGCACATACCTACAAGGTATTCTCCAGTCCACTAAATTGAAAATGCACAATATCCTGGCATATGGTTAGCAGAGTAGAGTAAAGCACACCCATACTCTTACATATACCTACACGCACGTGCCCACATATGCAGAATAAGTTTGACTGGAGCTCTGCCGGGTTTGAGGACAGAATCCTGCTGAGCTACGGGCCTTGCCAGTTCCCCACCCTTGGCCTCATTGTGCAGCGCTCATGGTGTGTGTATGTGTGTACCTGTGTGTGTGTGTGTGTATGTGTGTATGTGTGTGTGTGCGTGCGTGTGTAGGTGGGGTATGTGTACACGCGCTGTGTATACATTAGTGCGTGAAGCGTTAAGCTTGTTGTTTTAGCTTGTCTTGAAATGTCTGACTCAGTGGGGCAATATAGCCATCTACTTTGTCTCGCATACTACTTCGTGATTTTGGAAATACCCATGTGAAGAGGTCGTCTATGGCCCAGAGGGCATGTAGGTATTAGGCACAGGCTCAAGCTCCTCGGCAAGCAGTTGCTGTAGGATTTCCATGATTGTGATGACTGCTCGTTTTCATTCACGCATGAGACACGACCACTTGGTGCATGACAAGCAAGCATACATCCTGTATATGCTTACAAATGTACGTGGACAGTAATTGTGCTTCTGTGTGTGTCCTTTGCCCTCAGGGAGATCCAGTCTCACGTGCCAGAGCCCTTTTGGCAGATCCAGGCATCCTTCCAGGAAGCCCCCCCTTCCAGGGCCTCCTGCACCTTTGACTGGATGCGTGGGCGTCTGTTTGATGAACACATTGCGGCGGTGCTGTATGAGGTACGGTGCTGCTGTATGACGCTACATTTGCCCCAAGTATCTATTTATAAATAGAGCAGTGCTCTTTCTCTGGGGGCATTCCAACATCCCCATTGGGCTAGATGCGTGGGCGTCTGCTTTGTGAACACAGCAGACGACAGTGACTTTTTCCGTTGAGTTGTTTGGCATTGTTTTTCAATGATGTACAAGCGATCTGTAATGTAACGTATAACGACGTTCAGGCAATTTAGCCGAGCCCATCCCTCACACATAAGGTGTCTGTGGCTGGCTAAATTGCTATTCCTGCATGCCAGATGCTGCTGCACAGCGCCCTGGAGGGACAAAGCTTGGAAACACACATTGTTTTGTACTCCTCACAGGCGTGCTTAGAGGAGCCTATCCTTGCGCGTGTGGTGTCTGTGCGTGGGAGGCAGCAGTCTCGACAGCCGCCTCTCCCTCTCAGCACACTTGAGATGCAGAAGCGTGGTACCCACCACCTGCGCATGCCTGGTGGGTGGCTGTGAGTAAATGTATGTATGAGTGCTTGTGTGTGTCTGCATGTGCCTACCAAAGCAGGAAGGTCTGTAGTTAGTACATTAAGGACACCCTTAGGGTCAATGAGCGTGGTACCCACCACCCTTGTGCGTCTGGTGGGTGGCTGTTTGTATTTGTGCGTGTGTGTTTGCATGTGCCTGTCGGAGTAGGTTGGCATCTGATGATACTTGTAGTGCGTGAGCGTGGTTTGCACCACCTGCGCATGCCTGGTGGGTGGTAATAGGTTTATGGATTGAGACTGCGCGTCCCTTGCAATCAAAACGGTGTTGCCCACTGTGCATGACTCGTAGATCTTGTGGTGTCTCAGCGCTCTTAAAAACCATTGAACGCCGGTCTGCGAGGCTGTTGCAGTGAGTACGTGCATTGTGCTGGCTATGTTTTAGGGTGCGTATAGTGAAGGGTGTAAACAGTGTAGGGTGTATACAAGAAAGGGTATAAATATAGTGTATACTTAGGGTTGACCAGAATCGTATATACATATACACACCGTATATGGCCGTATATATGGTGATTTCCCTGTCAAATGTACCGTGTAAACCGTATGGCTCTGGCTAAGCCTATGCATACCTACTGAGTATACTTAGGGTTGGCCAGAACCGTATATCTGCACCGTATATGACCGTATGTATGGTGATTTCCCTGCTAAAAATGCCGTATGTACAACGTAAATACCTATACATGTATGGTTCCTTTGCATCTTCCTCACAGGTGAACGCATCATGAAATTAGCTGAGGAGCTGTACCAGGCGGGTTTCATCAGTTATCCCAGGTACTCAACACCAAAGCATGAAGGCAACTGTGTAGGCGGTGAAAGGCCACTGCCCACGTCAGTTAAGGAAAAGGCACTGTATGAACGAGTATTGTAAAACTGCTCCATCGCACTCCAGCGCCTAAATACCAACGTGATTCCATTAGAAAAACTGAAAAACTCCAACTCCTGCTTTGCTCGAAATCTGCCCTCAATATTAATTCCCTAATAAATTGAGCAGGGCTTTTTCCCCTTTATTGCTGATGCATGTCTAGTTGTTTGTGCTGGAAGAAGGCCTTTTCTTTTTGCCAAGATGTTTAAACAGGTTACAGTCTGTCTCTTCTTTTTGCTGAATCGGTGGTAACGCTTGGAGAAAACATTCAGCAAGTGGCCAGCCAGAATTTGCTTGCCAAACCTTTGTTTTTGCAATGACGTCGTGCAGCTCTCATTCATGCTGGCAAGGTAACAAAAATTCACATACATATGCACACACACTCAAACAATGTGTCCTGCGAATTGAGTCTGTGTGTCTTTGTAACAACCGGTGAACGCGGCAATGATGCCCTGAAGCGCTTGCGTGTTTTGCAGGACTGAAACCGACGTGTTCTCTCCAAACATGGACCTGATGACCCTCTTACAAGACCAGACACAGGTACACACTTTTGTATGAAATAGAAAAGGTGAATCTGAAAGGAAAGGAATTTGGCACGAGGTTAAATGGAAAGTGTGGGAAGGAGTTGT
>Ga0307967_1002226_pt1 | contig 11298 bp, 11 predicted proteins | sample OrgLakmetagen648_FD_201828 | JGI IMG/M metagenome (GOLD analysis project Ga0307967, IMG submission 201828) | Saline water microbial communities from Organic Lake, Antarctica - #648 | ecosystem: Environmental > Aquatic > Non-marine Saline and Alkaline > Saline | place: Antarctica: Organic Lake... | reverse complement strand
GAAGTGCAGTGGAACCGGCTTTCGCGGTCGGGTCGGCATCTTTGAGATGTTTAACGTGAATGAAGAGCTGCAGCAAATGATCTACGAAAACGCCAGCTTGGTCGCACTTCGCGACAAGGCCCGAGAAATGGGAATGCGCACTATGCGTGAGGATGGTGTTCGCAAGGTAATCGCCGGTGTGACGACGCCAGGAGAAGTTCTTCACGCGACCGTTTCCGACTCAATCTAAATTCAAGAAAAGACTGACATCTGATGAGCTACGAAATGAATGATCTTCTTGAACTGATGGTGGATCAGGGTGCGTCAGATTTGCATATTCAAGTGAACCAGTCGCCGACGCTTCGCATGAGCGGCACAATGACTCCGGTGGATGGCCCCCCGCTCTCAGCAAAGGACTCCGAAGAGCTGATGAAGGCGATCACGTCCAGCGGTAATCAGGAAAAGCTGAAGACGAGCGGTGGTGCGGACTTTGGTTTTGCCTATCAGGGTAAATCCCGCTTCCGCGTCAGCGTCATGCGGGCAAAGGGAGCCTATGGTATGGTTCTGCGGCAGATTCCTAATGATTTGTTTAAGCTCAGTGAAATCGGGCTGCCGGATAAGGTCAAAGAATTGATCAGTCGCCCACGTGGACTGATCCTGGTGACGGGGCCGACAGGCTCCGGTAAGTCCACCACGCTGGCTTCCATGGTAAACTGGATTAATGAGAATCATGACGGGCATATCATTACGGTGGAAGACCCGATCGAATACTTTCACGAGCACAAAAAGTGCATCGTTACGCAGCGGGAAGTCGGTGTCGACGTCGGTTCCTTTTCAGATGCCATTCGCGGCGCGCTGCGCCAGGACCCGGATGTGATTCTGGTTGGGGAAATGCGTGATCTGGAAACGATTGAAGCCGCAGTGGGTGCCGCTGAAACGGGGCACCTTGTCTTTGCTACGCTGCACACGACAGGTGCGGCCCGCACGGTTGACCGGATCGTCGATGCATTTCCTGCCGACATGAAGGATCAAATGCGCACTCAACTGGCCTCTTCAATCGTCGCGGTCATCTCCCAGGTGCTCTGTAAGAAAAAGGGCGGCGGGCGCATTGCATCTTTCGAGATCATGGTCACTACCACTTCAATCTCTCAACTTATCCGCGAGAATAAAACGTATCGGATCGCCTCCGATATCCAGACCGGTGCTGCTCACGGGATGATTGGTTTGGACGCGCACTTGCTCAGCCTCTACAATCGAGACCTTATCGCCGCTGAAGAGGCGCTCACCAAATCACAAGATCCAGGGCCTATGCGCGAAAGACTTATCGAGTCTGGCGCCAAGCTAAGCAACTGATGATCCATTCCATTCACCCAGCGATTTAGGTAAAAACCCCGATGTTCGAAGACCATAACGAAACAGTTTACGAAATCATCAAGTCAGCCGAGCTGCTTGATCTTGCTCAACTCGATGAGTTGAATGAATCGCATTTGCATACCGGCAAATCGCTGGCCGATGCAGTCGTGGACGCTGGCGTTGTTGAGCGTTCAGCAATCCTCATGGCCATCGCAGGATACCTGGGCTACGAGTTTTTGGAGATCCCGCCCAGGACGATACCAGAGGAGGTGGCCTCGGCCGTCCGTTCCAGTGTCGCACGGATGTATGCGATCGTGCCCTACGAGGTCGATGATACCTCGATCAAAGTTCTGGCCAAAGACCCTTTCAATCCGGCGATTATTGATGACCTCACGTTTACGCTGAATAAGGATATTTCCATTATCGTTTGTGATCCTGAGCTGATAGACGAACTCATCGTCACAACTTATGGCGAGGAAGATTCTTCAATTGATGATATTCTCGGTGACATTGGTGATGATTTCGCTCAATCCGAGGAGGATCTTTCCGAGGGGGATTTAACGGACCTGGCCAACCAGACGCCGATTATTCGTTTCGTGAATCTCGTTCTGCAGCAGGCGATTAAAGATAAGGCTTCAGATGTCCACTTTGAGCCATTTGAGGATCAGTTCCGTATCCGGTACCGGATTGACGGGGCGCTGTATGAGATGGCGCCACCACCGCGTAATCTCGCTGTGCCTGTGACCTCCCGGATCAAAGTGCTGTCCAATATGAACATTTCGGAGCGCCGTATCCCACAGGACGGGCGCATCAAGATGACGATCGCGGGTCGTCCGGTGGACCTTCGGGTGTCAACCTTGCCGACGCAGTTCGGGGAAAGTGTCGTGCTTCGTGTCCTCGACAAGTCGGTGGTTAATCTTGACCTTGAAGCACTTAGCCTGCCGGGTAATATTCTACAAACTATTCGTGATTTGGTCGCCCGGCCGAATGGGATCTTCATCGTGACCGGCCCTACCGGTTCCGGGAAGACGACGACGTTGTATAGTGCACTTCGTGAGGTGAACGACGTAGAAACGAAAATTCTGACGGCAGAAGACCCTGTCGAGTATGAGATTGATGGTATCATGCAGGTCGCGGTCAATCACCAGGTCGGTCTCGACTTCGCCCGTGCCCTTCGGGCCTTCCTCCGACAAGACCCTGATAAGATCATGGTCGGGGAGATTCGCGATATTGAGACTGCACAGATTGCGGTTCAGGCCTCACTGACCGGTCACGTTGTTCTTAGCACCCTGCACACAAATGATGCTCCTGGTGCGATTACACGCCTTATTGATATGGGGCTTGAGCCTTTCCTGCTCTCTGCATCCCTTGAGGCCATTCTGGCCCAGCGGCTGGTTCGTCGAATCTGCAAGAGTTGCCGCACTGCCTACGAGCCGAGCCAAGAGCTCATTGACATGCTCGACGTTGACCCTCTGGAAATCGCGGACAAAGACTTCTATTACGGTGATGGTTGCGCGGAATGCAGCAATACCGGTTATAGTGGGCGGGTAGGGCTGTTTGAGATGATCATGATGTCTGACGCTATACGAGAACTCATCAATCAACGGGCGCCTACTTTGTCCATTAAGCAAAAAGCACTTGAACAAGGCATGCGAAGCTTGCGTGACGACGGTTTGAGAGCAATATTTGATGGTAATTCTACAATCGAAGAAGTCCTTAAATACACCTAACCAGATAAAAACTATGGCTAAATTTAAATACACGGCAATTGATGCCAATGGTAAGCAAAAGTCGGGCACGGTTGATGCGGAGAGTAGTGAGGAAGCAAATTCCAAGCTCAGCGCCTCTGGCCTGATGCCCACAAAAGTGGTCGCTGCCGGTGGATCCTCCGGAGGATCGACGAAGGCGGGCAACAATGAAAAGAAAAAAGCCAAAGGCTTTGGCCGTATCATTAAACAAGATGATTTGTCGACCTTTACTCGGCAGCTCGCGACGCTCTTGCAAGCAGGCCTGCCCTTGCTGCGCGCACTGGAGGTAATGATTCGCCAAGAGAAGAACCTGCGCTTTAAGGCGGTGCTTGAGCAAATTGCAGATCAGGTTAAGTCCGGTAACTCCTTTTCAGACGGCCTTTCCCAGCATCCTAAGATTTTTGACCGGTTATTCATTAATATGGTGCGTGCAGGTGAAGCGGGTGGTGTGCTCGATGTCGTACTCTCTCGTCTTGCCGGCTTCATGGAAAAAGCTCTGAAGACAAAGAAGAAGGTTAAATCCGCCATGGTCTATCCTGTCGTCGTGGTAGCCGTTGCCGTGGGTATCGTTGCTTTGTTGATGACGGTGGTGGTGCCAAAGTTCGAAACGATCTTCGAAGATATGCTTGAAGGTGCGGCTCTGCCTGTGCCGACGCAAATCGTCATTAATATTAGTAACTTTATGCAGCAGAATATTCTGCTCACTATCGGCCTCGTGGTCGGCATGTTCTTTGCCTCCAAGTTTCTGCTTAAGACGGAGTTTGGGGCGAAGGCTTTCAACTGGTGCTCGATCAACACTCCCAAGGTTGGCGATCTGGTGCGCAAGGTGAATATTGCCCGTATCACGCGAACCTTTGGAACACTTCTGTCGAGTGGTGTGCCGATTCTTCAGTCGATTACTATTACGAAGGATATTACCGGCAATGTATTTTACTCGTCTGCTCTTACCCGAATCCACGATGCAGTGCGCGACGGTGAGTCGCTCTCCTCACCCATGGAGCGGGAGACCGTCTTTCCCAATATGGTCACCAGTATGGTGGACGTTGGTGAGGAGACCGGCGAGCTTTCAGAGATGCTAAATCGCATCGCGGATAATTATGATGAGGACGTGGACAACGCTGTTGCCGGGATCACCTCGATCATTGAGCCTATCATGATTGTCTTTCTCGCGGTGGTTGTCGGTTTCATCGTTATTGCGCTCTTCCTCCCTATCGTGGAAATCATCAAGGGACTGACTTAATCGCGCATCCAATTCATTCAAAAGCGCAGCTTCGAAAGAGGCTGCGCTTTTTTGTAAGTGGTATAATATCGCCTTTAGCCGCCGGTTTGTTCGGCAGTCTCTTTTTCGAGGCGCTCGATATACTCAGTTACATTGCAGGTGAGCATGCGGGTGCTGCCGGGTGCGACTTCGAGAACTTTGTTGACCACGCCATCGAGGAATGCCCGGTCGTGGCTGACGAGGATGACGGTGCCCTCGAATGCGTTAATTGCATCCTGCAGGACCTCTTTTGATTTAATGTCGAGGTGATTGGTTGGTTCGTCGAGGATGAGGCAGTTGCCGGGCTTCATCAGCATCTTGGCCAGCGCGACACGGTTCTTTTCCCCGCCGGAGAGGACTTCGTTTTTTTTCAGGGCTTCGTCGCCGGAGAAAAGGAGGGCGCCCAAGGCACCGCGCGGGTTGGCCTCGTTGTTACCCACGGCAGAAGTTTCGACCTCTTGGAGGACGGTTTTAGCCGGGTCCAGTTCCTCGGCCTGAGACTGAGCGAAGTAAGAGATCACGGTGTTGAGACCTGTCTCGATCTCGCCGGATTGGTAGGGTTCGGTGCCTGCCATGATGCGGGCCAGGGTGGACTTACCCGCGCCGTTCACCCCTACGACGGCGATTCGGTCGCCGTTATCAATGCGCAGGTCGAGGCCGTCGAAGATGACGTTGTCGTCGTAGGCCTTGTGCAGGTCTTTGATGGTGATGACCTTGGCGCTGGAGGGGGGAGGCTCTGGGAATCGGAAGAAGATTTTTTTCTCGTCACGAGGGATCGTGATGAGCTCCATTTTTTCGAGTTGCTTGATTCGGCTCTGCACCATGCTGGCCTTCTTTACGTTGGAGCGGAATCTGTTAATCCAGTCCTTCATTTCAGATATTTCTTTCTGCTGATTCTTGTAGGCCTTGCGTAGGACTTCCAGGCGCTTCTCCGTCTCTTTCGCATAGTAGGAGTAGTTGCCCTTGAAGCTGTTGAGATTGCCGAGCTTGAGTTCGATCGTGCGGTTGGCTACTTCGTCGAGGAAAGCGCGGTCGTGGGAGATGACGATGATCGCGCCTTGGTAGTGCTTGAGGTATTGCTCCAGCCAGTGTTGGGAGACGATGTCCAGGTGATTAGTCGGCTCGTCGAGGATAATGAGCGATGGGTTTTGCAGGAGCAGTTTTGCCAGTGCGATACGCATTTGCCAGCCGCCGGAGAACTCGCCTGTGTCGCGATCCATATCCTTCAAAGCGAAGCCCATACCAGTGAGAATGCGCTCAATGCGGGACTTCATCTTCTGGGGCTCATATTGCTCAAGTTGCTGCTCCCACTCGCCGATCAGGTCAATAAGTTCGTAGTATTCCTCTGCTTCAGTATCCATATCGAGGAGTTCTGCGTCGGCTTTCTCGATCTTTTGCTGCAGCTCGAGGGTATCACCAAAGGCGCTTTGAGCTTCATCGTAGAGTGTCTGACCGGAGACAGAGATGCCATCCTGGGGGAGATAGCCAACGGTGACGTAGCCCGGCTGGTCGATGGAGCCTCTGTCGGGCTCGATCTCGCTCATGATCATGCGTAGCAGGGTGGTCTTGCCCGAGCCGTTTGAGCCGATCAGAGCGATACGGTCATGCGCGCCGATGACCGTGTTGATTCCGTTGTAGAGAACCTTTTTGCCAAAGTTGTGGGTGACTTGATTGATCGTGATCATGGTCTATGAGGTGGACTTATCTGTATAAAAGTGAAAGCGGGTAGAGGTGATAGGGGATACCGGATGCACTATGCGAGATTTTTCCTGCCTGGTTTCTTAGTACAAGTTGTCATTCAGCAAAGAAAAAGCCCGGCCAATGGCCGGGCTTTGTGACAGAGATGGAAAGCGTTCTTATTTGCTATCCTTGTTCTTCTTGTTTTTGCGCATGCCTTGGTCGGCCTGCTTCATGTGCTTCATTTCCTTGCGGGTGATTTCGCCATTACCGTCCCGGTCGATCTTCTCGAAGTGTTCGACCAGCTTATCAGCGCCTCCGGCTGTCGCTTCTGCCAGCGAGATGGTGCCGTTGCCGTCGGCATCCATAGCCTCGCGTTTATCGCGTCGCTCAGATTTGCGCTGTTTGTGGTGCTCCCGCATTTCATCCTTGGTCACTTCGCCATTACCGTTGGTATCGATTTGACTGAAGCGCTCGATCAGCCTTTCCGCGTTTGCAGCCTGAGCCTCTTCGAGGGTGATCATTTGGTCGCCGTTGGTGTCGAGCTTGCCGAAACCTTTGCCGCCTTTGCCTTCCTTGTCTTTTTTAGCGAGTGCAAGTGAGGGGAGAAGTGCTGCTGCCATAAGGCAGATGAGGATATTTTTTGTTTTCATAATATGATTTGGTTTGGAGTTTCGCAGCTGATTTGTTGCTGCTTACTTTACAAATCGTGTTCGTTGACGAAAAGTTTCAGTTACTTTTTCCGGTATATTTACTTTAAGTTCCCTCTCAGCCCACAATGCTCAGTCGGATGTTAGATCAAAACTTATCGGAGTTCATCCATCGTCTGCCCAAAACGGAGACGCATCTGCATGTCGAAGGCGCATTGCCCTACGAATTACTCCAAGCCATGGACCCGGAGAGATTTGCCGAGGCTCCTGCCTGCTGGGCTCCGGGGTTCAAGTGGCCCAACTTCGAGGCTTTTGAATCGCACCTGATCCAGCATGCGCTAGAGTGGTTTACGACGCCGGAGCGCTACTACGAGGCCGCTAAAGTGATCTTTCAAAAACACCTGGATCAGAATGTGCGCTATGTGGAAACGTCCTTTCATGCTGGGATGATTGAGTTTTTAAAAATTCCGGGGCAGGAGATACTCTCCGCGATCCGTAGCGCGGTGCCCGATGGCTTGGATGTCCGTATTTTTATGGGCATGTCGCGTAATGCTTACACCGAGGTGCTCGCGCCTGAATTGGAAGCATGTGTGAATTGGGAGGGGCTCGCCGGCATTGATTTGCATGGCGTGGAATATTTGCCCCTCGAAGAGTGGACGCCTAAATTTTGGGATAAGGCCCGTGCTGCCGGGTTGACGACCAAGGCGCATGCGGGGGAGTTCGGCCCATCCGGGCATGTGCGTGAAGCGCTGGAGACGTTGGGGGTGCGCCGCGTACAGCATGGCGTGCGAGCGGTGGAGGACCCTGAAGTGCTCCAGCTGGCGATCGATTTGGATGCGACCTTTGATCTGTGCCCAATCAGTAATGTGAAGCTTGGTGTGATTGATTCTATGGCGATGCATCCGATCCGCGAGTTCTTTGACCGTGGCCTGCGCTGCACGATTAGCACAGACGATCCTTTTTCCTTCGGGAACTCGCTTGAGGAGGAATACCACGCTCTTGCGCAGGATCTCGGGTTCACTCGGGAAGAACTTGGACAACTCGCGAAAAGTGGATTTGAGGTGGCACAGCTCGATGTGGCGACCCGCGCGAAGTGGAGCGCTGAGGTGGATGCCTTGGTTGCTGCGTTTTGATCCTCGCGAGCTGGAAGCTCCCGCTACTTTGTTGAACGTAGTGGGAGCATCTTGCTCCCGTCGTGGACTGGAGGATGCGTCACTAGGCTGCGGTGTTGATTCCCATCCGCGCAGAAAAAAGCCCTTCCGCGAGGAAAGGCTTTAGAAAGGCTTGAGAAAGTATTGATCCAGCCAACGCGAGTGGCGGCTGTTTTTCCGGCTTATTCTTCCGGCTTGGTCTTTCTTAGGCCGATGACGCGATTGCCGTCTTCCCACTGGCCGCGCTTGCGGAGCAGGTCAACGCGCTCGAAGCGCTTGAGAACAGTGCGGTTTTTTTTGCCACCACCGCCGGCGGCTTTGAAACTATTATGTTGGGACATGATGTGACTCCTTGTTAAAAGTGAAAGCGGGCGAATAAATGCGGGTCTTAAGGAAAGATCAAGGGTTATTTCCATGATATTTCGCCTTCTTAGGTCAATAATATGTGCAGAATTATGTAGCCGACCTGTCCGCCGTAGCCTAGGCGAAGGAGGAAGCACTTTCGCTTTGGTGGGGGTGGTCGCGGGTGTAGGGCCTATCCAAACGCGAAGGCGTTCGGCTACGGAAGTGGTCTGTAGCCGACCTGTCCGCCGTAGCCTAGGCGAAGGAGGAAGCGCTTTCGCTTTGGTGGAGGTGGTCGCGGGGTGTAGGGCCTATCCAAACGCGAAGGCGTTCGGCTACGAAGTGGTCTGTAGCCGACCTGTCCGCCGTAGCCTTGGCGAAGGAGGAAGCGCTTCCGCTTTGGTGGAGGTGGTCGCGGGGTGTAGGGCCTATCCAAACGCGAAGGCGTGGTCCGGTTCTGACAAAGCCAGCCCGGTCTTGTCGCTTCGCTCGGAACGGCTACAAGTTTCGAAAGTTTTAGGCATGAAAAAACTTATTGGTCGGACTACTAGGTCACTAGGTCAAATAAGGCAGGGCCAGTGAGGCTAGCCCCAGGATGAGAAGAAAGCCGCACATATCAGTGACTGTGGTTAGGATCGGACCTGACGCGAGGGCGGGATCCTGTTTCAGGCCCTTAAGTAGCAGCGGGACGAGGCCGCCGACACAAACTGCAATCACGGTGTTGACTGCCATCGCAGTGCCGACTACCAGGCCCAGCATGGCGGGGCCCTTCCAGAGCCAGGCGATTGTGCCGATAAGTAGCCCGAGGCAGACCCCGTTGATCAAGCCAACACATGATTCTTTGACGAAGACACGGCCGAACTCCTTAGGGCTAATAAGCTGCAGGGTGAGTTCCCGCATCGAAACGCCCACGGCTTGATTGCCGGAGCAGCCCGACATGTCGGAAATGATCGGCAGAAAGATTGCCAGTGCGATGACTGCATCGAGTGTGTCGAGGTGCATATTAATAATCATGGCGGCGCAAAGATTTAGCACGATGTTGATGCTGAGCCAAGACAGTCGGCGACCGCTTCTTACTCGAAGGGGCATGGAGCGGAGTTCTTCTTTACCCATGAGACCCTGGACTTTCAATAGATCCTCAGTGGCGACTTCCTGCATTGCCTCGGTGCTGGCCTCGCGGTCGATGATGCCGATGAGGCGCTTCTGTTGATCGACCACGGGAAGCCCGAGGAAATTGTGCTGTTCAAAAATATTTTCCAAGTCGTGGAGAGGTGTCCCGGCTTCGACTGTGATTGGATCGGGGATCATCAGGTCGCCGGCAGTCTGCGTGGGTTTGGCGAAAAGAAGATTGCGCACGGGGAGCACGCCCAACAGTTCATCCTGCTGCCCGAGCACGTAGGCATATTGCACGCCGTATTCGATATAATCTTCGCGACGATTTTGGATGTCCTGAAGGATGGCTTCGATCGTCATCTCTGCATGGAAAGAGACAAACTCACTATACATGATCGCGCCGGCAGTGCCCTCGGGGTAAGCCATGAAGCGGCGCGTTTCTTTAGCCTGTTCATTGTCCAGGCCGCCCAGAATCGCTTCCGAGTCACGCTTGCTGAGTTCGTTGAGCAGGTCGGCCCTGTCATCGGAATCCAGCTGCGCTACGACCGGTGCGGCAACCTCTGGTGGTAGTGTTTCAAGGATGTCAGCACCTTGAAAGTAATGAACGTGCTCAAGCACTTCGGCCGCCTGCTTAGGGGTGAGAAGCTCTAGGAGTCCCGCGCGTTGCTCCGCCTTTAAGCGGTCAATTAGCCGGGCGGTATCTTCTCCATCGCCCTGTCCTAGGATGTCGATAACCGCGCCGGCATCCGATTGCTCTACGGCGATCGCCAACTGCTCTAAACGTGTTTCATAATCAATATTTTCTTCAATTGTGGACATTAGGTGTTCGTTTACTGTTAAGGCCGTGCTTTACAGCTAGGCGGATTCGTTACAAATAAAGTGGTGTTTATTATTATGATTGCGCTGGGTGGCGCGCTCGGGGGTGTGACCCGTTATCTCTGTGCAGTGGGGGTTTCCCGCTATGTGGGCGAGAGTTTCCCATGGGGCACACTCTTCGTCAATGGTTTGGGCACATTTTTACTTGGCGCCCTTATGGGGGCAGGAGTGGTGCAGGCGGAGCAGGAATCTTTTTATGGGCAACTGTATGGCTTCGCTGCGGTCGGCTTCTGCGGCGGTTTAACGACCTTCTCGACCTTCAGTCTTCAGACGCTGTCTCTGACTTCAAAGGGGCAGACTGCACGGGCCGCACTCAATATACTAGGTAGCGTTGGTCTCTGTCTACTTTGCGGAGTTGCCGGTTTTGCGCTTATGAAAGGGTGGGGGGCATGAGACAGCTTCTCTGGATCGCTCTCGGCAGTGCGCTGGGTAGTAGCTTGCGCTACGGGGCCGATCTCGCTGGCTCGGCGATCGATACCGGGGGGCTGCCCGTGGCGACTTTGCTGGTGAACTTCTTTGGCTCTTTGCTCATCGGTTATCTGGCCGGGCTTTGGGCGGGTGGTGGCGCAGTCGCTCCACATCCCTACAAGTGGCATTTTTGGATGACTGGGTTTTGTGGCGGCTTTACAACTTTCTCGGCTTTTAGCTGGCAGGTGCTTGAATTAATCGGAAGTGATCGTGCTCAACTCGCCGGCTTTTACGCAGCCGGAAGTGTCGGGCTCGGTTTATTTGCGGTCTGGGCCGGCCTCGCCTGGGCAAATGCCAGAGCCCGCTCCAACTCGTCTTCTTGGCAATAGGTTTTTTACGTAGCCGACCTGTCCGCCGTAGCCTCGGCGAAGGGGGAAGCGCTTCCGCTTTGGCGGACGTGGTCGCGGGTGTCGGGCCTATCCAAACGCGAAGGCGTTCGGTTACGGAAGTGGTCTGTAGCCGACCTGTCCGCCGTAGCCTTGGCGTAGGAGGAAGCGCTTCCGCTTTGGTGGACGTGGTCGCGGGTGTCGGGCCTATCCAAACGCGAAGGCGTTCGGTTACGGAAGTGGCCTGTAGCCGACCTGTCCGCCGTAGCCTTGGCGTAGGAGGAAGCGCTTCCGCTTTGGTGGCCGTGGTCGCGGGTATCGGGCCTATCCAAACGCGAAGGCGTTCGGCTACGGAAG
>Ga0307967_1002225_pt1 | contig 11299 bp, 11 predicted proteins | sample OrgLakmetagen648_FD_201828 | JGI IMG/M metagenome (GOLD analysis project Ga0307967, IMG submission 201828) | Saline water microbial communities from Organic Lake, Antarctica - #648 | ecosystem: Environmental > Aquatic > Non-marine Saline and Alkaline > Saline | place: Antarctica: Organic Lake... | reverse complement strand
ACCCGGGATGAAAAAAACCGCATAAGCCACCGAGGCAGAGCCTTGGTATTGCTGATGGAACAACTCAGGGCGGAGACCTGAGCCCCGTGACCACACTCACCTCAGAGCCGGTCACCCCACCCCTTAGCCTGTATATTCATGTGCCTTGGTGCGTGCGCAAATGCCCCTACTGTGATTTTAACTCCCATGCTCTTCAGGGCGATCTTCCCGAAGCTGCCTATTTGAATGCCCTGCTTGAAGACATGGATCAGGATCTTGCATTGGCATCAGGCCGCACGGTCGAAACCGTGTTTATCGGCGGCGGAACGCCGTCGTTGATGAGTGGTGGTTTTTACCAGAAGCTTTTCAAAGGGCTAAGAGAACGCCTGACGTTCGCCGCCGATGCAGAAATCACCCTAGAGGCCAACCCGGGCACTCTGGAAGAAGGTCGTTTTGAAGCCTTCCGTGAAGCCGGCATTAATCGCTTGTCTATTGGCGTGCAGAGCTTCAATCCGGCTCACCTAAAAGCCCTCGGCCGCATTCACGACGACACCGCAGCGCACAGGGCCATTGAGACCGCAAAAAAAGCCGGCTTCGATAACTTCAATCTGGATTTGATGCATGGCCTACCCGGCCAAACTCCAAGTGAGGCTCTTGAAGATCTCAAATCTGCTATGAGCCATGAACCGCCGCACCTTTCTTGGTACCAGCTGACATTGGAGCCCAATACTGAGTTCTACAGCCGGCCACCGGATTTGCCAGACGACGACCTTCTCTGGGAGATAGCTCAACGCGGCGGGGAGTATCTGCACCAGCAAGGCTTTAATGACTACGAGGTGTCGGCTTGGAGCCAGGAAGGCAAAGCCTCACGGCACAACCTGAATTATTGGACGTTTGGGGATTATCTGGCTCTGGGTGCCGGTGGCCACGGCAAAATCAGCTTCCCAGACGGCACGATCAGGCGTTACTGGAAAACACGGCAACCAGACGCCTACTTGAACCGGATTGGTAGCCGAACGGCAGGAAGCGAACACATTGAAGTGGGGGAACTCCCTCTGGAGTTTCTGATGAACGCTCTGCGTCTTCGCGAAGGCGTGGATGAAAGTCTCTTTTGCGAACGCACGGGTTTACCCCTGACCGCCGTTGGGGTACAACTCCAGAAGCTGCGTGAAGATAAATTATTGGTTAGTGACCGGCTTCAGGCGACAAGCTTGGGGCAAAGGTATCTGAACAGTCTTTTGGAGCGTTTTCTGTAATGAGCACGGATAAAGGACGACCGGCTTTACCTAAAAGCTTAAAAGCTTGCCTGATAGCAACCGTGCTTTTGCTAGCAGCCTTGGTGTTGATCAATCAGCCCCTGAAAACGGGATCTGCACATCAGGGGATTGTGAGCTATCAATTGGCGGGAAGCGCCGAACAAGCGCTGGCTTGGCCGATATAGCAGAGAACGTGTTACTGCTGAACAACCTAGAGACACCCACCGATGCCATCAGTATTGCCGCCGCCATCAGTGCGCTGACGAAGTTTACGGCTCTGACAATTGGCATCGCAGGGCTGGTTATCATCCGAGCGGCCCGGCGCCATCCATTGGCACCAGGATAATAGCTTCAGTACGCTAAAGAGCGTCAGCCCAAAATTTAATTAGTCCGGTGGAACAGCAAGTCCCACACGCCGTGGCCAAGGTTCTCACCACGCTTCTCAAATTTGGTAACCGGGCGATAGTCGGGGCGAGGTGAGTATTCGCCTTGCTCCTGGGTATTCGCAAACCCTTCAGACTCGCCCATCACCTCCATCATATATTCAGCGTAGTTTTCCCAATCTGTCGCCAAGTGCAATATGCCGCCCACTCTCAGCTTGTGGCGGATACGCTGGACAAATTCCGGCTGCACCAGCCGGCGCTTATGATGCTTCTTTTTGTGCCAAGGGTCTGGGAAGAACACCATAACCTGATCCAAGCCGGCATCCGGCAGGCACAGATCAATCACATCGTTGGCATCTATGTTGTAAACACGGACATTCTCCAGCCCGCGATCCTCAATTTCCTTGAGCAACGCGCCTACCCCAGGCAGGTGAACTTCCACGCCAATAAAATCCTGCTCTGGGGCAGCTTCAGCCATGTCCGCCAGAGATCCCCCCATACCGAAACCGATTTCAAGGTTGAGCATGGCATCCCGGCCAAAAATCTGGCGCGGGTCGATCATGCCGTTTTCACGGCTTAGGCCGAACTTCGGCCAGCTGCGCTCGTAAGCCTTTTTCTGGCCTTCTGTCATCCGGCCCTGGCGCAATACAAAACTGCGAATACCTCGGCGGGTAGTAATGGGTGAATCGCCGGCCTGCTGTTTCAGTGTGTTCTCACCACTAAGATCATGCGGCTCTTTCTGGTCAGTCATCTGCAATCCTTAACCGCGGGCTGCGGGTCTGATTAAGGGAATTTGTACACAGTTTAACAGAGTAGGAACAATCAGGCGGATACCACAGAGCTCTTACCGGTCTGGCGATCAAACTGGCGGTACCCCAACGCTTCTATCAGATGCGGCTGCGCAACCGCATCACACTCTTCAAGATCCGCCAGCGTACGTGCAACACGCAGTATACGGTGCAGTGCGCGTGCCGAGAGCCCCAGCTTCTCCATCGCGCCCGTGAGCAGCTTTTCCCCAGAGCGGTCAAGGCTGCAGGCTTCCTGCAACTCACGCCCAGACAAGATGGCATTAACGCACCCGCGCCGGGCCTGGCGCTCTCTAGCGTGCGCCACTCGCGTGCGCACCACCGCGCTGGCTTCACCATCACCGCCAGACTGCATTAGTACATCACCACCCTGAACGGGCACTTCTACATGCAAATCAAATCTATCCAATAACGGGCCTGAAATTTTCGAACGGTAACGCATTATCTGTTGCGGCGTGCACTGACATTCAATGGTCGGATGCCCACTGTAGCCACATGGGCAGGGATTCATGGCGCCAATGACCTGAAAGCGAGCCGGAAAAGTCACCTGACGCGCCGCCCTACTGATCGAAATCTCCCCGGTTTCCATGGGTTCACGAAGCACCTCCAGAACACGGCGCTCAAATTCCGGCAGCTCATCCAAAAAGAGCACCCCACGGTGCGCCAGGGAAATTTCCCCAGGCCGTGGGCTACTGCCACCGCCCACCAGCGCCACGGCAGAAGCGGTGTGGTGGGGGGACCTGAACGGAGGCTGGCGCCAACCGCCCACTCTTACCGAGTGCCCGGCAACAGAATGCACACTGGCTACTTCCATGGCGTGCTCATCGCTCAGATTCGGCAGAATACCAGGCAGTCGGCTGGCCAACATGCTTTTTCCTGTTCCAGGAGGACCAAAAAACAGCAGGTTGTGGGCGCCAGCCGCAGCTACCTCCAGCGCCCTTCGCGGAACGCTTTGGCCACGAACATCTGCAAGATCTGGCATGCCATCGACAGCTACGAATTCCGGCATAGATCGGGGCACAGGAACCAGGCGCGCCCGGCCACAGAGATGTTCACAAACGGCCAGTATGTGGCCCGCCGCTAGCACGTCATGCTGGCTTGCAAGGGCGGCTTCTTCGGCATTGGCATTAGGTATCAGCAAGCTCCGACCTTCTTTACGCGCAGCCAGCACAGCGGGCAGCACGCCCTTCAATGGACGAAGCGCACCATCGAGCGAGAGTTCTCCGAGGAATTCACAGGTGGACAGGCTTTCTGCCGGAATTTGTCCGGAAGCGGCAAGAATGCCTAGGGCAATCGGCAAATCAAAGCGTCCGCCTTCCTTAGGCAGGTCTGCAGGAGCGAGGTTGATCGTTATTCGACGGGCGGGGAATTCAAAGCCAGAATTCAAAAGTGCGCTTCTTACACGCTCCCGGCTTTCACGCACGCCGGTTTCAGGCAAGCCGACAATAGTAAGCGCGGGAAGACCGCCCGAAAGGTGCACCTCAACCGTGACCTCAGGTGCAGAAACGCCAATACTGGCGCGGGAATGGACAATGGCAAGCATAAGAACCTTCCATGGTTTCTGAATATCAGTATGTGGCCAAAGCACATCGGCCCACCGAAACCCGGCGTCCTGCCGGGAATTGCTCAGGTTTACTGTGCTTTCGGGGAAAGCTCCATCTCAGCAACCTTTTTTTCCAGAGCCTCTACCTTTTCGCGGGTTTTCATAAGTACCGCCTGCTGGGCATCAAACTCTTCGCGGGTCACCAACTCCAAGCGCGATAGAACCGACATAACCGTCGCCCGGGCTTGGGTTTCAAAATCTTCACGCGCAGCGCGCGCCATATCTGGGACAAACTGGCCGAACTGCCCCTGCAACTGGGCGAAAATATCCTGTGGACCTTTCACGCATCACCTCACTGATTCAAATAATGTCCGGTTTCGGCCAAAAGACTAGTGCCGTGGAAAGAGCCGTTGCCGGTTTGCAAGAGTGTATCACACCGCCAGCCCTGCCATACTGTGCGTGGTGAGCACTTAGTGGCTCTGCCCACCCCCTAGCCTGCTCTGTTCTGGCTCAGGGGTTGGTAGAGCGCACTATTGTGGTGCGCAAACTGGCACTCAGATTTTTACCAACTGTCACCAGAACCGCTCAAGATGATGATTTTGTTATATTTTTTTGCGTTGGCACACCCGGTGCTAAAGCTCTCGTACGCAATCCGCACAATTGACGTGCGAAGCGGCAGCACCCCCAGCTCAACAACTGGCCGATGGGCTCTCACTGTTGGGACGGTTTTACCAAGGAGAAAGCAATGAAACTTGTGACAGCGATCATTAAGCCTTTCAAGCTGGATGATGTCCGTGAGGCACTATCCGAGATTGGCGTACAAGGCGTAACCGTCACTGAGGTCAAAGGCTTCGGTCGGCAGAAAGGCCACACAGAACTCTATCGTGGCGCGGAATATGTGGTGGATTTTCTGCCCAAAGTAAAAGTGGAAGTCGCCATTGGCGATAACCTGCTGGATCAAGTTATCGAGTCCATCACCAAGGCTGCCAATACCGGCAAGATCGGTGACGGCAAGATCTTCGTGACCGAACTGCAACAGGCAATCCGGATCCGGACAGGCGAAACCGGCGAAGAAGCCGTCTGATCCTGCTCTGATCAATTAGCAGCTAACGCAAAAAAATCAATCTGAAGTGCCTCGTGCGGAGGGCCTCTCATGGAAAGCAATGTTTTTCACCTGCAGTACGCAATAGATACCTTTTATTTTCTGGTGTGCGGCGCATTAGTTATGTGGATGGCCGCGGGTTTTGCCATGCTCGAGTCCGGACTGGTACGGGCCAAAAACACCACTGAGATTCTCACTAAAAACGTCGCGCTCTATGCCATCGCCTGCACCATGTATCTGGTGTGTGGCTACGCCATCATGTACGACGGCGCCCTGTTACTGAACGGCATAGAGCAGATAGATTCCGCAGCCGTGCTCGGGGATTTTGCGGCCCGGGAGGATGGCTTCGAAGGCGGTGCCATCTACTCAAGCGCAGCGGATTTCTTTTTTCAGGTGGTGTTCGTGGCCACAGCTATGTCGATCGTATCTGGCGCCGTGGCTGAGCGCATGAAGCTCTGGGCATTCCTTGCCTTTGCAGCCGTCATGACAGGCGTGATCTACCCCATGGAGGGCTCATGGACTTGGGGCGGCAAAGACGTCTTCGGGTTGTATAACTTGGGCGATCTTGGCTTCAGCGATTTCGCCGGTTCCGGCATTGTTCACATGGCCGGTGCGGCCGCTGCGCTTGCCGGGGTACTGTTGCTTGGCGCCCGGAAGGGCAAGTACGGCCCCAACGGTGAAATCCGTGCCATTCCTGGCTCCAACCTGCCTTTGGCTGCACTGGGTACGTTTATCCTGTGGATGGGCTGGTTTGGCTTTAACGGTGGCTCGGTTCTGAAACTGGGCGATATCGCCAGCGCCAACTCGGTTGCCATGGTGTTTCTCAACACTAACGCCGCAGCCGCTGGCGGCGCTATCGCAGCGCTGATAACCGGCCGACTGCTGTTTGGCAAAGCTGATCTGACCATGCTCCTCAATGGCGCCATCGCGGGTCTGGTGGTTATCACCGCCGAGCCTTCCACGCCCAGTGCACTGATCGCGACCCTCTGGGGTAGTTTGGGCGGCGTAACCGTTGTATTCAGCGTCATCTTCCTGGACAAACTGCGCATCGATGATCCCGTGGGCGCCATCTCAGCCCACGGGGTGTGTGGTTTTCTCGGGCTGATGCTGGTGCCGCTCACCAACGGTGGTGTTACCTTCAGCGGGCAGCTGATTGGCGCCGCAACCATCTTCGGGTGGGTGTTCCTCGCAAGCCTGCTGGTCTGGGGCATCATCAAGGCGGTAATGGGTATACGAGTTAGCGAAGAGGATGAATACGACGGCGTCGACTTGTCCGAATGCGGCATGGAAGCCTATCCGGAGTTTGTGACCGGCAAGTAGCATGCTGTAAAAAGTAGCATGCTAGAAAAGGAATCGGGAAGGGGTGCCTGAGCGGGCACCCCTTCTTTTTTAAATCTCACAGGTTTAAACGCTGGTTCTGAGAAGTCCGGCAGGTGACAGTGTTTCCGGGTTCCGCTACTATCACTCTGCATTTTCCGGTCATCTAAGGATAGATGAAGGCAGCCATGACGGACTCCACAGCCCTAAGCCAGAAGGCTCACACAACCGCGTCGTTTTACCAGCACGCAGACCCATCAAGCGAAGACGCCTGCGGGTATTTGGTTGATCAGGCAAAACATCCTGAGGTGTTGCGCCTGTTGTTTGAGCACGACCCAGTACCCATTTACGACTTGCCGTATATTTATTCGGAATACCGAGAACAAGCCTTTGACGGCCCACTGATCATTCAGCCCACTACGGCCCAGAGTGAAGAATGGCTCCATAGGTGGATGACCGAAGGCAAGGCGCTGGCACTGCACGGCCAAGCATTGAAGCTGGAAGAAATACGTGAGCATTTTGTAAGCCTGAACACCGTACGCACCCCCAATGGTGACAGCCTCTTTCGCTACGCAGACTCAGCAACACTCGGCAGCCTTGGCACATCGCTATCACCCCACCAGCGTTTACGGATTCTCGGCCCGCTAACAGCAATCCATGGTTGCTATGCGGGCGCAAACTGGGCGCTGACAAAGGAGCAATCCTCGGCACTTCAAGATGAGTTAAAAAAACAGCCTCCCCTGCCTCTTGAATTGACTCAGGAGAACCTCTCCTGCGTAGAAGCTCATCGCCGACATTTGTTGGCAAAAGCCTTGGCCGACAACAATGTATTGGAGGCCCAAACTGTCTCCTACTGGTTCCAACAACTGGAAACCCTCGGCGCGCCCAATGAGCAGGGCTTGGTAGAAGGCGCCGGGTTATTGATAACCCAGGGTTTTACCAGAGCATTGAGCGACGATGAACTCGCGACCATACGTAAAATCAGGCAGGGAGCCTACTGGTCGGAATCACTGGAAGCACTTGCAACATTAACGCATTCAAAGGATGGAACCTGAATGGCACCCACTGGCAATCTGCCCTTCTCGCCCAGCACAGCGCCTCTCGGGGCCCACGGCGCGCCCGTTTGCAAGCACGAAACCGCAAACGTGCTGTTGCGCCGCTCCGACAACCTCAGACGACCGAGGGCTTTTATCAATGCTGGCAAAATCAAGGATGAGAGCGGTAAGGTCGTAACCGCCGAACTGCAGGATGGCACAGAAAATACGCCAGACAATGCAGAAGCCCGCTTCACCAAGCTCGTGACAGGCAACGCCCAATGGCATTGGCCTGAAGAGCCGGAGGGAGAGCATTTAATTGGGTTCGATACCGTGAGCGAACAGCGCCGTTTCGCTCCCGGCCAGCACCTCGACGAGGGCATAGATCTCACCGTCATCCAGGGTGAACGCAAAGCAAGGGCGATACACCTACCGCCACCGGTGATCATCAACTTGCGCGACGCAGCGCCCGCCTCTGAAGACTTGCTGACGGACGAACAGCTGGATTATTTCAGGGCAAACGGTAACAACGCGTTCATCTATATACACGGCTACAACGTGCCCCATGGCGAAAGGGGGCGATTCCTGAACCGCAGAGATAGCCAAAAAAGATATGGTGGCCATGGACCAACGCCCACCAACGCCTGGCACCCAAATAAAGCCACAACATGGCAGGATGCCGAAGCCCTGCCGGACACCAGCGCCACCCCACCGAAAGAAGATCAATTGAATGGCACAGGCGCCCACAACTGGGCGATTCATATGGAGTACCAGTTGAACCGCGCAGCGGGTTTCGACGGCGAGAACTGGATGCCCTATAGCCGCATCATCAACATTTCCTGGCCGGGGGATACCGGTTCCACCGACTTTATGCAGGCAGAGCTAAATGCGATGACAGCGGGGCGGCGCTTGGCTCCGCTATTGCTGCAACTGGCAGGTGCAGGCATCGCCATCAACCTGATTTCCCACTCTCTCGGTGCCCGGGTGGCACTGACCGCCCTGAACATTGTCGGCGCCATTGGGAAGAGCAATCTTGTAGACCACCTGTTTCTCTGGCAACCCGCCGTTGCCGATAACGCACTAACCAACGACAGCAGCCGTGACGTACACCCTTTGGGGCTGGGTGTGTTTCCTTCAGCCCACAGCGCAGCCCGCAAAATCGTGGTGCTGCATTCCCGTGGCGACGGCATTCTTGGAGCAGGTGAAGATGAAGATAGTGCATGGTGGCAGGACGCTTTGTTGCGCTTTTCTCCGGCGGCTCTTATCACAACGACCGCATGGAATCTCGCAAACGCAGAAGACGCTATGGACGATGTGCTCGGTTACTTTCGGGGAGCCTATGATAAAAAATGGTGGACCTTCCCCAGCTTTCTGGATAACGGTTTCGGGCCGGCCATCGAAACACTCTACAAAGACTACTTGCCGTTAACGTTCGACGCGCCAACGACCCACCCCCAGCGCTCTTTGTACGTATCCGAAGCCCTCAAACAAACCGTCAAAGAAAACTGGGCCAGGCTGGGAAAAGACATCCTTGCCGAAGCAAATGCCCTCTGGCAGCTCTGCATAGACTGTCTGCGCAACGGTGAACGGCCGCCCGATTACACCCTGATGGCACCATTGAACCACCGGGCTAGCATAAGCCCCCAAGTGGCCAAGGATTACGTTTTGCGTTTGAAAAAACTAGCGGTGAATAATTGGGTTCCGGAGCAACCGCCGCGGCCTGCGCTGGGGTATGTGGGGTTTGATGAAGTAGCGGACAAAGCGTCACCGGATTTCGATCAATTTATCAGCAGCCTACTCGATAAAAATGAGGTTGATCAGGTTAACCAGTCAACATGGCTATTTAGTCACTCCGGGATGCGTATCCCCAGTGAGGAAGTATTCAAACGCTCCTATAAAGAGGCTGTTATCGATCGACTTAAAGAGCAGGGGAGAAAACAGTTTGGACAGTATTAAATCGAGCTTCCGCTGGGCTTTGCCCATCATTGTTATTGCTATAGCCGTCACAGTCGCCAGGACTGTAGGATTCTTTGGCATCACTTACGGCCCAGTTATGGCAGTTGGGGTTTCCGATGATGGGCGGTACGTCATTAGTTCCCACCGCAGTAATCATCTGGTTCTTTGGGATCTACAAAATGAGCACCATCAAACGCTATCCAATGACGCCAACATCTACAGCGCCTACTTTATACCTGGTCATGACTTGTTTCTCTGGCAAGACCTAAGTAACACTGTTTATTTGCAGAACCTTGAAGGCGGCATAGAGAGGGAGTTCAAACACTTCCCAACCTACGGTCACGCAATGAACGCTAGCTTAACCAACTACTTGTCTGCGAACGAGAATTGGAATCTGTTCTACGGCTATGGCGATTCACTAAAACCATTGTTGCGAGACAGCAGAAGTCCGAGCCTTATGGGGAGCGGTAAACTTCTGAACCTTAGCCTATCCAGTGATCAATTTTTTATAACAGCGGGCAAAGGCCTGAGCGAAGTTGACGAGCGACCAATAAGTGATGAGACTCCCGTTGTACGACCGGTCAATGACTTGCGCTTTTCATCCAACTTTGCCGGCGTGGTACTCTGGAACTACGACACTCTAAGTCCGGTTACCAAGTTCTCTGGCAACTCAGTCAAAACCCACGCCGTCATCAGCCCGGATGGGCAGTGGGTAGTCAGCGCAGACGAAAACGGCAAGAGTTTTACTTGGAACACGTCTCATCCCGAGCGCCGAATGCGCAATGCTGGTTACTCAGGGTTATTCATCGAAGGCCTTCCAGACGACCTTCCGTCTTCTGAGTATTATGATAAAAGTGGACTTATCGATCTTCCCAAAGGCCCGCATACCTTCACCATCGCCGTCGCCTTCATCCACAACAGCGAATACTACCTCCGCTTCGGCAACAACAGCCACTTCGCCGCCCTGTTCAAAACCGGAAGCCCTTGGCCCGTGAAGTATTTTGATCTAGGCGAGTCACCCAAACTGGTCACCTATGGCAGCCAATACGACCGCAACACCGCCATTGCCACCTCGCCGGAAGCGGGCATTCTGGCGATGGGGCATCAATCTACCGGCGGTATCAGCGTGTATCAATTCGATCCAGATGAGCTGACGTTGGAGCGGATCTGGGTGGTGAAGTAGGTTCTTAAATTAACCCGGTTGCATCCTGAGATTCATGATCTATATTTGCAGCCGTGGGCTGCACGCCAGACTGAATTAACGAGACCGGCGTCGTATCTGCCTAACGTTTACCAGCGTTCCTCGTCCCACATTTCTGGGTTAGCCCAGTATTGGGGGTTGTTCCAATCCCGTCGCCGGTTGTAACTATCGATATTGTAGGTATATAGCGTGCGCGCTGGAATCCCTTGCAGGTGCGCCTGACGCTGGAAACCTAGGCCGAGAAAGTCACTCAGTTGCCAGCCAGACTCGTTGGTCGTAATCACGGCTATTCGATGCGTGCCAAAGTTGCGTAGCTGGCCGAGCATCAGAGTGCCTTCTTCATGGCTCAACTGTTCCAGAGCGCCCTCAATCAGTGCCAGATCGTGGGTATCCGCCGACGGCAGACCGTTATTGGGCGCTGACAACAGCAGTTCAGTGTAGTGCCTGTCCGGATGCTGTTCGTGCCAGGCCCGGCCCAAACGAGCCGGCAGCGTGCCGCACACCAGCAGTGTGTTGGGCTGACAATCGTCCAGAGTTTGCGCAAGCGCCTGCTGAGGCGTCAGGCGGGGTTCATTTTGCTCGACCATTTCATTGACCTATGTACTTTGAAGCGATGGTATTCCGAAGTTAACCCTCCTGCGGGTACACTTCGTCTTCCAGCGCATCAATCATAAACTGGGGCATGGCAAGGGCGCCGTGGTGAATGCCGGAGTTGTAGTAGC
>Ga0307967_1002224_pt1 | contig 11302 bp, 12 predicted proteins | sample OrgLakmetagen648_FD_201828 | JGI IMG/M metagenome (GOLD analysis project Ga0307967, IMG submission 201828) | Saline water microbial communities from Organic Lake, Antarctica - #648 | ecosystem: Environmental > Aquatic > Non-marine Saline and Alkaline > Saline | place: Antarctica: Organic Lake... | reverse complement strand
CAACTCCACCCTCTGCACTGCCTCCATCATCTCCCTCATAATCACTGCCCTCAGACCCCCCCTCATCCTCAGCTTGAGCCAGCGCGCGTGCGTTTTGGCTGAGGGGTGCCGCTGCTGCTGCTTCTGGTGGGGCTGCAGCCTGTTCACCAGGCTGAAATGTTGCGTCAGGGATAGAGGCAGGTGGGGGGGTGGTAACGCAAATCTATAATCTAAAAGTAAACGCCACCAACCACCAGCGGTTTGATTTTTTTGTGCTAGAGCAAGTGGAACATAAAGACGAGCATGGCCTCCCATGGGAGAGGTCACCGCAACAGCCCATTAATTCCCCCTTTTCAGACGACATACACGAGCCCTGTCATCTCTAGCCAAACATATATTTTTGCTGTACATAAGGGACTCCTCACCTCAATTTGCCTCAAAGCAAGGAGCTCTTTCGCCTCCTCTTGGAGGCTGGTCGCTCTGGCGTTGCAGTAGTCATTGGCACTCTGCTCAAGCAATGAATTGGAAGTTTGCGTTAAATATGAAGGTGGCTTTTAAAATGTGCTTTCATGCTCCATGTTCTATGCCAGGTGCGATGTTTTCCTTAATCTTTGATGGAGGAGTCTTACAGTACCCGGTACGAACGTGGCTCCTTATCCTTATTTGATGCGAGGAGTGGTCTATCACTACCTGCGTAGTTTTTCCTTTTCTTATTTTTTGTGGAACCAATACAGTGCATTTGTGGCACCTAAATGTGATATAGACAGACCATACCATTAGAAAAAAACTGTGTGGGCTTTAACGACCACCCCCGCCAAAACTTAATTAAGGAACGTCAAGGAAGTGATCTTGGCAGCTGGGATAAAAAGTGGTTTGTTTTTCTATGCATTCCAAAGTATATGAACTGACCTTATGAATCATAATCGCGGCACTGTACTCCAGCTTTGTGGCTTGTTCAGTAGGGTGGCCACCTGACAGTCAAACACACACACACACACACACACACACACATACACACACACAGGCAGGGGTTTGTGAACAGCAGATGTCACTTGCTCAGTTTCTATATTGCATGCAAAAAGGGGTGAATTCGAAGCAAGACTAGAGTAGAAGCCTTTAATAATCAAGGCATGCTGCAAACCCCACCAGCACAGGTGTTTATGTAGCTAGAACAAGAACAATCTGCTCTACCTGCTGCAAGGATCTCAGTCAGACGTGTGACATTGCATGCAGCCACAGCCTCTGGCGTCTTGAGGCTGCGAGTGTATAGTATGAGTGTTAAAGGCCAAGAGGAAGCATACGCAGTAAAACCACTTCCAATATCTGGCTGGCATTGATGACCTTGGACTTCTGTACCTGCAGCCTTCGATATATCAAGTGACACAACCAAATGTGTTATGACATTTGAGCTGGTAGTATGTTGATAGACCATTTCAGAGGGCAGTCACCATTCTGCAGCTCATCGAACACTGAAACCTTTGACCAAATTGTATTTCAGGTAGCTTGCGTGGAATTTCTGACATCACCACATTCATTGAACACTGTAACCTTTTACAAAACTGTAGTTCAGGTAGCTTGCGTGGAGTTATGACAACATCACGTTTGCAAGGATGCACATGTCAGAGTGGTTTATATGTATGTCAAAGTCTGCCCACCAAATGCTTAATAACGACACCTACCCAGATTTGAACAGTTTCCTCGCGCGGTGACCTTTTACGCCCTTCAACGTCTCAGTCAGCTGTGTAAGCTCGCTCTTTATCCCCAGATTAATACGGCCTGTGCCAAATACATGCACAAGTACCATTTGCAAACACAAGCACCAACTGCACAGTGGTACATACATAATACATAATACATAAACTGATTTATGAAAGGAAGAACGTTTTCGCTTGATGCAGACATTGCTTTCAGGTAGCAAAAGGGATTCATGCTACAGTTCGTATTGCTCCGCGCTTACTTTGGAATTTTGAGGTCAGGTTTGCTAAGTCGTCCCAGCCCATTTCTGCCGAAAACCTTGAAACCATGCCAGCCGTCTTTGCACATATCTCCTGTGAAGTGCGGTTGTTAGCAAGTAACGTACATGTCTATTACATATTTTCTGTACTAGGGAACTAGCAAACAGAATGCCACACGTGTTGTCACAAGCTCTTACCTGCAGCCCACGTATTCCTGGCAAGTCAACATTGTATCTCTCAACCAACAACATGGGAGGAACCTGCAGCAAACCAAGAAAAATAGAGGGCAAAAACCATTGACCCTGAACTGCCCTTCCGCAGTCTTTAAAGGAACAAAAGCGCAAAAAATGGGCATTTTGGATTCCTTTGCGGCACTTTAATCTGGCCCTTATGCGGCCCCACAGACCTACATCAATGGAGTTCCGTTAATATGTGGCCAGGCAAGTTAAAGCTACCACCTTTTTCACAACGTCTGCTCCTGTTCCTTGCCTAGATTTTGCATCGCTACTAAATTCATAATTTCTTCCGTCCATAAGCATGCTAATCTTAAGCATTAAAAGTAAGAACAAAACTTTTCAGAGGGCTTCAAATGAATCCTCACCTTTGTTCCAATGTGTATGCTTCCCTACTAGTTCCAGCATGATGGCTACAAACAAATTACAACACCTCATATATAACATATGTATGTATCCGTAAGCACCCTCTGAAAAGAGCGTACGTACCTCGGCGACCAGATCTTGCACAATGAGTGCGACAAAAAGTTTTCTGGCAATGCGCTCGTCCTCCTTGTGCTCATTCTGAATGAAACAGGAGATAAAACAGCAATGCGGCACTGAGCTTGTGTCCAGTTCTGTATGGTGCTAAAAAGGATGTCAAGACTGCATTGCTCAATTCGGGTGCATCATCACCAAACCCTTAATCTCGAGGGCGTTACATAGGCCAATAAGAAATATCAAACTAGTGCCTCCATAAAACGCAGAAAAAATAGAACGGAAAGAAGTTTGGGAACACGAAAGGCTGGATAGAAGAAATAAGAATTCAAGATGCAATCAGAACATTTTCAGCTCCAAGCTCAAAGGGAGGCGAAAGTTCCCTACCAGGATCTTGGCACTGGATATGCTTCCTAGCATCCTCTTTTGCACATACCCAACCTTGCAGCCCACCTGGAGTTGATGAGCAAAGTAACCCAGATTTGGGTACAGGAAGAATGACTCCTATCTAAAGAGGTGATCAGCAATTGCTTATTGCTTATGGTGATCCATAAGCAAAGAGGCAATAAGGCACATTCTCACCTTCTCAACAACAAGTGCACCAGGCCCAGCCAAGCTCAGAAGCACAAAGTGAAATCTGCACCAGAATGAATCACGCTGTTCAGCACACTGCAAAGCAGCTACTTGAGGTAAAATGAAGCGCACTTACTTTCCATGCAGCAATCTTTAGCTGTAACTGTGAAGCATGCACCAAATTACAACAATATCGCCTCCTTACGTTTTCCAATCAATCCTGAAGGCCTCATTCTGAGCAGGCACGCACAAAAACGCCATGTGCAGGTCTGTGCCTGTGTTCGGCAAGACCAATGAGTGGGAGGCCTTCATGAGATCTTGCCCAATTAGTACTGCGTCGAACGGGTCTAAACCTGCATTGAAAGAAGATCCACGCCATACATGGTTGAGCGGACTCGGTTAAATGCCGGTATTTGAAGCAATTTGGCATGACTCCGCTTCTTCCCCAAACAGTGCTGTGCTAGAGATCAAGCAAAAGCTGATTGCGTTTGATTATAACGTTGCAGATTCACGAACCAGAAAAGGAGCACGCTTTTCCCATGCCTGAGGCTGTCCAGGTCTTGGACACCATGTCCCACCTGCAATTGTGCATTTAACAGTGGTTTACATTGCAATCCAGCACACACAGTTTTGATGTCAGAAACGTGCAGGCATGTTATAAAGGCTGCTAAAGTGCTGGCAGCAAAGCCTCTGCATCTCATGCATCCGACAGTGCTCACACAATAAAACGGCGAGAATGTAGCCACTCAATCGCGCAGCAGGTTGCGTTAGATGCTGCTTGGTAGCCCTCAGTAGCGCACATCAGGGTACTCTGTGAGCAAGTTTGTATGCAGACTGTGCAAGTTGAGTGATGCAAAGCATAAGCAGACTGTACAAGTTGAGTAACGTAAAGCATGAGCTGTGGTGGCGCAGACTGAAGAGCGGCAGCCTTTTCTATTATGATGTACTTGCACAAGAGGATGTGCCATTGAGAGAGGCGCTGTGGGCAACCACTTGATCCAATCAGAGCAAACATCACAGACACGCCCACGTGCGTCGGCCTTACACAAACTCGAGGACAGGTTTGGAAGGGATCTCATTGAGAGCATACATCACAATGATGATGCACATTCACTGTTTACACACGATTTAAGGACAGCTTCACTGTTCACACAAATTCACTGTTTACACACAGATTCACTGTCCACACACAGTTTAACACAGATTCATTGTTCACACAGATTCACTGTTAATACACAATTGAAGGACAGCTTTGGACAGACTTGTTGTGAGCATATTATACACAACTTCGAGGACAGTCAAAGGAAGGATAGGTAGGTGTACTGGACTGGTGCATGGATTGCACAGCCTTCCTACCTTGATGAATCCCTCGATGTTGACGCAAGTGGTCACTGCCCCGGTTGCTACTGCCTGCGTACAAGCAAGATGAAAAGATATGTGTGTTTGTGTGCATGTGGCTATTTGTGCATACATGCTCACTCCTCCTGGGCACTGTCCCATTTGCAAACAATAAACAAAGTGAACACGTGAGATGGTTTCTTCACAGATGCTTGTAATAGAGTTAAGATAGGCTGAATCAGGAGGTGCAGCTGTAGCAAGGGTAAGCCTAAGAAACATAGAAATGTTGTGCAAACACAGCAGCCCTACAAGACATCTTGAGGTCAAGCATCTACAAGGGCAAGCACATACTTTGCCACCGCACCATACCTCTAAAAGTGCTCTTGTCATGCCCCGCTTCCCTTCCAAACTGAGACACGTGGTGATGGGTGCAGCAGGGTCGGTGATGAGCTTGGCCAGGGAAGGGGCGCAGAACGCAGGCTGGCGCAGTGCTATCAAGATGCTCTCTCCTGCATGTTAATGTATGAAGGTGATGTGCTATAAACAGTCTTTATATATAGCCGGTTGCAGGTTTCAGGGTAAAACGGACTGCAAGGTGTCAGATCAAATCACCGTCAATGCAAAGTATAAGACTCAGCACAACAAGTAATAATATCTGGCACATCCAGCTTATTGAACAAGACGTACAGGAACTATCAACTGCCAACCAACTAACTACTTATCACACGGTTCGTTGCTGCCACTGATTGGGCATGACAAAGGCTGTGCAATTCCTCCAAGCATCTGCCTGATATTACCGGCTTCATCAATGCCTGCTCTCCCAGCTCGACCGGCCATCTGCTTGTATTGCGAAGCAGTGATTGGGTGGTCGGGGTGAGGTATGAAGGGTCTGCGCGGTATCGGGTGTGAATGTAGAGTTGATATAACATGCAATTTGAGTAGGCTTGCATCATATCAACACACTTGGAGTTAGGGCACGCTAGATGATAGCATCATGCCAAATCCTCTGCCTTGTCACAACTATTTTCCCGGTAGCTGCCCCGCCAAAGCCCCAAACTTAATTGAGGTTGAATGTGTGTATGCACATGTGTGTGTGTGTCTGTCTGCCTAGTTATAAGTAAAGAACAATGATAAAAGAAGGAGAGGTAAACTATTGCTGTAAAACTCACCAACAACAATTAAACAAAAACAGCCGCACCGGTAGAACACCACTCTGCGAGCTGGGAGATTTACACCCACAGCCATGGTGGGTGTACAGCAAAGCACTGAAACTGCTCCACTCAAGTACCCTTGCTCGACCACACGGCGCTCCTCTGCAGACAGGCCTGAGTAGGGATGGAGGAGATACAGTGGATGTGAGCGAGAGGCTCAGCACTAGTGGTGAATGAGAGTCGATGAATTCTAGCAGCATACTCGACCACACGGCGCTCCTCTATCTGCAGACAGGCCTGAGTAGGGATGGAGGAGATACAGTAGATGTGAGCAAGAGGCTGAGCACAAGTGGTGGGTGAGTCAGTGGGCAGCATGCTCGACCACACAGCGCTCCTCTGTGGACAGGCCTGAGTAGGGGTGGAGGAGAAACAGTGGGTTTGAGAAAACGGCCTGAGCAGGAGTGGCAGAAAGAAAGTGAATTTGAGCAAAAGTAACAACAGTGCGAGATCGTAGATCGTACACAGAGCAGTGGCGGTATTGATGTCCCTTGCTGCAGTTCACCAATTGTGCATACTACACATCTTATTTTTACCTTACAGAGTTCAAACTGAATGCTGTAGATCTAGTGCTGTCTACGTACCAGCATGATGGAAAGCAAAACCCTGGGGAATCAACTGGACCAATGTCGAGTGTGGTCCTGTGTCAGATCGAGATCCATGGGTCTGCGCACAGGCAGTGGGAAAGGAAGGGTGAACGTAGGTTCCTAAGAATATAAAGCTTTCCCTACATCCATGCACAGGGTCAGCCTTGGTTGGCCTAGGTCAGCCTTTAGGTTACAGGACTTTTTAGCCATAAGACTTTTTAACCATGCATATGAGGTTACACTTCCATCTTTCAGCAAAGCGTGTTCATAAATGAAATAACTAAGCAGTTGGAGAAATACGTAAGAATGACGCGTGCAGTTGCATTGATTTATTTGCAGCTGAAATTACCCCCAAATTCAATTGCTAGCACTTCAATCAGAATTGACTTTCAGATCGCATGCTCTCCTCTTACTGCAAAAATGCAACATACACATTTTTCATACCTTTGCATATGCATTTGTCGACACCCATGCGCCCACCCTTACAACAGCCCCATGCAGCTGACCTCTGGGAAAGGAAGAATCCAAAAACAACGCACCAAAAGAGCAGCAGCACCAAATAAAAGAGCTGCTCACCTGCACGAGCTTCTCCGTCAACACCACTGCTCACCTGCACGAGCTCCTCTGTCAACACCACTGCTTACCTGCATGAGCTCCTCCGTGATTGCTGCTCTTGAACCTTTTGGGTGCACAGGTGGGGGAGGCAGCCCGCGCAGATCCGCTTCAATTGCTGCCAATGCTGCTGCAGCTGCTGCAGCTGACGCATCAACAGCCCCTCCTTCAGCAGCCCCCTTCTCTGCCACATGCCCCAAGTGGCTGGCTACCATCACGCTTACAGACTCACACACCGCACGGCTTGGGCAGAAAATGAGAATGCTGTGGCCTGTCAACCATGCAAGCAAATCAGGAAATGCTTGCCTGAGATCTGGTTTCCCCCTAATCCTGCATCTGTTATGCCGAGTAAATTAGGTGCAGTATAAGAGCCATGGAGTAATTAAGGTACAGAGTGAGGCTAATGTGTTGGTAACGTTTTCCAGGCACCATATGTATATTCCTGGAGTGTGTCTATAACGCACACATGCAGGACGTGCGTTGATTGTTGCAACAAAGAAACCACCCTGCCTGTTTACCTGAGTCGACAGTTTCTTTAGCACAAAGCGCTACGCATTCTGGGTCACTGTGTGCCCAGGCGCTATTGGGGAATTGTAGGGTGCGGACGCAATTAAGTTGCGAATCCAGCAAGCGCTGACCGTCCTGTGAGATTTATAATGAAAGAATAAATAGAGTTCTTGTGCATATCTAAGATTGTGCTGGGTGCACGCTAGCTAACAAGGACTTAATGTGATGGAGTGGCTTGGTCTGGAGTGTCAAGGCAAGCACACAGGAAGTATTAACCGCAACCTTTTGCTTATATGCAGGTTAAATTTGAATTCTAGGAATCAGACGAATTGCTGTGGGTTAACTCACCAAAATGTACTCTGTGAGAGGAACTGGACGGAAGGAAGTTTTGAACAGCTTGGCACCAAGCCAGTCTGCAACCTGCAATCTTGCAGAAAAGAGGCAAAATGAGTTGAGTCAAAGAAGCAAAATAAGTTGAGTACTGCATTATTAAACTTGCTTTGCAGCATGATTGTGTTCTGTATCCCTCCTCTATCAAGCAGCTTCCTCCAGCTTCACCCTCCCTCACTCCCAGGCTCCCCGTCCTCCTTATATCCCCTGTAACTCATTGCTTGCTTACATGCCCATAACCCTGTTAAGTCTCACCTCTCTGATGTTGCTCAGCGTGGCACTCATTCCTGAGCAAATGTAATGAACATATTCTTACCCAGCAAGCGATGATGTATTGATATAGGATCGGCTGCGTCCACTAATGTCTAGACCAGCAACTGTCTTGTGCACTCGCAAAAACTGCGCAGCACCTTCTAATGAGGGTGAAGGATTATATTGAGACAGTGCACTCATGCAACGCCTTGCAAGCATTTGATGCAATTGAAGCACACAGGTGGTTTTGCCTCATAACATTTTATGGTTTACACAAGTGGGCTTATACAACGTTAATATTGGTAGAATTCACAGCCCAATGACCAGAGAAGCATAGCATGTGTAAGGTAAAGCTGGTAGCGCACTGGATCACGCTGAGCACAAGAATAAGAAGCTATATGTCAATTAGAGCCAAGCACACTACACACCAATGATACAGGCTTCAGCCAAAATCCTTCTTACCAATGACCTGCACGCCGTCTCGGACTGCACCTTCATCTTGAGGGGAGCCATTTGCCTGTACGCCTGCGATCGTGGGCAGTGTGGCAATAATTGCGTAAAGCAGCAATTTCATTTTAGCTGAAGCTGTATGGAAGCCGTTTACAGCTGTTTGGGACAGTGTGATACCGAGAGAAGTCTGTATGCTCACCTGTTGATGTGGCTGGACATGTGTGATACTCAAAGCAGTCCACATGCTCACCTGTTGACGTGGCTGTACATGTGGAGAAACGCAGTTTTGTAAGCAGCAGCTCCAAAAGGTAGCCCCTGCTGGGTGAGAGCGGTTGCTGGAACGTAGAGCAGGTGCTAATGAAATGGTACGGAAATGGTTGAAAAACACTCGCGTTTCGAAATGAATGCTCAAAAAAATAACAAGCAGCCAAAAATAATCTGCATGCATTAATGAATACGTTGTATATCAGTCAGTGAGCAAAGCCCTTCAGCCGTTTGTACCTCGATTTTAAACTTGCACAGGATGGAAAGACTCTCCATTCGTGCTCACACTAGCCAGAGCATATTATGATACACTCAGCCATACTTCTCACCGTCCTGGGTCTGCAAGCATATGCAACTCGTCTATAACCAGGGCACCGAGCTTGTCCAGAGACGCCTCCTCCATCATGACTTTGCAAGCAGGTGTGCAATGAGGCAGGTACAGTTACTAGGTAGGAAGATACAGAGTGCTTTCAGGTTAAGGTCAGATTGCTGTCGATGACTGCCACAGGCTGACCTCAACAATTTTATGTGAGGTGATGTGAGGTGAACAAAAGCGACACTTGTGGCAAAAAGTCGAGAGCATTGCAAATCGGCGTAAAGAGAAAAGCTGAAGGGTCATATGTATCACCAACCTCTTGCCAACAGATTCCACGTGAGTGTCCTTACCTGTGAACAGCATATTGGCCTTCTCTATGGTGCAAACAAGAGCACCTGCGTGGTTTGCACACAACAAGCTGCAGCTTTCATGCTCGTGCTCACATTGGTTCATCCTCTGTGATCTGCTACCATTTTCCTTGTTAATTTGTTTGTACAAATAAAGCTGGTTGTATCGTATTTGATAGCGGTGAATAACTATGTTTATGAATAGCAATTATTAAAAGCAATGTAGCTCCTCTTGCTCGTATCAAGCTTGTATCAAGCGCAAGCACCTAATGTGCGTGCTTGCACTCGCCTGAAGATTTTTGTGACTGTGTGCAAGCATAATGGCAGCAACTATGCTTTGGCAGGGGAAAATATCTATGTCGTATTATGTTTGCATTACAAGGCGCGGTAGGTAGAGAAAGGTTTTACTGAAAAGATGTAAAAGGTGGACAAACAAGAGAGAAATAGACTCGTACAAATTATGCTGCATGCTAGAACAGAAGTCCATGTCTGTACACGGACCTCAATAGATTAGGTAAGGTAAGGTAAGGTAAGGTTACATCACTATATATGCCTCAAAGGGCATCTCAGCGGAAGTTTGGAAAAAGCCTGAAACTACACCTGGCTAAACAAAAGAAATAGAAGCTAGAGGAAACATGAAACTGATGAATAGATTACTGTCAAAGATAACTGTCAAGGTTTACCTGCCGTCCTACCTGTGTCATCCTCAATCAGAGCGCCCTTGCTTCTGACACCCCCAAAAAAACGTTTGACCTGCTTCTCCAACGGCTTGAGCAGCAGGTCCAACGTGTCAGCCTGCATTTTTACGATCTCCTCTCAGCGTGTGAACAAGCATAATCATAATTTGAGGTCACTCAGGTAAGCAAAGCAAGAAATTCGCTTTTAGTGTGGCGTGTACAAGTCAAGAACAAGGAGAACTTGCCGCACTCCGGAAATGCTTTCTTAAAAAAAAGTTTACCTTTTGCTGGCACAGCACGACTGTCGGGAACACTAGCATGAAGGGCTTGTTGGTGCTAATGAGTCGCCGGAGTGCGAGTATTTCATACACGATGGTCTTCCCGGCACTGCATGCAAAGAAGGTGTGGAAGCAAGAACAGCCACCACATCAGCAATACACTTTTGTGACAGTTAGGGAGTTGTTGGAGGGAATTGAGCAAACTGGACACAAAGAGAATGATCGGTGGCTAAAATTTAGTACCGTCAATTTTTTCCAATCAGGTGTCAACCCCCCCTTTTTCTCATTTCACTAAAGCGCTTGCACAATAGTATAGAGGGGGCGGAATGGACGCTCCCCTGGCGCACCTGGTGGGAGCAGAAAAGATGAAGTTGCTGCCGAGCAGGACTGCCGTGCTGAGTGCACGTGCTTGCCACGCATACAGATCTTTTGTCATGCCAAGCTCTTCACGGTACACAGCGCACACTTCTGCAGCGTTGATAAGCGAAATTTGTGGTCACTGCAGTTGGTTGAGAATTTGCTGTATGTGGGGGCGAGGGTGTTGTGTTAATATTTGTAGGCTGGAAGCAGCTGCTGGAAGGCTGAAACTGTCCCCAGAAAACAGGCCATGGGCCGCAGCATAGGCGCCTGAGTTATATATTTTACTTTAGGACTAGGATTAGGAACAGCCTTCAGTTTAGGCGTTTGTCTGCTACCCTTTTCATAGAACTTAACAACGCACCTTCTGGCAAGTAGTCCGAAAGAGCAGTGAACTGTAGGAAGCGATGTCAGGAGACAGAAAATGTCAACACAGATTTGTGAGGAAATAGTGACATGCACTGTGCAGGCGAATTTCATGCTTTGTAAAGTCCTGTCTAAG
>Ga0307967_1002211_pt1 | contig 11339 bp, 9 predicted proteins | sample OrgLakmetagen648_FD_201828 | JGI IMG/M metagenome (GOLD analysis project Ga0307967, IMG submission 201828) | Saline water microbial communities from Organic Lake, Antarctica - #648 | ecosystem: Environmental > Aquatic > Non-marine Saline and Alkaline > Saline | place: Antarctica: Organic Lake... | reverse complement strand
GCAGGGGAAGGAACCGGAGTGACAAAAGGCGGTGGAGGTGGTGGAGGAACTAAGGCTGCTGGACCATTATCTGCGTCTCATGCAGACTATTATCCTCCTCGCTGATTTCTACAAATACCCAGTACTAAATTAAGATTGAGATTGGATTGATAGAACATTTACAATCAATGCGTGAATGTTAACATTGAAGTGGTTGTTTGAGTGTTGGGGTTGGAAGTTTTGTGTGCTTTCTACAACCAGCCTTTTTTATGGGGAAAACTGTAAGCAGTGACAATCAATTTCTCCTTTGAAGCAAAGAAGAGAAAAAGGCCACAATGGTACTACAAAAATCCCTCAGCATAGTAAACGAGAAAGGCCAAGCAAAGAATTTTGAGCCAAACATACCTACAGAATACTGAAAGTTGCAGAGGATGAAGTACCAGGCTTTCAAGATAGCGGGAAAATGTCATACATGTAAATTAAGAAAGATATCTTAGCTGAGGGCCATACACAAATTTCTGACAAGATATACCCAAATTTCTGACATGAAATTACCCAAATTTTACGAAGTAACAATACCCAAAAAATTTCTAAAAGTTGCTTGCCACCTGTGAAAATAATGTGGACAACAACAAAGGACTCGTACATGTAACCTACTGATGCAGCCGCGTTTCTGGGGGCATTTAATGTTCAGTGCTTTTAGGTTCTGTAGCACCCTCCATCCCGTCACTTTCACTCTTTATTACTAGGCGACCATGTCTTCCTAACCCCTTTGTTAATATGTGCGCATCTACGTGTTCAAGGTTTACCCCCTTTCTTTCATCATTTGCCCTGGGCGTTTTCAGTCTCAACTTTCCCCTTTCGTCATCAATTTGGTTGCCCCCCATAATTTTTCTTCTTTTCCAGCCTGTCTCTCCAATTGATCGCTACACCATGCATTGGCAAATGACTATTTCTTTTAATAGGGTTTCTCTTCCTCATGCTTTTTATTGTCGTTTCCCTTTTTGTTAAGCTAGGCGTGGTTTCGGGCTTTTTTGCCATTTGTGTTTTTTCTCCTAGTGGTTATAATGGTTACAAGGGGGGGTGACCTTCAGCCAGGTTGTTTGGCTGATCGGCTGCTGACTGGTCTCGGCCAGCCACAAATAAATCCATAAGCTCAGAAAGAAAAAGAAAAAGTCTATTGTTCTGCTGAGAAAGGAAATCATGAACGAGTTGGTTGTTGGCCTGTTGCAGCAGTTTATCTCCTAAAGCTGGATGGAATTACACAAGATTTTCTGTGGCCCTGACTGGCGCGGTCAAGAAGCCTTATTTAGCAATTGTTTGGAGCCGCAGGCTGACTTACAAACCAAGGGGACCACAAAAAGGCAAGCTCAGGGCACTCCCCAAAACACTGAACGAGACGCACGGAAAAAGGGAGTTGTCACGCTCAATCGTTGGCAGCAACAATTTGTGTGACAATCACTTAATTGGTCGACAATTGAGAGCGCCTATATGTCTTGTTCAATAAACTAGATGTGCCAGTCTTATTGATAGCCTCTATCTTCTGGAAATGATAGTTTTGGTAATCAATTGACAACATGTGAGCAATTTAAGAGGTACCATTAGAGGGGATCCTCAAGATATCCTGTACCGTGTAAGGTCTGTGATTTAGAATATTCACCTAGTCATAGTAATATGTATTACAATGAGATCGAGATTGTCCGAGTAATTGTTACAGCTCCGAGAAGGGACAGCGATGTGGCAGCCGACCAGAAATGAGTAGCACTAGCAGATCACGCACACGAGTATGAGCAGAGAGCGCTCAGGCGTGGATATACAGAACTGGTAGAAGCATTAGTGACTGCAGCGATGCAAATAACTTATTCCTCAGCTGCATGTTTTTTCCACGTTGGAGGCTTTTCCTGTTCCGAGGCACCCCTAGTTAGTTGTTGTGCTGAGTCTTATACTTTGCAGTGACGGCGATTTGATTTGACAAAGCTTCTGCTCAGGTGCCCCCTGGGGCATATATAGCGATGTAACCTTACCTTTACAGGGTTATCGTGGGAATCTCTCCATTACTTGCCTACGTGAAACTTCCATTTGCCTCCCTCATTCTTATAATCCTCAGTGTGACAGTCCATGTTCTTTCATGTGCCCAAGACACACAGATGATCCCCCCTCTTTGGTTAAATGCGGCCAATTGGTCCTGGCAGATGCTAGATTGTTTTTACTGATCTTATTCAGTGCTGTAATGTCACAATTAAGGTTGTGCCTTTGTCCCCTTTCAAGTTTTTTTTTTGTAGGCTACAAGTATGGTGCTACAACAACAACTATCACATTTTTGCATGGTTTTGCATACGCAGCCTAGCAGTCGCACGTTTTGACTGAAGGCTTTATCTGTAAACTCTGTAAACCTGAAACTTCCATTTTACCGTTTACAGTGCAGTCGCTAATGTTTAGAAACTACGGTGCAGCCTATGTTGCTCATTTAGATGTGTCTAGGAGGAACAAGGCAGCTGTTATACCATTGGGTGTGGGAGACTGCACCGCCCCAGTCACAAAGAGTTTGGAAAGTCATTGGGTTTAAACAAACTGAAACCATTAATCACCCAGAGGTGTAAAAATAAATCACATTCTATAGCACTCAGAACTTAAATAAGCTGAACTCTCCAGGGTTGGGGAGAGGTTAAAGGAAAAAAGTGTTGGAAAAACAAAGGGGTGGTGCAGATAGCGGCACTCACGGAAGAAAGTATGCAGACGGTGGTATGGCGGTAACACTGCTGGCATGAACTAGGAAAGGCATAAATTAAGGGATTAAGTAGAGTGCTCGTTGTGACACATACACCCTCCTACAGAGTAAGCTAGGGAGCAACGAGAGGAGGCGCAACAGAAATTTCCGGCTGGCGTGTCCTAAACACGCATGCTGTTCTGGCCATAGCCCCACTTGGACCACACGTAGTGCTTGTACACAATGTCGTTGGACTTGTAGACAGCGCCTGGGTTGTCCGGCAGGGCGTGCCAATCTAGACCTGACATGCCTGTGGCCATAAAGGCTACGCACATGGCAGCGGAGAACAGACCACACGCGCCCTGCAAGCATGACAACAGACGCTATTGATGCACTGGAGCTCCATGCATACCTGTTGCTACACGTTTCCCTGGCTGCCATCTAATCTAAACCCTACTGCCAGAGAGCGAGAATTAAACACCACTACTGATTTGTTTAAAGAGCTAAATGGCAAGAACACCACTACTGACATCTAAACCTTACCTACCTGCCAGAGAGCGAGAAAGAAACACCACTACTGTTAAGAGCTAAATGGCAAGAACACCACCACCATCATCTAAACCTTACCTACCCGCCAGAGAGCGAGAAAGAAACACCACTACCGATTTTTTAAAGAGCTAAATGGCAAGGACAGCAAAGCACGGACATGCACGGGTGCCTTATATTTTATATATCGTGCATATGGATCTCTGCTCCAGCTGCGAGCAATAGGGGCAGCCATACAATTGAAGCACTCACTCATACCCAGCAAGGCTGCATCGAAACAGGTCCAGTTGGCTGCATGCCCCCAACAAGTTTTTACTCACAGTGCAGCTGTAGTGGAAAAGGTCTCACTCCCAGTGCAGCTGCAGTGGAAAAAAGTTATGAACTGGTGCGCCCTTTAGACGGACACATTGCATAATAACAGCTTGTCTGCGTCGAGACAGCACCAATTGGCTGCATGCCCCCAACAAATTTTCACTCACCGTACAGCTGCAATGCAAAAAAGTTATGAACTGGTGCGCCCTTTAGACAGACACATTGCATAATAACAGCTTGTTTAATTTGAATTTGCTGCTGTCGCCATCCATGAGAAGCCCACGGTCAGGCCATGACATGATCGGTCTGTTGAAGCAACAAAAACATAGGAAAGAGTGCAGGCAATGCAGCAAGCCACTGCCCCCATCAATCAAGGCCAACCGGTCTGTTGAAGCAACACACACGTAGGCAAGAGTGCAGGCAATACAACAAGCCACTGCCCCCATCAATCAAGGCCAACCGGTCTGTTGAAGCAACACACACATAGGGATGAGTGCAGGCAATGCAGCAAGCCACTGCCCCCATCAATCAAGGCCAACCGGTCTGTTGAAGCAACAAACACATAGGGATGAGTGCAGGCAATGCAACAAGCCACTGCCCCCATCAATCAAGGCCAGCCACTTCAAACCCAAGTGCTGCGAAATTCCTCTGCCAAGGGAAAAATAATGGTGCAACATCAAGGCTTGCCATTGGCACCCAAGGTAAAGGGTAGATGCTATCCTGAGCTGCTCTTAGGGATGGCACCTACTCGCCATAGTATGGTCTTAGTTCATACTCCATAACACTCATACTTCACAGTTCATACTCCACAACACTCATACTTCATAAGTTCATACTTTATAACACTCACACAGTGCACTGATGTCACATCTGACGCTGTGTGCAGCAACCCTACTGCATCTGGTATTCCAAAGCAAATGCAGCATACACACGCACGGGTGTCTTTCGTGTATAGAAATAGCATTGCTGTACTTTTCATCCACCAGCTGAGCATACTAACAAACTTGACCGGTTTGGCCCTGCTTCTTTTTTGCGGTTTTCCTGTGTGAACTGCACTGAGAAAAGGCAAGCAGGAGCGCCAGCAGCACACATCACTTTGCAGGGATGTTTGGAATATCATTTTAAGAGGGACTTTGGAACATTATTTTGGAATAATACATTTCAGGGCACTAGTTGCGAACCTTATTTCCCCGTCTGTCAGTCAGCTCTCAAGCACCACAGCACTTCATGGACGCAGCTCCTCGATCAGACAGCTCCCGCACCACACACATGTGAACACAAGCATATGTGCCGACGAGACCCACCATTTGCAGGTTAGGGATCTTTGGAATAAGGACGTCCCAAGGCATCGGTTCCTTCTCCCCCTCCAGTAGCTCCTGCGCACTTCTGTAGGTTGAGCCAGTAGGCCGGTGGTCCCAGCCCGCTGCTCCGTCTTTAAGTGCCATGATTGCGCACGCAGCTGTAGGCACGACACAGAAAGGCACACGAGCTCAAAAATTATGCCAATGATCTAGGAAATGCGCTACGCTGCCCAGCACCATGGGCATGTGCACGCACATTCGCAACCTGAGGAGTCAAGCGCTAAGGGTCCAAGCCTCCGTTTTTGGCACCCCAGGTGTGTGCATTCAAATTGACACACACACACAAACAAAAACTCAACCGCACACACACACACAATTACACATACAAACTCACCCCATGCCCCCTTTACGCCCAGATCCCCGTGCGGCTGCACCTGGCTCGTCATGTCACTCATGGCCAGGCTACACAGGGCAAGCCAGGCGCCGGTGCCCCACCCCCAGAACAGGGACTCCACACTGCCATGAAAAGCATACATCAGAAGGCCGCCCACTGCATGCGTTGTGTGGAAGGGTTGCAAATCATGAAGTTGAGCGGGTTCCTCCGCATCTCAAAAGCAAGCCGTCACACGTCCCATAACAGCGAGTCCACACTGAACGGTGTGAGACAGAAGGGTTGCAGCTGTGTGCTCAGCCTGGGTATCTAAATTTTAAAGCAAGTTATCACTAGGCCAGAATTATATACATACGGTGTATATACGGTATTTTTGGCTGGCAAATCACCAAATATACGGTCTCATACGGTGTATATATAAGGCCCTGGCCAGCCCTAGTTATCACATGCACCCTACGACAGGACAGGCCACTCGACACAATGGTTTGAGGGCTTAATTTTCTGGTTTACAGGAAGGTGTCGGTTCCTCCAGATCAGGCAGGTACATGTATTTCCAATCTCAGAGTGGCAGCGATTAAAAACCATACATGCACATACATATACATACATGCATATGCATACAGAGCCACACTAAGATGCAGTGATGATGGGCCGCAGCAATCGTTGACAGAAAGCTGTGGTTCCTTTCTTTGAATTCAAGGAAAGAGTGTCAAATCATCCATCCCCTGACAAAGAACTCTGTCGCCGTGAAGGCAACGAGTTATGCAAAGCAGCAGGCATGTTCATGCACGCCCACATTTTTGCATTGTGATCAAGCAGAAGTTGACCACTTGCGTGTATGGAATCTAGCGATAGAGCAGTGAAGCACTACCGCCGAACGTCTACTTAGGTTGAGGCAACAAACGCAGACATATACATGCAAGCAAAACAGCTCAGCGTCCACCTCGCATGGGGTAGCCACAAACATGAGCATATACACCCACACCCACATACACACGTGCAAAGAACATGGCACAGCCCCGCCTCCACCATTGCATGGGGCGACAACGAAACATGAGCATACACACACGCAGGCACACACGCACATGCAAACAGTACGGTGCAGCCCAGCCTCCACCATTGCATGGGGCGACAAAGAAACGTGAGCATACACACACGCAGGAACACACGCACATGCAAACAGTACGGCACAACCCAGCGTCCACCATCGCATGGGGTGATCGCCCCAATCCCGCATCATCCAGTATGGGTCATCTTCTCGCCACCAGCCCCCCCCACTGTTCCTGCAATGAATGGTAGTTACGTGTGCGATATCGGTTTTTATCAACCAACCGGTTTCCGTTGCTTGCTGACGTGATTTATCTCTGTGCTTCTGAGAGGAATCATTGAAATGACAGCCCGACAGCTCCAACACGACAAAAGAGTGAGAGTTGCACAGGGACGGAGTAGATCATCGTTGGAGCAAGTTTACGTAAGCACCGGACATGGTGTCAAAACGGTCTCAAATTAAGGCAAAATCTTGTGTGCCAGGGTAGTTCGTTTGTTTGGCGACAAAGGTTGATAGAGTTCGTGACAGTTTGGGAATGGAAACTTTAGGCTTAGGGTCAGTGACGAAGTGCGAAAGTTCGCAATCTTATGAAATGGCACGGCCCCCCAAACTTGATAAGGTATGGCAACACAGGGGCAACAACAGTTCAAGCAAAGCACAGTAAAAACGGCGCGTTTGACGGATGAACTGGTGTTAGGAAAAGGAAAGGAGGTGGTAACACTTTCCATAAGCTAACAAATTGAAAGCAGCATACAACTCACCGCCCACTCCATCTACCACCACTACTCCCACCGCTGCCCTCGTCGCCTCCCCCTCCAGCCAAAGGCTGTTGGTCTTCTCTATTGCCGTCATACAACTCTGTATGTGTTACGTGTTGTGTGTGTGTGTTTGCATGTGTGTGAGTGTGCTTGCATGTGTGTGTATGGTGTGAACCAAACATGTGTGTGCATGTGTTTGCACGTGTGTGTATGCACATGTGTGTGAGTGTGCTTGCATGTGTATGTATGGTGTGAACCAAACATGTGTGTGTGCGTATGTTTGCACGTGTGTGTATGGTGTAACCCAAACACACAAGTATCGCTGCTCAAAATGCAATTTCCAAGCAGCAGGACGCATGCTTAGGGTCAGCCAGGTAGGAGCGTACTCCTACACCGTACATGACCGTATGTGTTGCAATGTCACTGCTTACAATACCGTGTATACCCTTTATGCATACAAATGTGTATACCCTACAACATACAATGTGTGTACATACAATGTGTATGCATACAAATGTGTATACCCTACAACATACAATGTACCATTTTGGCCAACCCCACACTTGCCGCATCTGAACAAAGATTACGCCGCAGAGAAATACAGATGAAGCTCACCATACCCATTCAAAGGTTTTACCAGTAGTCCGTTGCTGCAGTTCACATGCAGAAGTCGTGAGCAAGTCTGCTCGCAACGCTGTACTTGCATGCATGCATGCAGTACTGCACACACCACAGTTGCGCACAGCAGCAGAAACACAACAAAAGGCGGCATAATGCATACCCCAGCGCGCAGTGGAAATACAATCACGGCCGCAATTTACCACTGCTCTTATTCTAAGATAGGTGTGCAATGTGTAGGCCCTTCATGGCATGCTTGTGGCTGCATTAGCTCATCACAGAGATTCACACCATCTCAGTCCATCGGCTTATAAATAGGGTTGGCCAGAACCATATATATACGGAAATTTTGGCAGGGAAATCACCAAATATACGGCCATATACGTTGTATATATACGGTTCTGGCCAAACCTACTTATGAAGGAGGCTGGCAAGGTGACTTCAAAGTCGGGGTTAGCAAGAGCCATATACGTACGTTGCTTCAACAGTTACATTGCCTAGTGAAACACAATACTCTTCAGCAGGTAATACTTTGGTGTACGGTCAAATCTATGGTTGGCCAGCACCATACATATGTACGCATTCACAGTGTATACTTGGTATTGTAGCAGATGGTTTTCCATGTATCTTTGTCATATCAGTGTATATAAACAGTCTGGGCCCTGGACACAGTCATGTACGGTATGTGTATACAGTTCTGGCCAACCAACAAGGAAGCCACTTCACCACCATTGACCACGAAACCTGAACTGAGGTCAATTTTATAACTATAAGGAGGACGGGCAGGGTGGTGGGGCCAGGGACGAAACATCATCCCAATGCCAAGAAGGTTCAGTCTCTACGTCATAACGCATGACTTAGCTTTGTGGCAGTCACAGCTTCACAATTACAGTCACATCAAGGATCTATACCCCTAGCAAGCCACTTGCTGAAATGAGGTGGTCGGGGACCCTACACGGATTCAACCCACTCAGACCAGTATCCCTGGCCTTAAAATTAACTGCCATAGTAACATCTGAACTTAGCCTTCACCCACCGTCACCCAGCTCTCGCATCAATGCGTTCACAGGCGCCTCCTCCTGTGCCAACCAGTCAGGGTTAAACCACGACGGCAGCGCCCCCTGCTCCATCCTCTCAGATGCTGCTTGGCGCATCACGTCCCAGACTGTATGTGTGTGAATTTTTGTGCGTGTGTGCGTGTGTGTGTATGTGTGTGTGTCTGTGCGTGTGTGTATGTTTGTGCATGTCTCTGTGTGTGTGTGTGTGTGTGTGTGTGTGTGTGTGTGTGTGTGTGTGTGTGTGTGTGTGTGTGTGTGTGAGTGTGTGTGTGTTTGTGTGTGTGTGTGTGTGTGTGTGTGTGTGTGTGTGTGTGTGTGTGTGTGTGCGTGTGTGTGTGTGTGTGTGTGTGTGTGTGTGTGTGTGTGTGTGTGTGCACGTGTGTGTGTGTATGTGTGTATATGTGTATGAGCAAGTGTGCGCAGTGACAAGTTTGGGACATGCTTGCACGGCTCCCCTCATCAATCCCCACCCACCTCTCTGGCGTTCGGCCTTGCGGTTTTCTACATAGCGGGGGTAGCCCTCCTCTCCCATCAGGTCATAGCCAATGCCCCTCTTCCCTGTTGGTATTGGGGGCTGTGGGCCCTCAGGGCCTGCAATGGAGTTCCTGTTTAACCTGTTGATCCACTCGCTGTTATTGTTCCCCTCATTGTCCGCTGCAGCTCGAACCACCATGTGCAGCAACCTCCGTGCCCCCCCTCTACAGCGCCGTGCGGGAAGAGGAGGGAATGAGCAAGATGCTGCCAGGCATGATGCTGATGATGGCAGTGGGCAGTGGGCAGAAAGCCCGTGGGAGAGCTGCTGTTGCATGGCCCCTCTTTCGTGCTATGACATGCACGTCCTCAATTCTCACAGCAAATATTATATTTTCCTTTAAAAACAGTGGTTCAGCAGGAAGACTGGTAATAAAGTTAAAATAAATGGGAAACATTCTTTAATCCAACACTATGCGGAGGGCCTTGTTTGGTCTGTGCCGTGAGCTGCGCCAAGCAGCTCACCAGCCTTTCATAGAACAGCAACAGGTGTGTGTCTGTTTGTCTTGCATTGCAGTCTGCATGGGAAGAGATAATGCAAGCACATGATGGCTTTGCGAATACACTTCTGTCAACATTCACACACGCGCGTGCCCGCACCCACACACACACAACCAAACACACACACACACACACACACACAAGCACACACAATACACACACACGTCCGCGCGCACCTACACACACCTACACACACCTACACACCTAGCACACACACACACACACGCACGTACACACACACACACTCACACACACATACACACATCATACACACACACCTACACACACACACAGCCTGCACAATGCAGATGAGAATGTGAATATGCGTATAAAAGACTCGCTTGCACACGTGGGAACACAGGCACTGCGAGGAGTGTCCAGTTTCCGTTACCAAGATGTGTTTGAGCAGCCTAACAAGCAGCCCATCAAGTTCCGCAAGGTCACAGGAGACTTCGTCAGCACCACTAAAGTCAACGGAAAAGAAATATTGCATGTGCGTACAGAAAACCGTGAAATGTGAAAGGCAGCATAAAAGCAGACACATGCACATTGAGGTACACTACATGTTTGAACATACCACATAACCTATACTCACACACTACATACACAGATACACAGATACACACACACATATGCACACACACACACTCACACACACATATGCATATGCACATGTTATTGTGCACTTGCACATATTAACATCCTTCTGTCACGATATATTTCACAGGTTGAGCCAGAAGGGTTGACTCTCTTGGCACGTGAGGCCATGGTGGATATTGCCCATCTTCTCCGGCCAGGCCACTTGCAGCAGCTGCGGAATATCCTGGATGACCCGGAAGCCTCCCCCAACGACAAGTTTGTGGCACTGGAGCTGCTGAAGAATGCTAACATTGCAGCAGGTGCGCTGCCTGTTCTGTCCTGCTTGTTTGTGTGGTGTGCACCGTGCGTGTGTGTATGTATGTGTGTGTGTGTGTATGAAAGGAAAGGCAGGGGCATTCTGTTGTATAAAAGGAGGAGGACAACAATGCAGCCATTTTTGTGTGTTCCATTAGCAGCCCATACAGCTGCAGTCTGCAGATCTACACTACACTACACGCACGCGCACACACACACACACACACACACACACACACACACACACACACACACACACACACACACACACACACACACACACACACACATAAATACGCACATTCACAAACACAGCCAAGGTCCTCCCCGGCTGCCAGGACACTGGCACTGCCATTGTGATGGCCAAGCGCGGGCAGTATGTGTGGACAGATGGTAAAGATGAGGAGCACTTCAGCAGGGGTGTGTCTAAAGCTTACACAGAGACAAACCTCAGGTAAACCTGGAAGTGTTGGGTTGTAGTGTTGGCAGGGCCGGCCATCTCTGTACCTGTGCCAAAACTTGCGTACACAGACTGTGTACCTATGGTAGCGATGAGGCAAACCTCAGGTAGGCCTGGAAGTGTTGTAGTGTTGGTAGAGCTGGCCATAACCGTACTTGTGCAAAAACGTGTGTGTATGGTAGAGATAGCAGGAAGATGTTCCAGGATACAATGTTTACGGTGTAGGTAAACAAGT
>Ga0307967_1002203_pt1 | contig 11388 bp, 5 predicted proteins | sample OrgLakmetagen648_FD_201828 | JGI IMG/M metagenome (GOLD analysis project Ga0307967, IMG submission 201828) | Saline water microbial communities from Organic Lake, Antarctica - #648 | ecosystem: Environmental > Aquatic > Non-marine Saline and Alkaline > Saline | place: Antarctica: Organic Lake... | reverse complement strand
TTGTGGTTTGCCTGATAGAATCAAATCCACCATCTGCTTTTTAAACTGTTCTGTAAAGGCTCTACGCTTTCTTCTTTTTTGAGTCATGTTAACTTCCTACTTTCTTGTTTTATTTAGTCTAACATACTCCTTAAGAAAGTTGTTCAATTAAGTGTAACCTATTCAGCCTAATATATCGATTTTGAAAACTTCTTTTTCCAAAAATTCATTCTCACCTTGTGTCTCATCCTTTAGAATTAACATATACCTTCTGTCACGATTAAAATCTATATTATTAAGTGTAAATCTAATTCTAGTTGTACGCTGATTTAAATCCTCTGAATCTGAATTAGCAATAAATGTATAACGCCCTGAAACATCCGCACCTTGATCATCTATAAAATAGGTAATGAGTTGTCTTTCAGTTTTTTTATCTGCCACTTTTTCAAATTGCTCAAAATCAACGGTAAAACTTCTTTGAGTAACTGCCCGGTTTAAACTCTTAATCCTAACACCAACCGGACCAATACTTTCTTTAAGTGCGCCACTTCTAAGCTCACTAATTTTCAAGTAAGGCACAACAATTTCTTGCAGCGATGCACCACCATGAACATACTGAATGCCACCTGATGATTTAAAATAGTCATAACTATATGGCATAATTACACTTTGTTCATTTTTTCCCATATAATCAAGTTTAAATTTAAGCGTATAAGGGATCGTGGTTTCATCGTTTACAATCGCATATCTTCGAGATAATTCAATTGGTTTTGATTTACTGACATCGTTATATTTTAATGACTCGTCCACTTTCAATTCTCTATATAAAAATCCGTGATCTGCTGTCACAATAAAATTAGATATTTGTAAACTATTATAAAGTTTCTTAATAAGGGTCATTATTTCTTCTATTGCATCACTTGATGCACTAAAAACCTTATTCTCTTGATTTTCTCCTGCTGTATCGATTGTGTTGTGATATACATAAACAAGTGATTTATCTTTCATGTATTCTCTTATATCTGATCGGTTCATTCCTGCTATTTCATCATAACGAATTGCTGCATAAGTCTTGTTACGTTCTTTTAGTATTTTATTTCTACTATCTGTTGATACCGTACTAAGACCATCAACTAAAATATCGCTACCATAATTTATATTTTTATTAGGTAGAAGCGAAGCCATACCAACCTTAGTGATGCTTGGTACCGGTGCAATTAAGTTTAATAATTCTGATTTGCCTTTTAAAATGGGATCAACTTGAATGTTATCATAAAGCTCTGATGCAACTTCATATCTAAGTGCATCTGAAATAATCACAAACATTTTTTTAAAGGTAATTTTTTGAATATCTGCATAAAAATCATTTAATGGTGTTTCACCAATAAAAGACCATTCTTTTTTCTTATCTAATGATTTGGAAAAATAACCACCTAAATGATTAAGATGCATCTCATACTGATGATTTACTTTAATTTTAAGATTTTCAATGCTTTCTTCATAATTAGATATTGATTTAAGCAACACAACAACATGTCTATAATGTAAATCTACTTTATATAAAGTATCTTTATAAATTTTTATGTATTCTTCACTAGTTAAATTGTCATAGACCTTTGTAGTGATTAACGTGTTGAAATTAATGATTTCTAAAATTAAGTCGTATTCTTTTTGATGAACTTGGTACCAATAAGAATTAATTCGATTGTTTTTAACAATATTCTCAAAGAAATCATAATCTAGGCTCCCATTACTAAGGTTTTCTAAAATAGACTTAATAATGAATCTATCAAAAACTTCAAATACATCTGAGTTTTCTAAATCGTCAATACCTCTTGTTTGAATCAAATCCTCAATTCGCAAAGAACTTTCAATGTAGTCTTGTAGATCAACATAACGATTATCATGTTTTAAATTATCCACTAAAAGCAGTGCGTCGTTAGAAGCTTGTTTAGATGAATCAATGATATATTGTTTGTAGAAAGATGAGAAATTTTCTATTTTAGCTGTTTTCGCAAAAGCAGTCATCATGTACTGTTTAACGAGTGAAAATATGGATTGCTCACCGGAATAATTGGTGTATGCATTGATTTGATTCCATAAGTAATCCTCAAGTCCGAAATTAACTATATCTTGATATTTAGAACTCGATTCAACATCGAATATTAGTTCGGTAAGTAATGCTTCAGTCTTTAGTGACTTCGCTCTTACTAAAACTGCAATCATAGCATTTAATAAATCCGTTTCTAAAGCTTGATCGTTAATTGTTACTTGTTTCCTTAAATCATTAATGCGTGCTTCACTCTTAAAAAACTTTGCATATTTATCAACAACTCTTCTTAAGTAGGGATTTGATAATCCAAGTTTTCTCATTGTTAAAGCGACTTGATCAGCATAATATTCAACACTATATAGTAGCGTGTCTAATAGCCAGTTATCTTTGTCTTGTGGTCTTGCACATGGAAAATATACTAAATAGTTGGATTCTAAATCTTCTACTTCTAGTTGATGCTTAATGGCAAATTCATTATGATCATAAATCATAATTTTAACATCATCAAATGAATCTTTTTTTATTTCTTCTAAGAAGTTTTGTGTTTCATCATACCAAAAAATGAAGATGCGATGATCATGTTCTTTGAATTTTGATTCAATTTCTTTTTTTGCTAGTTCATAATCTATGTTAGGCATCTATATTCACCTCACTTAATTGGAATCAATAGATCTTTTTTGACTTTAACATTAGATATACTGATTTCAATTTTTTGGAATTTTTCATAATTCACCTTAACACCATCATCAAGGTCTATTGATATATATTTATTTGCCATATAATCTAATACTTGGCCATATTCAATCGCTTCGTTTAATTGTTCCACTAATGAGAATCTAATTCGTTCTAATTGAATTTTATCTTTATCCAAAGCTGCCAATAATTGTTTTTCTATTTCACTTATTTTTGTTCTTAATACAGTTGTTGCGGGTTGAAAATAACTGGCATTCATCTTAGCAAGTGTATTTGAGTTATATCTATGCATATAAATTAAAGCTTTAAATCCTTGTTTCTTACCACTTGAAAACATCCAATATATTGGTCTTTTTTGATATATCTTGAGATGATCCATATAAAAATCATCATTAAGGTATCTGTTAAGTGTCTCTTCACTGGTTTCATTAGCTTTTTTGCCAAGAGCATCAGCAATAAAATCAATATTATCTCTATAATTTACTTCACCATAAATATTCTTAATAAGCCCAATTATTATATGAACTAGTCCATTTTCAATACTTAGGTCTAAAAATATTGGGATAATTCCATCTTTATCGATATCGTAAGAACCATATTTAGAAATATCAAATTCCCCACCTGCATAGATTAAACCATCTTCAATAAGTGAATATCGTCCCATTAAAACTCCAATCAAATACGAGATAAGGGATTTAATATCTCTTTTTTTATCAGCAATGGAGATGGAAATATATTTATCGTTTACTTCTTTTGTAAGTTCCTCTTGAAGTCCGTAGAGATTAATAAAAAAATCATTTAATTTTTCTTCATTTAGTTTTAATTGATCAAAATTTTTCTTTGTAATGTTTTTATGTATACTGAACAATGCTGAGATTCTATCTGTACCTATAAGTGGATGTTTGATAAAATCCCAAGATATCTCTAAACTATTCCAATCCATTTTTACCAATTCTATATTTTCAAAAGATAATAAATTTATAAAATCACCATTCGAGTAAATAATAGGAACTTGGGATATACTTCCAGCACCATAATTTAAAGTTGGATTAATATGGGACAGGATGTAATCAACTACCTTTGTATTTAATAATGCTAGAAAGTAATATTGTTCACTTTCAGAAGGAAATAGGGAGGATCCTGCGCTATCAAAAGCTCCAAGTGCACTATTAAATCTAAATGAAGGTTTACCTGAGGAAACAGCTGTCCAAGTTATTGATTTTCTAAAATACAAATGTTTACTTCTTAAGTTAGCTTTATTTTCTGAAAGTGCTTCGCCGTTATTCTCATAAAATAACACATAATTATTATTTCCGTACCATTTTCTAAAAGGACCACCTTTTGCGTAGTTTACCCATTTATTTGTATTGGAAAACTGATTAAAGTCGACTTTTTTTATTTCATACCAAAATCTTAAGTAGGTAGCGTTGTCGCCTGTGTCAGCTCCTTTTTTTACAGGTACAAATTGTCCTAATGTTTTATTGTCAACAAATACTTTTTTCAGGTCCTTTGACATCCAATAAACTATAATACTTCCTGAAATTTTAGAAAAAAAATCATTATTGGAAATGTAAGAAAACTCATTCTTTTTATTTATAAAATCATTCGATTTATTTTTTGAATCTATTAAACGATAAAATGTTCCTTTATATTTATTTAATTTAGTATTTCTTATCACAAATGCTGTTGTTTGCACTACTGCATCAAATTCACCCATACCATGATGGGTCATATTTATGAAATAAGAAGTTACAATCAACGACTCTCTTAGTTTCTCAAAATTTTTTAGGAACATCCAAGAATCAGGATTAACTAAGGCTCTAAGCCCATTGACCTTTAGAAATGGTACTTCCATAAACATTGAAAACATATCAGCTTTACTGTTTGGATATGTTTTTCTCAAATACTCTTTTGGATTTTTATCTAATGTTGATATTCCTAAATATGGAGGATTTGTTATCAGTACGTCATATTGAAAACTTAATATATGCGCTATTCTTAGTATTTTAAGTAAATCTTTAAATTCATATTCAAAAAAACTAGAAGTGAAAATATCTGTTTGTGTATGTTTTATAGCATTTGTTGCAAGCTTCTTTCTCAAAGATAAATATTTATAAGGTTTAACCTTTAGTAGTGAGCCTATTACTTTAGCATCTTCAAATAATTCAACAACATATTTGATAACTTTCAATTCATCATCTATTAATTGGTTTTCACCTTTCCATTGTTTGCTATTATAATCACTAAGTATTTCAATATATGAATTCCCATTATATTGATTGTCTAATATGCTCTTTGAATCAATAATTTCATAAACTCTAGGTCTAACATATCTGTCTTCATCAAAAAATCTATTATCAATCGATCTGGCTTTCATTGCTAACGCAAAAGAAGCCAACTGAGTAGCTCTTTGATCTATATCTAATCCATAAATATTGTTTTTCAATATCAGTTGAGGGATATTTCTTTTTAAGTATCCTTTCTCAAGGTACATCTCAAATAAGAGGTCAAAAACATAAACTAAAATATGTCCTGAACCACTTGCTGGTTCTATTATCTTGATTTCTTCTGGATTGACATTCTTATACTTTATCGTTTCAAGCTGTTTTATGACATCAGGTTCTTGTTCAGCTTCTTCTACATAATATTTCATATTTGTTCGTAATGTAGACTCCGGATAACTTTCAAGCCATATACGGCCAACAGTATTTTCAGCCATATAGCGTACAATCCAATCAGGCGTAAATATTTGTGATAAAATCGGAATATCATTTTGTTCAGTCTTTTTCTTTTTTCTAGTTTCTTCTCTTAAATTTGAGACATAAAACTGATACAGCCATCCAATGATTTCAACTTCTTCTTTAAAATCATCCTCGTCAATTTCAATTAGCCTATTAATTATAGTATCTCCAAATAGAAGTGGAGTTGGCATAAAGTATTCAAGATAATCCATACCACTTGAAAACAACATAGGTAATGGTTTTGCTAATGCATTACTTTGTTGAAATAGGATATATCGGTAGAGTTCTTCATGCTTATTGCCAGAACTTAATAATTCTTGACAATAATCCATATCTAGTTTTAATTCTTCTGCTACTAGTGATAATTTTGAGACTATCTCTGGTAAGGTGTTTGCTTCCTTAGGAAAAATCTTAAATCCATGATCAAGATAATCATGAACTTCCATAAATCTAAGTGCGACAATACGGTTAAACCAAGTTGATGCAAACTGATCAATGGCATGTTCATAACCATCTGTTTTAATTTTATTGACAATATCATCTCTTACTCTTTGGAATCCTTTATCAAAAGTTTCTTCAATACCATCAATAATGGTAACATCGCCTCGAACTCTAGATTGATTAATCTTGATTGCGGAATGAATTCCTATTTTCTTTAATGAAATTTGAATTTGTTTTTCCAGATTTAGTTTTGACCAAGTCGCAAATTCTTGTAGTTTTCTTTTATTCATAGTATCCCCCCTAATCAATACTGATTTCATCAGTATCTTTTAGCTCTTCTTGTAGTCTATCTTTAATATCAGTTACAACTTTATTAATATCTTCAAGTGTGGTTATTTTTTTATTCGCCACTGGAACTAAAGATGAAAGTTTAATATGTTTTGTTTTTCTTCCTGGTTCATTTTTAATAAATAACGTTTGAATAAATCTTCTAAATCCTTCAAGATTATTGGTTGAGGACGTCATAAATTGATCAAGATTATATGCTTCACTTACAGCTCTTAGTAATTCTGTATATTTTTTTTCTAATTCTAAGATTGTATGTTCTAATCGTTCCTTCTTATCTTCATCAATCAGTTTTGATTTTGCTTGATCTGCTTCGTGTCTAATTGTATTTAAATCTTTTTCTAGTTTTTCTGTCGCTTCTTTAATTTTGTCTTGACGCATAGCATCTTTGATGTGTTTTGTTTTTAAGACAAGTTGTCCAAGTGTTACCATTTTTCCAAATGGATGTTCATTAGAAAGAATATTCATCATTTGTTCCATAAAATCATCGACTTCTGATAAATCTTCTAATAATCTATTTTGTTGATACCAATCATAAATCTTTGATGCTTCGTTATAGTTTTGAAGTTGAGCGCTGCCTTGTTGATAAAAACTAATAATTTCATCTAAGTGATCTGCATTATCTTCTAAAAATGTCTTTTTTTCTATAATTTGAGAAAAAACATGAGTCGAATCATCATTTTTTATAATTGTTGATAATTCACGCTGAATCTCAAATATTCGGTTTTTCCCTGGATAGGATTTCCCTTCATATTTGATTTGGATTTTCTTTAAAAACTCAATTTTCGTTTCAATGATTTCAATAGTACCTTTTCTAAGCTTTTCTTCATTTAGTGCAAAATTCTCATTGAAAACATTTTTTATAATTTTTCTTGCTTCATTTAATAGTTCTTCATCAATTTTCTCTTGGAGTTTAACTGAGATAGAGTCTGTTTTGTTTCCTCTAGCAAACTCAGATTTATCTGTTGAATTCGAAATAGATAGTGTTTTACCATGTATATCAAGCTTAATAGCTTGGTGTTTCCACATGACACCTATGATGCCTTTAATATCTAGTTCTTTCCACCCATATGGTGCTTTTCCAAAATAATCAACGAGCGTTTTAATTGTTGAAATACGAGAGTTACTCTTATCTGTTTTTAGTTTTGATTTAATTTCTTCATACGCATCTTTGTTTGCATCCATATTAGGCCAGTCACCAAGACCACCTTCATCTTGATTTAACTCATCAATAATCGCATTAATCGTGTCAAAAGAATACTTAACTTTTCCAAACGAATAGTACTTAGACTCAACCATCTTTTTAAGTGCTTCAAAAACGCGCTCTTTACCATCTTTGGTTCCAATTTCTATAACTGCACCATTTGAGTAAATATTCGCAGATTTAATAGCTGATTTAATAGAATCTTGGGCTCTTTTTCTACGTTCTGACAGTTCTAAAGATTTCTTCTCTAAAATTGTTGCCAGTGTTGGAGACATGGTAGCTAGATGATTTTGTTTGAATACAGATATTTTACTTGCGCGAATTAATTCATTAATATAATTCCCGTTTTGAAGATCGATAATTAAGATATCTTGACCTGAAGAATCCATAGCTAATTGATATTCATCTGATGAACTATAAAAACCTGTAACTACTTTACAAGTGATATTATTTGAATTATTCTGACCAATATTGTGCGAATCAATAAATCGGTTAAATGAAAATTCGGACTTGCCATATCTTATTTTTTGTACTTGCAATATTTCTTCATAGAAAATTTGAGAAATAGTCCTGATAATCTCGCCCTCATCTTGGCCCGTATTATTGATTTGTCTATTTACATCTTGTTCTTCATTCGTTAAGAAATCAAATACATCCCCATTTTTTTGAATTAGTGTTTCGTCTTCTAGTGCTTTGAGTGACATTTCTATTTTATTTTTTAAAGCAATTTTATCTTCTTTTATACTTGTCACCATCATGGTTGCAAGACGATCAAGTGTGGCTGGCATTTCTTTAACATATTTAATCATGAATAAAAGTTTTAACACTCTTAGATCAAATTCATTTAAACTTTGTTTTTGCGATGCGCTTACAAAAACTGTTTTAACATCATAATCAATAAAGTTTTCGACAGTTTGATAAAAATCATCAAAAGGAACTAGTATGCCTAATTCTTGGTTGGCATAAGTTTTACTTGATTCTTGGAAAGCGTTTAGTAGTGATCTTTCATTTTGTGCTAGGTGTTTACCTTCTGTCATACCGTGCAGTCTTATTGCTTCAAACACTTTTTGCAGTAGTTCAAATTGATAGGAAACAAATGGATATACATTAGAAAAATCCTGCTTGCCTTTATATCCATTCCAAGTCGGCTTTGCATCAAAAATAATGAGATTTGCTAATCTTGCATCATTGGTCTCATAGAGTGTATCAAGTGTAGATCTTACTTCATCTTTTTTATCTAAAATTCTTTTTTTAATTACCTCATCTGCATTTGCGCCACTAAGTAATAAACGTGTATCAAATCTGCCTTGAATTTTAGAAAAGTCAAGACGCGTACCTTGTGCTGCATCAACCATAACTTTCAATTCTTGTTGAGAGGTAACAACAACCCATGCTTTACCATTACAAAAACGTCCTAAATCCTCAACACAAGTTTGTAGGTTTAACATTAACTCGGTATTAGTTCCAACAAACTGACCAACTTCGTCCATTAAAAAAACTACTCTTGATTTATTTGTTATACAATAGTCATTTACTATTTTTGCAAAGCGTTCTGTTGTAATGGAAAAATTATTAACCTGATCGTCAAAGTATTTTCGAGCCGACTCTTCATCCATTTCTCTTGTATCAACAAGTGCTTTTATAATATGGTTTCGATTTAAGAATGCTTGATTTCTACCATCTTTTTTCCAATCCTTACTTGAATATTGTTCAAATGATGCCATAAAACTGTCATAACTGCCTTCTTTAATAAGTTCACGTTCCATATCAGCAACCCACGGAGTAGTTGCACTTAATCCAACAGATTCATTGAATGTACGTAACATAACATCAGTAATTGCGTGCTGCTTTGATTTTGCAGTAGATCCTTCTTTAGAATCAATATTAAATATAACAACTTTTGTATTTGAATTAGCAGACATATTGATATCAGCTTTGATTGTTTCATCTTGTATTTTACCTAATAAAAAACCCGGTGCATAAAGATCTGCTACAGATTTGTTTTCTAATAAATAACCAAGCATTTTAAGAAAGTGTGATTTACCAGATCCAAAGAAACCTGTGATCCAAACACCCATTTTACTTGTTGGCGCATTGATTGATTCTCTGTATTTTCTAAAAAAGGTTCTAAAATGCTTTACAATTTCATTAGTTACAACATATTCATCTAACTCTTGAAATATTTTCTCTTCAAGTTCATTACCAATTGTAACAACTCCTTCGATATTTCTATCAATGGACCTTTTAAATAAATCTTTTATCTTAATATTCATATACTTATTCCTCTCCCCTATCGATTATTGGAAATGCTCTATAATAATTATCATCATCTAATCTATCAAATAGTTTTAGATGCCCTTTTCTAACTGAAAATCTTCCCGGATACATCATAACCACTGGATTTCTTTTAAATATGCTTTGAAGGTTGTTTAAAATTGTGTGACTTCTAATAACTGGATAAGCTTTGCCAACACCTGTTATTAATATAATATGAGTGCCATCATCTGGCACACTATTGCTAAATCTGTTGAGTATTTCATTTCCCGTCTGTTCCAAAGCTAACATGGGTTGAAATACTTCTTGTAACAACAACGATTTATCATAATCTTTTTCCATTTGTTTTATGGTTTCAAAATAACCGTTTTCTTTTATAACATCTAACATCATGTCATATAAATCAAATGAGATAATTTCAGAGTTAGCTTTAATGGCCTTTTGAGTCTCTTCTCTTACCCTCATTTCATCTTTAGGGTCATAATCAAATATATAAAATTTCATATCTCCTGCAGTTTTATTTTTATTTAAGTTTTTCACGCTACTCATTTGATTCCTAAACGAGTCTAGGCGCTCTCTAATAGTCAATTTCATTTATTTATCCCCCAATATCGCTTGTAGATATTTATAATCACCTATTTGGTCGATGTATTTACTAACCTCAGGATGAACAACTAATTGTTTAACATATATATTTTTAACTTTTCTTACCCCGAGCGCCGAATCAACAAGCATTTTTCGATATGCTTTGCTAAGAAGTTCTATTGTTGTATTACTCCATTTGCCAACATAATAATTAGTTTCTTTTTTTGTAGTAAAAAACACATCAAAATCATCCATTGATATGTATTTCTTTTCACTTAATAAGGCATTTCTGTATACTTCAAATAAAAATTCAGTAAATAGTGTGTCGTGTTTTGCAACTGCATATAAAAGGATAAACTTTGCTGTAATAATATCTAATTCCAAAAAATATTTTATTAAGGTGTGATCTAGTTTTAATAAACGTTGATATAAGTGGTTGGTTATCTCTCTTCTTCTCTCAAATGATTTGATTTGAATCCTATTTTCTGTCAGGCATTTTTGATAAATTTGATGCATATCTTCACCCTCTAAAATCCATCTTGCAATCATTTTTGATTTATTGTAGAAAAAAGGAACTTTTTTAAGTTGTGAAGTTATTTTAGTTATTTCCATAGACAAACCTCCTCGCTAGTTAAATTGTATCACGAATAGTATTCTATTCCAATAAAAACCGTTCCTTTTATGCTGCTTATTTTTTATTTAATATTTTTGTTGGTTTTTTTAATAGTATTATTAGAATGATGGTTTTGATTTTTATATAATCGTGTAAGAATTACGTCTAATCGTGTAAGTCTTCTTGTAATCGTGTAAAAGTAAATTGCCTCAATAGTAAAGTCTTATTTACTAACCTTTAAAATCTATCACGGGTTTTGGAATATAGGGAGAAATGCCCTATCTGCACAAAAAAAGGTCTGATACTATTGTATCAAACCTATGCTTTCAATATGGCGGAGGGGAGGAGATTTGAACTCCCGCTTCGCTTTCACGAACTACTAGCTTTCCAAGCCAGCCCCTTCAGCCCCTTGGGTACCCCTCCGCAGGGCGACATCAATGCTTTTTAATGTCTTTGAATG
>Ga0307967_1002187_pt1 | contig 11450 bp, 16 predicted proteins | sample OrgLakmetagen648_FD_201828 | JGI IMG/M metagenome (GOLD analysis project Ga0307967, IMG submission 201828) | Saline water microbial communities from Organic Lake, Antarctica - #648 | ecosystem: Environmental > Aquatic > Non-marine Saline and Alkaline > Saline | place: Antarctica: Organic Lake... | reverse complement strand
ATACACACATACGCACACGTACATGCAACCTTAAGGTGACGCTGCAAAGACAGTAAAGCGCACGTACATGCACATCCAATCACACACAAAACACACACACACACTCAAACACACACACACACACATACGCACACGTACATGCAACCTTAAGGTGACGCTGCAAAGACAGTAAAGCGCACGTACATGCACATCCAATCACACACAAAACACACACACACACACACACACACACATACACACACACACGTGCATGCAACCTATAGGTGACGCTGCAAACCCGCAGTAAGCGCAAGCAACTGCACTTGTTACCACGTGATTATATGATTTTGTGCTTCCCCCTAAATGTTGAATTGCAAGTTTGGTTCGTGCTACCAAGTCAAGGTTTTCCAATGCACTTGAACACACCCACACGCTCATATAGAAACACACACCCACACGCTCATATAGAAACACACACCCACACGCGCATATAGAAACACACATCCACACGCTCATATAGAAACACACACCCACTCTCTCATATAGAAACACACACCCACTCTCTCATGTAGAAACACACACCCACACACTCATATAGAAACACACACCCACACGCTCATATAGAAACACACACTTACACGCTCATATAGAAAACTCACACCCACACGCTCATATAGAAACACACACCCACTCTCTCATGTAGAAACACACACCCACTCTCTCATGTAGAAACACACACCCACACGCTCATATAGAAACACACACTTACACGCTCATATAGAAACACACCGATGGTAAACACCCTCCTGATTCCCATTGATTTTCCCTTTTTGTCTCTGTGAGAAATAAGTGTGGTGGAGGCACTTTATAATGATCACCTGTGATTTCACTGTGGAAAAGTTGAACGATCTGATACCACTGTGAGAAAGAAGTGCGGTGGGTGTACTTTATAATGATCACCTGTGATTTCACTGTGGAAAAGTGTACGATCTGATACCAGTGTGAGAAAGAAGTGTGGTGGGTGTACTTTATAATGATCACCTGTGATTTCACTGTGGAAAAGATGTACGATCTGATACCACTGTGAGAAAGAAGTGTGGTGGGTGTACTTTATAATGATCTCCTTTGATTTCACTGTGGAAAAGTTGTACGATTTGATACCACTGTGAGAAAGAAGTGTGGTGGGTGTACTTTATAATGATCTCCTTTGATTTCACTGTGGAAAAGTTGAACGATCTGATACCACTGTGAGAAAGACGTGTGGCGGGTGTACTTTATATTGATCACCTGTGATTTCACTGTGGAAGAGATGTAGGATCTAATACCACTGTGAGAAAGAAGTGTGGTGGGTGTACTTTATAATGATCACCTGTGATTCACTGTGGAAAAGTTGAACGATCTGATACCACTGTGAGAAAGAAGTGTGGTGGGTGTACTTTATAATGATCACCTGTGATTTCACTGTGGAAGAGATGTACGATCTGATACCAGTGTGAGAAAGAAGTGTGGTGGGGGCACTTTATAATGATCACCTGTTATTTCACTGTGGAAAAGATGTACGATCTGATACCACTGTGAGAAAGAAGTGTGATCTCTAAGTGTGATGGGTGTACTTTATAACGACCACCTGTGATTTCACTGTGGAAAAGTTGTACGATCTGATACCACTGTGAGAAAGAAGTGTGGTGGGTGTACTTTATAGCAATCACCTGTGATTTCACTGTGGAAAAGATGTACGATCTGATACCACTGTGAGAAAGAAATGTGATCATTATAAAGTACCTCCTTCAATTTCAAATCACCAACAAGCTTCTTCCAATATCATCACTGTAGGAAGGTTTCCTAACACGCAAATGCTTTGCAGATGAAGGCAAAATCGAATACGGGCCACACTTTATAAAACGACCACAAACAAAAAGATCAATGTCACCAGGCTGTATTTCATGATTCATCACACACATTTGCGCGCACACACACACACACACACACACACACGCATACGCACGCGCACACGCTGCAGGCAGGGAAGGCACCACATGGGCCCTGGACTACCACGCAGAGGATGTGCCTTTATTGGTGCTAGCGTGCACACAAAACACACCCACCACACACACGCACACACACACACACGTACGCACACGCTGCAGGCAGGGAAGGCACCACATGAACCCTGGACTACCACGCAGAGGATGTGCCTTTATTGGTGCTAGCGTGCACACAAAACACACCCACCACACACACGCACACACACACACGTACGCACACGCTGCAGGCAGGGAAGGCACCACATGGGACCTGGACTATCACGCAGAGATTGTGCCTTTATTGGTGCAAGCGTGCACACAAAACACATATCACACACACACGCACACACACACACACACGCACACACACACACACACACACACACACACACACACACACACGTACACACACACACACACCGCAGGCAGGAAAGGCACCACATGGGCCCTGGACTACCACGCAGAGAATGTGCCTTTATTGGTGCAAGCGTGCACACAAAACACACTCACCACACACACGCACACACACGTACGCACACGCTGCAGGCAAGGAAGGCACCACATGGGCCTTGGACTACCACGCACAGGATGTGCCTTTTTTGGTGCAAACGTGCACACAAAACGCACACCACACACATGCACACGCACACACACATACACACATGTACACACACTCACACCGCAGGCAGGAAAGGCACCACATGGGCCCTGGACTACCACGCAGAAGATGTGCCTTTATTGGTGCAAACGTGCACACAAAACGCACACCACACACACGCACACACACACATACACACATGTACACACACTCACACCGCAGGCAGGAAAGGCACCACATGGGCCCTGGACTACCACGCAGAAGATGTGCCATTATCGGTGCTGGCAGGCCATGCCGGCGTTCGAAAAGTCCCTGCTTTCGCCATGATGCGGCCACACAGCGCCCTCGCACCTGCACGTGAGTCTGTGCATGTGTTTGAGCTTCAACGTGTGCTTTAATTTGCGTGCTGCTTTTGCTGTGTCGCCTTCCAACCACACAGCACACTCGTGCCAGCATGAGGGAGTGTGTGTGTGTTGCTTTCTAACTAGGCCACTATGTGGCCACACAGCGCTCTCGCACCTGCACGCGAGTTTGTGATTGTGACTTCTTTTCTGCTTCTGGTACTCTTTTGGTTCCATCTCTGACGGGGCCTTTTTTCGGTGTGCTGGTAGGTCATCTCTGTCATGTTGCTTTGGGATATCCCACATGTTTAAAGCTCAGACCATATCTAAGCGGCATTGACCAATAACGCATTGCATGTGTGTGTGTGTGTGTGTGTGTGTGTGTGTGTAGCCAGACCCTAATAATTGTTTCTCACCTGTGAACTCGCTGTGTGTGTGTAGCCAGACCCTAGTAATTGTTTCTCACCTGTGAACTCGCTGTGTGTGTGTGTAGCCAGACCCTAATAATTGTATGTGTGTGTGTATGTGTGTGTATGTGTGTGTAGCCAGACCCTAGTAATTGTTTCTTGTCGCTTGCCGCTGCCAACTTGCGTTGGTCAATAGCTCAAACCAGCTTCAGCGGGGAAGGAAACACAGCTGCAGTAGGATCTGATCTGATCTGATCTGATCTGATCTGATCTGACTGCAATTTTTCTGTTGTACTGCTGCCAATCCACCCTTAGGTCGAAAGCTGGAGGGGGACCGTTTGGACCTCGACCTTGAAGCGGCAGTGGATGCGGTGAAGCCTCATGTGAAGGGCATGCCTCAGATTCATTGTGGCGAAGGGCACAAGGACCCGACGCGCATGGGTAAGCCATTCCATATGTGTGTGTATGTGCGTGTGTATGCGGTGAAGCCTCATGTGAAGGGCATGCCCCAGATTCATTGTGGGGAGGGGCACAAGGACCCGACGCGCATGGGTAAGCCATTCTATTTGTGTGCGTGTGTGCATGTGTATGTGGTTGCTCATGTGAAGGGCATGCTTCAGATTCATTGTGGGGAGGGGCACAAGGACCCGACGCGCATGGGTAAGCCATTCTGTTTGTGTGCGTGTGCGCGTGTGTATGTGACTGTTCATGTGTGTGTGTGTGGGTTCAGTGGTAGTATGCCTTTGTTGGACAATGGTTCATGGACCAAACATTCCTGGGTGACCTGTACTTGGTGTGTGTCATGTATGTTTGTTTTGTAAGGCACTCCATGTGAAGAACAATGTGTGTCTTGTATGTTTGTTTTTTAAGGCACTCCATGTGACGAACAATGTGTGTCTTGTATGTTTGTTTTTGAAGTCACTCCATGTGAAGAACAATGTGTGTCTTGTATGTTTGTTTTGTAAGGCACTCCATGTGAAGAACAATGTGTGTCTTGTATGTTGTTTTTGAAGGCACTCCATGTGAAGAGCAATGTGTGTCTTGTATGTTTGTTTTGTAAGGCACTTCATGTGAAGAACAATGTGTGTCTTGTATGTTTGTTTTTTAAGGCACTCCATGTGAAGAGCAATGTCGCGGTTGCATGGAATCATTTCAGACACTGGATCTAATTTCTGAGGATTGAGCGCATGTTTAACCATACACGCACACACACACACACACACACACACACACTCTTACACACACACACACACACACACACACACACACACACACACACACACGCGCACACACACATACTCTTACAGGCACAGGCGCCCCCCCTGAACAGTCTGAGTGGCTGAACTACAACCCTGACTTCGGCCTGACCAAAGCCTCTGCCCCCCCTGTCCCAAATTTGGGCCAGGGCCTGGGTCGCGATGCTGCTGCTAAAGCAGATCCACGAACGGGAGAGGACGTGACGGGGGATTTGGATGGAGGGGTGTACAACGTTAAACATGGCCAGGTATGATGCTGCGTGTATGCGTGTGTGTGCGTGTGTGTGTGTGTGCGCGTGCATGCGTGTGTGTGTGCGTGCAAGCGTGCGTGCGTGCGTGCGTGCTTGTTCGTTCTTCTGTGTGTGGGCGTGTATGTGTGTATATGCGTGTGTGTGTGCGTGTGTGTGTATGTGTGTGTGTGTGCACGTGTCTGTTCGTGTGTGTGCGTGTGCTTGTGTGCGCTTGTCTGTGCAGGTGTCTGTGTGTGTACGTGTGTGCGTGCATGCGTGCGTGTGCATGCGTTCGTCTTATGTCAGAATGCCATTTTGCGCACGTGTGAAAGTATTCTTGCATGTGTGTGCACGTGGTTTTGTATGTGTGTAATTCTGTGTGTGGGCAAACTTCTAACACACACACACACACACACACACATACACACTCAAACACACACATGTGCACAAGTTAGGGCCAGCTTGCTTGCCTCTGACTTCCAGTGTGGCCGTCCATATTATAACACACACGCAATACGCACACACACACACAGACACACACACACATACACCGACACACAAACAGAAAAATTACACCTACATGTGCCCACAGGTGTGGGTCAGCCCACGTGCCGCTGATTTCCAGCACGGCCGTCCCCATTACTTTACACACACACACACACACACACACACACACACACACACACACACACGCAATACGCACACAATAACACACACATGCACATACAGGTGTGGGCCAGCCCACGTGCCGCTGATTTCCTGCGCGGCCGTCCACACGGCAGCCCCACCGACAACGTAAAAAGAGACCTGGATGAGGGCAACGTGCTTTGGCTAGACCCTCAGTTGCCTCAAATTGCAGGCAGCCCTGTGCGTGATGATGTGGCGCACACCAAGCAGCCCATGGGCAAAGCTCTGGGTGCGTCAGCTGCTTTGAGATAAACAGATGTGTGTGCGTGTGTGTGTTTGTGTGTGTGTGTGTTTGAGTGTGTGTGTGAGTGTGTGCGCGTGTGTACGTTCGTGTGTGTGTTTGATTATGGAGCAGCACTGTACGGGATGTGAAAGACACCAAGCAGCCCATGGGCAAGGCTCTGGGTGCGTCAGCTGCTTTGGGAAGGACAGATGTGTGTGCGTGTGTACGTTTGTGTGTGTGTGTTTAATTAGAAAGCAGCCCTGTGCGTGATGATGTGGCGCACACCAAGCACAGCCCATGGGCAAGGCTCTGGGTGCGTCAGCTGCTTTGAGATGGACAGATGTGTGTGCGTGTGTGTTTGTGTGTGTGTGTGTGTGTGTGTACGTTTGTGTGTGTTTAATTATGGAGCAGCACTGTACGGGATATGAAAGACACCAAGCAGCCCATAGGCAAGGCTCTGGGTGCGTCAGCTGCTTTGGGATGGACAGATGTGTGTGTGTGTGTGTGTGTGTGTGTACGTTTGTGTGTGTGTGTGCTTAATTAGAAAGCAGCCCTGTGCGTGATGATGTGGCGCACACCAAGCAGCCCATGGGCAAGGCTCTGGGTGTGTCAGCTTCTTTGGGATGGACAGATGTGTGTGTGTGTGTGCGGGTGTGTGTGCGGGTGTGTTTGTATTCAATTATGGAGCAGCACTGTACGGGATATGAAAGACACCAAGCAGCCCATTGGCAAGGCTCTGGGTGCGTCAGCTGCTTTGGAAAGGTTAGATGTGTGTGTGTGTGTGTGTGTGTGAGTGTGTGTGCAGGTGTGTGTGTACGTTCATGTGTGTGTGTTTAATTAGAAAGCAGCCCTGTGCGTGATGATGTGGTGCACACCAAGCAGCCCATAGGCAAGGCTCTGGGTGTGTCAGCTTCTTTGGGAAAGACAGATGTGTGTGCGTTTGTGTGTGTGTGCGTGTGTTGTGTGTGTGCGGGTTTTTGTGTGTTCAATCTGGAGGTAGAGCTGTGCATGATGATGCAAAGCACACCCTGCACCCCACATGTGAATATGTGAGGCACACCCTGCAGCCCACATGCAGCGTCGTGGAGTTCAAGAAAGAATAGAAAAGAAAAACTACGCAGGCAGCAAAACACTCCCTGCATCAATTAAGGAAAAGGAGACAAATTGGCTCGATGTGCCGTGAGTCTCCTTCGCCAATTACAAATTCGCACAAAGCAGCATGCAGGTAGTGCTGCGTGCTTTTGTGAGTTGCCACGATGGCATGCAATCTGGCCATGGTTTGCTAGAGACACTATCAGGACGACGCCTGAATTCAGATCATGTTTTTGTAAAATGTAAGCATGCGTCTCAAAAGCTGCTTACATTTATGATGTGTGTGTGTGTGTGTGTGTGTGTGTGTGTGTGTGTGTGTGTGTGTGTGTGTGTGTGTACTTCTTCTGACAAATCTCACATTCAGGATCATGCTGGGTTGCAATGCTGATCCCAAAAAAAGAAGAAATTTCTGGACTGGTTTATGTTATGTTGATCTGTTGCTATGCGCTTTCTGCTGCTTTTTTATGCTCTCTTCTAGAAATTCACCACTCCTAGGACCACCCCAGAGTGCAGACACCGTCCTTTTTCATGAAGGCCAGCGCACTGATGCTGCGCACATTTATCCACGCTTTTCAAACTTTCATCGCTCCCAAGGACCACTCTAGAGTGCAGACACTATCTTTCCCGATGAAGCCAATGCACTGATGCTGCGCATGCTTATCCATGCCATTCAAACTTTCATCGCTCCCAAGGAACACCCCAGAGTGCAGAGGCTGTCTTATTTCATGAAGGCCAATGCGCTGATGCTGCGCACGCTTATCCATGCTTTTTAAACTTTCATCGTTCCCAAGAACTACCACCCCAGAGTGCAGACGCTGTCTTATTTCGTGAAGCCAATGCGCTGGTGCTATGCACGCTTGCGCGTGCTGTACATGCCATACAAGGTTCCTAACCTTGCCCCCAAGAGCCACCGTGAGGCCATCAAGCACTTTGGTGCCTCAGGTGGGTGCTGTTACGACGCACACTTCACTTGTCCAGTCTATTCTTGGCTTTGGCAAAAGGGCTGCATAAATTGGGAAAAAGGTCCCCCTTTAAGAGAAAGTCAGGAGAAACACCACGGTGAATGTCTGATTACTCAATGGGTTGGTTGCTTACACTCTGTGGGTTGTACCCCTGATCTTAATATATATCACCTCAGAAAACCTGCATACAAGCTTCCTATATCACCACTCCCAGGACCACGCCAAAGTGCAGACGCTGTCTTTTTCAATGAAGCCAATGCACTGATGCTATGCAGGGCGACGATGGAGCGCAGATGTCGTTTTTCCGGATGAAGGCAACACGCTGATGCTGCACATGATTCATCTTACCCATGCTTTTGAAATTTCATCGCCCTCAGGAAGAAGATGGAGCGCAGACGCTGCTTTTTTGGACGAAGACAACACTCTGATGCTGCACATGATTCATCTTACCCATGCTTTCGAACTTTCATCACCCTCAGGACAACGATGGAGCGCAGACGCTATTTTTTCTGGACAAAGGCAACACTCTGATGCTCTGATGCTGCACATGATTCATCTTACCCGTGCTTTCGAACTTTCATCGCCCTCAGGACGACGATGGAGCGCAGACGCTGTTTTTTTGGACGAAGACAACACGCTGATGCTGTGCATGATTCATCTTACCCATGCTTTCGAACTTTCATCGCCCTCAGGACGACGATGGAGCGCAGACGCTGTTTTTCCGGATGAAGGCAACACGCTGATGCTGTGCATGATTCATCTTACCCATGCTTTCGAACTTTCATCGCCCTCAGGACGGCGATGGAGCGCAGACGCTGTTTTTCCGGATGAAGGCAACACGCTGATGCTGTGCATGATTCATCTTACCCATGCTTTCGAACTTTCATCGCCCTCAGGACGACGATGGAGCGCAGACCCTATTTTTCCGGACAAAGGCAACACTCTGATGCTCTGATGCTGCGCATGTTTCATCTTAAACTTGCTTTCAAACGTTCATCGCCCTCAGGACGACGATGGAGCGCAGACGCTGTTTTTCCGGACGAAGGCAACACACTGATGCTGCGTATGTCATTAGATGATCTTGCAAATTTGCGAGACAGGCCCACACACGTGAACGCTCCTGTCACGGCTTTTGGGGCCATGCGGGCAGATCGATACGAGCAGGTAAGGGGCGATGAGTAGGAGGCAATGATGGGACAGGCCCACACACGTGAACGCTCCAGTCGCGGCTTTTGGGGCCATGCGGGCAGATCGCGACGAGCAGGTACGGGACGATATATTGGAGGCAATGGTTTTGGAGAAGGGGTGGTGTGGCATGCAAATATGCACACGCAAATGCTCCTGTCGTTGGGCTAAAGGCCATGCGGGCAGATCGATACGGACAGGTAAGGGGCGATGAGTAGGAGGCATTGATATTGGAGAAAGTGTGGTATGGCATGCAAATATGCACGCAAATGCTCCTGTCGTTGGGCTAAAGGCCATGCGGGCAGATTGATACGAACAGGTAAGGGGCGATGAGTAGGAGGCAATGATATTGGAGAAATTGTGGTATGGCATGCAAATATGCACGCAAATGCTCCTGTCGTTGGGCTAAAGGCCATGCGGGCAGATTGATACGAACAGGTAAGGGGCGATGAGTAGGAGGCAGTGAGTTTGGAGAAAGTGTGGTATGCCATGCAAACACGCATGTAAATGCTCCTATCATTGGGTTTGGAGCCGTGCAGGCAGTTTGGTGCGAGCAGGTACAGGGCAATGAGTAGGAGGCGCTGGGTTTTGAAAAGGGGTGGTGTGGCATTTAAATACGCATTTAAATGCTCCAGTTTTCTGGGTTTGGGGCCATGCGGGCAGATTGATACGAACAGGTAAGGGGCGATGAGTAGGAGGCAGTGAGTTTGGAGAAAGTGTGGTATGCCATGCAAACACGCATGTAAATGCTCCTATCATTGGGTTTGGAGCCGTGCAGGCAGTTTGGTGCGAGCAGGTACAGGGCAATGAGTAGGAGGCGCTGGGTTTTGAGGAGGGGTGGTGTGGCAGTTTAATACGCATTTAAATGCTCCTGTTTTCTGGGTTTGGGGCCATGCGGGCAGATTGATGCGAGCAGGTATGGGATGATAAATTGGAGGCAATGGTTTTGGAGAAAGGGTGGTGTGGCATGCAAACACGCATGTTAATGCTCATTGGTCATTGGGCTTGGAGTCATGTGGATGGAATTGATCAAACCAGGCAAGATTTTGGGTAAAGTGTATGGGTGAGGTGGGTGGGGTGGGTGATTGAGTGGGTTGGGAGGCATTCAAGAAGGGGGGGGGGGTGTGCAAGTAAGTAGAGACAGTTGTAGAGGGTGGGGGATGGTTGGTGGGTGAGGTGGATCACAGGTGATTTTAAATTAACACAGCCACAGAACGCAATTAAAAGCTTGCCATATACCATATACAATGCCCTCCTGTGCTCTCTCTCCAAACATTTTGTCTTCTTGCACTAACTCTTTATTGTATATACGCACACACACCACGCACACACACACCACGCACACACACACACACACACACACACACACACACACACACACACACACACACACACACACACAAACACACACACACACACACACACACACACACACACACACACACACACACACACACACACACACACACACACACACCACTCACACACACACACACACACACACACACACACACACACACACACACACACACACACACACACACATGTTCCTTATGTCCCCAGGTGCTGCACATTTATCATCTTGCGCCAAAATGTTTGCTCCGATGCTCTCAGGTGTTGAAGCCCAATGAAAACATGGCCATCCGTAAGGTCTTGCAGCCAAAATTCACACACCAGACAATGGATGCCACTCTGGCCATGGAGCCACGAGGGGACAAGGTAATTATTTATATTGGAACCCTCGTCCGAAAGGCTCAGGTGTCCTTCTGTTGGGGTTTTGCACAGGTGTTGGAAACGGGTTATAAGGAGTACTTAAGGGTTCGAGCCTGGGTCTGAGCTGTTAAATTTTTGTGTTCCCACGTGCCTTTGTAACCAAGCTGATTCCCTAGCCACAAGACGAGAAGGTATCCATAAGGTTTTGTATAATTTGAGGCGTGAAATAAAATCATAGACAGGCGCGTCCAAATTTTGGGCCTATGGCCCAGAATGACCACCCACCCCCCAAACCCCCCCTACATAAATAAAAAAGGGTACCATTCTGCTCAGAAATCAAGCAGCTATCTGCCTGCACAATTCAAATGACAAATAATGCAATACCTGATGAGCTATAACTGGTTTGCGCACGCTCTTTCACTGACCACCTGTTTAGTGCACAAATCCAACCAAAACCTTTGCGAAAGCACTTTTTTACTTCAGTCATGCAACTTATGCATAATGCAATGCGTAAACTGCAAGTTTGGGATCAATTGCTGGTAATTTGCCTGAACACACCCCCGTGGCCTACTTGGGGACCTTCCATGCATTTTTATGACCAGGCACCCAGATTAATCAAATCACCCAACAAGGGTGCCATTCGACTGGGCTTGAGCTGAGGATTCCAAAAAAATAATTAAAATTACGTGGGAGTGGCTCAGAAAAATTATGGGGACCCCCTCAAAAAATTTCAGAACTGTCCAAAAGAAAATG
>Ga0307967_1002178_pt1 | contig 11460 bp, 12 predicted proteins | sample OrgLakmetagen648_FD_201828 | JGI IMG/M metagenome (GOLD analysis project Ga0307967, IMG submission 201828) | Saline water microbial communities from Organic Lake, Antarctica - #648 | ecosystem: Environmental > Aquatic > Non-marine Saline and Alkaline > Saline | place: Antarctica: Organic Lake... | reverse complement strand
ACACACAAAACACACACACACACACACACAAACACACACACACATGCACACATGCACACATGCGCGCGCGCGCACACACACACACACACACACACATGCACACATGCGCACACACAAACACACACATACACATTAAACACATTGTGGTGACTCATGACCAATATTGTAATAAGGGGCTCAATGATACCATTTCGATCGATGACTACACGGGCAACGTCCTTCCAGATCTAGGACCTGTGAGCAGACCTAGGACTGCACTTGAGGCCGGGTAAGGACTGGACTCATTACAGGTGGGCTATGGGACGGGATATAGACCTTTGAAGGATGGAAGGCTGCTACAAAATTAAACGCAGCCGTGTCAGGAAAGAAAAGGACTGTTTTTGTTTTTGCAACCCAAAACAGGGAAGGGCTGTTCAATGGTGGTCAGGTGGTTATGAGGCTAAGGTCTGCACCTCGCCAGGAGTATTGTTGCTCAGATATTTTTGACGTTGCGTCTTGTTTGTAAGCGTTCATACCAGGAACTCCGAGGAGGTTGTGAAGTAGTTGATTGCTGTAGATAGTTCGGGGCTATCAGCTAGTTCCTGTTGCTTTAAGTTTAAGGAGGATGCAATCGTGACTTTGTGCTGTCCTAAGCAGCATAATATGCACTAGATATGTTGTTCTTGTGCCTTTTCTGCTTGTCGGGTAGAAACATCCACACAGTACTAAATTTATATTTGGAAGTCATCGCGATTGTTTTGTTGGAAGTGCCCCTTGCTTTCATAACCAAGGAATGGCATGGCTGCTGGGGGATGGAATTGAGGTTGGGTACTATGAGGACACAAAACCGCAGAACCAGATGAACACCGCGCAGGAACAGTAAAGATATCTGCAGCATCCTTTAAGGATCTTCCAATACTTTTTACATCATCCTGTTGGGTGTGGGTGGCACCATTTACAACACTCACACTTTGAAGCCTTCAAGGGAATGGGTTATGATTCTTAGGGAAGTAAGGAACTTGCTTTCAAGCTCCATATGCATTCTGTTAGTTATGCTGCCAAACTTGTCCATACCAGGCACGCACTTCCAGTACTATTATCAACTCTCATCAGAAGCTGATTCCCATTGATCTTTTTCGTTTCATTGTTGTAAAGGAGTGTTACGTATGATACCCGATACCAAAGTAGCTTTTTTTTTATTAATGTGGGATATGGGGAGTGTTTTTCCACTGCCTGCGCTTATTCTTTTGTGTTCAAACCAATGGAAATCAGTTGCAAGCTTGGCTCCTGATGGCAGTTGGTAACGGTAATGGAAATGGCTTTGGGAGTTCTGGTGCCTGTGTTTGCTACACTAAATAGATGGAGGATGCTGTTGGAAAATTACAGAATGGCACCTCTTATGAAAATGATCTTTCACTTTGCAGCAATTCTCCTATTCCCAATAGCGCATTGACTTGGGTTTTAGGCATCAAAAAGCTTGGAGAGAGGCACACGGTCAAGACTCTTCTTCCTGTCTCAAAAAGCCAGTGGCGCACCACAACTGTTTGCTTTGACGCATAGAGAAGTTTCCAACAATTGTGCTCCTTTCGAATAAAAACAGCTCTGAGTAAGATTGTAATGAGGAACGTAATACGGTTAGGACTTGAGGTCATGGATTAAATATGAGACTTGAGACTTGCTTGTATGGCAGAAGTTCAGACCGGAGTTCTCCTCGTGTTTGTAAGTTTGAGATGAGAAACACATGTTTTTTATTGCACGGGCACCAGTTCAACCATTTCTGATAGTGATATCAAGGGTTTTGTTTTTCAACATCAACTTATCGTCTGGTTTGAATGATTTTTGTTGCGGATCTGTTGGCATGTAACCTCAGTTCCTTCATGAGTGCTGCGGCATGTAGACCAGTAACTCCGAGGCTATGGAGTGGGTTCCTTGTGTGGCTGCTGTAAATGGTGCCTGTTGCTCCTAGCAGGATGGTGTGAAGGGTTTTGGTGTCCGAGTAAGTGAGGCATTAGCAGCTTATATTGATTTTGTTCCTTTTATGCTTGTTGAATAGGGGAAGTGTCTACACAGCACTAGATTTCGATAAAATGTATATCGCGTTTGTTTGGTTGTGTGTCTCTTGATTTCGTAACCAGGGGGTATGGAATGGCAGCACCATCTGCTAGGTTATTATGAGCAGCTCTTCTTGCAATATTGGCAGACCTAGTTTGATATGTGTTTGTTTTGTTTGGGGCGTGGTTGCTGGTTGGAATAATTATAGTTGCACCTGGCTTGCTAAATTTCTGCTGCTGTTGTGCATTGAGGTTGGAAGGCAAGAGCCAGGTTGGAATCATTCCTACTTGTGTCTACTCAGAACGGCGTATGTTGCCTTGTTGCACCATTTTCCACGAATGCCTACGTCTGCTTGTGCTAGCAGGCATGCACCCTGTGTCCTTTGTTTATCGATTTTATAATCATTCGTTCAGCAACGTTGTGCCTGTCAATAATCGTTTTATTTATTATTATAATGGGATGACTGCAGTCTGACAGCATATGTGGTAAGTGCCGTCTAGCTTTTGGCAGATTGGTTGGCCTTCTATCTGGTTGCACTGAGCGGCACGCTTTTGGTTGTATATCAAGTCTGTAGGGCAGAGCATGACATTCTTCTTTTCTCCAGAGGTGACACTTGCATTTTTCCAGAATGAGTTACTTGTGTCGTTCTCGACAATGCCTTCCTTGATCAGTTCTTGGTATTTTGTGTAGCAATTTGTGAACTGAATGTTTTAAACCTTTTTTGATTTTGGACCTAGTTTGTGTTGGACGTGCATGTGTGTTTTTACAGCATCGAGCCCTGAGAAAATGGTGAGCCTTTATGCTGGAGGCCCTGGTTGGCAGGTGTTAAGAGTATCTGATAGGTAAGCTGGGGGAGGGTTTTCCACCCTTGCTGGCCAGAATATGGATGAATGGGGATGGGCGTCGGTGCTAGTATGGATATCATGGCCGCTTTGATTTTCCGTTGAGCACTTTGCTATGGCATCAGCGCACTCATTCCCTAGGATGCCAGCATGAGCTTTTATATTGTAGAGATGGATGGAGTCTTTAGATAGTTGGGTGTAATGTACGATGGTTTCTAGGAGATTGGCATGTTTATGCCGTTTCATACGCTGAGGGATAAAGGAAGCTATTTATTATTTGCCATGGTGCACCAGCGCTGTCTGTCGCAATATGGGTGTGTTCATTTATCAAAGCAGCAGCATTCCCGCTAGCTCGGCTCTGTTTACGGTTTTGTTGATGCTTGTTCCTCCAGGATTTGCTGTGGTGATTTTGTTGGTGTGCGGGTGGTAAACTCCAGCTCCAATAGAATGAGATCCATTTTCTTTGTTTGTAATATGGGACCATCTGTGAAGGCCCATTCTTTCCAGTTAGAGGCCTCAAGTTCTAGCAATCGCTTTTGTTGCACATGATGGGAGGGGACCTGGCTGTGTAATGTATCGCTGATGGATGTCGCCTTTATTTGCATTGATAACTGTGTTCCTTGAGTCTTTGGGGAACCTACATATTTTTGCCATTCTTGGCAGTGTCCTTTCAGCTGATGGTTCAGTTGGTGATTCAAGAAAAGGTATGGCGCCTGTGTTTTTATAAATCCAGATTGCCGCTGGTGATAGGTCAGCCATATTTTATTTTCTCCAATCAAGATGGGTTGTTTGTAATAAATTCCTCCCTGGCAGCTTTGTTCCAGACTTCTAGGATGTGCATGTCCCATGTTGCTTCTGGCAGGGGTGGTGTTCTGCTTTACTGGTAGGCACACTTTTGCCTTTGGGATGTGGCGTACTTATGTTTTTGGGATATTTCCAAGTATAGTGCAAACATCCTCCTTGTTGGTGCACGTTTTGTGAGAAGCGTTGGTGCTGTTTTCCATCCAGTTTGGGACCAGTAGGAATGTAGCGGTTGCCTCTTGGTTATTCAAGGCAGATGCATGTTGCACTACTTTGAGCATGTGCTTATCGTCATACATTGGATGGCAGATGGAGAATCCGGTGAACTATGTGGGAGAACGCATCTGTCCTGGAACCGAATACTCTGTCTCTTGGGTGGGCTGTTCAAGAAAAGAAAAACTACGCAGGCAGCAAAACACTCCCTGCATCTATTAAGGAAAAGGAGACACATTGGCCCAAAGTGCTGTGAAATTCCCCCACCAAAGGGCTGTCCAACACTCCTTGAGCTCTGGGTTTAAGTTTACAGGTGAGATCATTCTTTCTTTTGTGACAAGGAGGGCATGGTGCGTTGCAAAAGGCTGTCATGTAATGGGTGGGCAGAGCTCGATAGTGTGAGCATTCAGCCTTGGCATTGTTGCATGTCATTGGAAGTCGATGAAGTAGTAGTCCTTGGATTTCTGTTTGCTTGCAAGACCTCCAAGGGACTAAGGGAGGTCTTGCAAGGTCTCGGAGGACAGGATTTCTTGCAAGGTCTTGGTACATAGCTACTACAAGGCTTCTTGCAAGGTCTTGGACAGGATACATACTAGGTACACGGCTTTCAGCTGGTTCTGAGTCTCATGTCCTTGCTGTACTTATCTTAACGAGGTGGATGTCAAGGCCATTATTTTAATTTATGCAACTCGAAACAACATGAAAGAAAAACCAACTGCCAAGTATCTATTGGAAGCTACACTATGTAGTGTAAGGGTCGATGCAGAGAATGACTGCCCTTGTCAAGGCGGCTGTTGAGGGGTCACGGTGTTTGGGAGCGGTTGCAGTAAGCTTAGTAAGCTGCCAGGCAAAGGTGACTGATGAGGTGGCTGCTGCTGCTGTGGCGGTGATTGCTGTTGCTGTGGCGGCGATTGCTGCTGCTGTGCGAACATCTTTGCAAGCTGGTCCATGGGGGAACTGGAGGCCGGTTGGTTGCAAGGTGCAGTTTGGGTCTCGAACCCTCCAAGCCCCATGAGTGCATTCAATGCGGATGACGGCATGGCCTGCTGCTGCTGCTGGCCTGGCATCGACTGCCCCATGAAACCTGCAAAGGGATTTGCTCCTGGCATACCTGCACCTGCTGCCATGAAGTCCAAAGGAAAAGCAAAGGGATTTGTGTCCGTGCTGCTGGTGCCTTTGAAGTCGAATGGCACAGCACCCCCACCCCCCCCACCCCATACGGAAGTGTTGTTGTGCGCGTTGTTGCTGCTGGCTTGGCCATAGTAATACTGCTGTTGGTGCTGGTGCTTGTGGTGCCGCTGCTGCTGCTTGCCGTTTTTGCTGCTAAACTTGGAGGAAGTGGTGGTGGAGGGTAAGATGAGAGAGTCTGGTGCTGCCTGCAGCATAAGTCACAAGAGATGGTATGATTCTGGCAGTCTGGTACTGTAATCTTCTGTAATGATAATGATAAATATAATCTATTCCAGCACTTGAAATGCTTTAATAACGGACGCTACCCAGAAAACCACACCCACACACACAGCACACCTGTGCGGCTTGGGCAGCAGGCAAAGCCAACGAGGCCGCGGTGAGGAGGGCCAGCCGTGCATGCACTTGAGCCGTTCCTATCTGCTGCTGCTGCTGCTGCTGCTGCTGAGAGACTGAAGCAACAGCAGCAGTCGGAATGGGGTTAGGGGTGCCACAAGAGGTGTTGGCCAGCAGCGAGGGCGTACTTGCAGTAGGTGGCTGTAACTGGGCAGAAGGGGGCGCAGCATCCCCACTATCTGCCTTGGGCCTCCAGGAGTCTCCTGTATCACACACTTTAATGCCCGCTGCTGCTGCCACCGACGCTGCTGCTTGCTGGGCTCCAGGGGCGTGGCACTCCAGGGCTGCCACGATCTCGTCTGCGTGAGCTGCCACCTGTGAGCGGTAAAAAAGATGAAGAGTTGGAGTGTGCCGCCAAGTGTCGGTATCCCTTACTTGATACAAACGGTTGCTAATTGGGCTACGGCGCGTGGCATTCAAGGGCTGCCACAACCTCATCTGCAATAGCTGCCACTACAGACGGCAACAGGTTAGTGTGTCTGGCAGAACCTGGATTTTATGGATAGATTCAAATTGGGTGCTGTTTGGGCTACGGCGTGTGTACTTCAAGCATGCCACAATCTCATCTTCTGTGTGAGTAGCCACCTGCAGCAAAAGCACGACACAGGAAGCGTTCTCTGCCAGAAATCTGGACAAGTTTAAGGCAGCGGTGAGAACTTTGAGGTGCCTGGCTGGTTCTTGGTCAGGTTACTGATCTTGCCAGCAAGCATGTGATTGTTGGCAAGGTCAAGAACAAATTGGCAAGGTGAAGTTATAGCATACAGTGGGCAGGTGGTACCTGTAGTCTTATTTTTTGGGTTGATTTTTGCAGCAGGTGCAATGCATCTTAATAGGACACTGTGGAAACAAAAAGCGTAACATAATGTCTTTGCTTGTATTTCAACAGGCCCTAATAATAGACCGTTACACGTTATGCGCCTGACATCACAAGCACAAGAAAAAAGGTGCTGCAGCCATGAATGATTGTGGCAGCTCTGGATCATAAACTGTGCCGTGCCTACCTGTGCGGGCCTAGGGGCAAAGTGCTGAAGCCCTGACCACACCCACTGCGGCACACCCGTGCTGCCTTGCTGCTGCTCAAGCAGCTGCTGTGTCTGCTCGTCGAGTAGGGGAGGGCCTGCTTCCCCTAAAGCTGCTTGCGAGGTCATCCAGCTGCCTTCGTTGCTCTATAATAGGATATCGAGAGGAGTGTTTTTAAAATTGAAGTACAAAAGTGGTACACGGCATTGCAAACAAAAGTAACACAGGAAGGACGTGAGTTGGAGGCGCTGCGATACAACATTGACACTTTTTGAAGGTATACGTTTATGTTGGAGGGAAATATCGGAAGAAGGCTTTGTAGGTTTCTTATCTTGTGGTATTTAAATCGAAATTAAAATACAGACATCAGCCAAACTTGTTGAAACTGTGCCGAAATTGACAAGTGCGGTGGAGGCATTTGGTGTGGACACACAAGGTGCTCAAGCAACTTTCAAGCTAAAATTCAATGACTGCAGACCGTGTTGTTCATGACTGCTTACACATTCTCACGGCTGATCGTGTTGAAGACGGGCAAAGCATTTCAATCTCATCCTACCATGCATGCGTGATCACAGCTGGGAGTGTGCCCACTTACAATAATTTGCTGGCATGCCTTGACTAGCGCTTGCAGTTCATCCTTGACGGTGGCAAACACTGTGGCATCTGCAATGCACAATACAGTGGCAACCTTCACATAAGCAAAGAGCAAGCACGTTGGTTTTCTGATACGACAATGGCAACACAATGACATCTGCAAAAAACGACGCAGTACCACTTTCAACGTCTACAATGGAGCACGCATACTAAATACAAAAGCTTTGACGGTGGCAAGTTTTGCGTCAACCATCAAATGAGCATTGGCTGATTGACAGGGGCAAACATGATGGCATGTGTGCATAAAATGAAGATATCTTTTCTGGCAAAGCCAGTAGGTCTGCATTCACACATATGCACATATGGCGTCTGCTTTTAGTAAAAAAGTCAAGATCAAACGGCAACCCAGCAATCCTAGCCAAGCCGGCTTAACAGAGACGAACCGGCACACTTTTTTTACAACGACAACAAAATTCTGTCGCCAATTTGATTTTTTGTTCACACAATTCCGTACTCGAGTGCACCAAATTTGCATGCTCTGAACGACATTGCTTGTCAGACACAAATAGTATGGGCGCAAAAAGCATTCAACTGTTTTGATAATACGTACATCAGTTTAAAGTACTGCAGCACATAAACCAGGCTGGTGTTTACACTTTGTAGGCCCTGCACATGCTAACCAGGTCAGCAAACGGGAGCAAAAGCTGCTATGTTAAGCCCGTCAAAAAGTTAAGTGTGTACTCACTGCGGTCTGCAGTCTGCTTGCGCCTTCGCTGCTCTGCCTGCATCTCAACTTTGGCTTCATCCTGCAGCTGGCTAGCTTTGGCAAGCAATTCGCGGCGGAGAGCCTCTGCGTCCCTGCGCAGTGCACGTGTAGGCATGCGTGTGTTGTATGAGTGCATGTATGTAAGCGTATGTGTCTGCACGTGCCAGGTTTTTTTTTTAAGGTTTTGGGGCGTGAAGCATTTTAAGTCTTAAATGCTACGCAGGATGCTCTAGCCAAAAAAGTGTGTAGCGCAAGCCTTTCCCCAAAAAACAGCCAAAATTTTGGCGTAATTTATTATGTTTAGACAAACAAAAATGTACTTCTGTGTGTGTGTGCGCGCGCGCGGGCGTTTCCTTGCGTGCGTGTGCGCGCGGGCGTGTGCGTGCGGGTGGGTGCGCACGGGCGTGTGCGTGCGTGCGGGTGCGTGCATACATCCCCTCCTGCACCTCCTTCAACTCTCCAATATTTCCCCCATCAATAATTCCATCAATTACTGCCTCCCAGAATGTATCATTATTTTCCCGGGTTAAACTCCCCTCTTTCTTCCCCCCGTTCCTCCCCATCAAACTCAGCCGTTGCTGCTGGTAGTGGTAGATGTGCCATAGGATGGCGTGGTGCTCTTGCTATTGGAATAAATGCTGCTACGTGAGCTGCTGCTGCTGCTACAGCTGTGGCTCTGCCTGGAGGCAGGTCTGTGGCTTGCATGCAAGTGCTTGCGGGCAGGCCAATGCTGCTGTTGCTGTTGCTGCTGCTGCTGCTGCTGCTGCTGCATTGACAATGGTGAATGGGGTAGCTGCTGCTGCTGCTGCTGCTCCGTCTGGAGGCTGGTTCGTGGTTTGCATGAGCACGGCTGTTGAATTGACAAGGGTGGATGGGGCTGCTGCTGCTGGGTTGGCTGGAGCCCGAGGGCCCCAGAAGTCACTTAGCTTCCTCTTCCTGCTCATTCAGGCACACCTTATTCAAAAGATTTACAGTCTTATACAGCGACACAGGGTACTCCCCAAATTTTATATTTGGCGCACGCGCAACACAAGGTACTTCGCGACGCTTTGGTGTGTCGCTTTAAAACTCCTAAAAAGCGACACAAAATGCTTAAAAGCGACGAATCGCCCTTGAAAAACTCTGCACGTGCATGTGTGTCTGCTGTCTGCGCTTGCATTGTTGTTGCATTCCGTGCCACCCAGAATGATTATGGGCGCTCTTCCACTTTCTTGTGCCTCATGGAACGAAGGCAAACCCAAACTTAAGAGTATCAAGCTCCAGCTGCGCTCGGAAAAGTATACGCATATGAATTTACACGTAAAGCACAAGATGCAGGGAACCCTCAAAGTGGGCAGCAACGTGCTGTGATGACACGCTATGGCACCTGCCTGCTTACGCTGTGATGACACGCAGGCACGCAGCAACGTGCTGTGATGACACGCTATGGCACCTGCCTGCTTACGCTGTGATGACACGCAGGCACGCAGCAACGTGCTGTGATGACACGCTATGGCACCTGCCTGCTCGTGCGCACTTAAGCACCTCTTTCCAATATCACAATGATGCTAAGAGAAGTGGCATTCCCACCATATTAATTTCTCCCTTTCTTTTGTTTGCCACTTACTTTGGGATGAGGTTTGCATAGTAGGGGTCCGTCGAAGCCACCACAACCTCCTTGGCAGCATCATAATTCTGCGGCAGCGCAAACACATGTGTGAGTGTGTGTGTGTGTGTTGTGTGTGTGTGTGTGTGACGAGGGTCCCAGTTAATGTGGCCTTCACTACAGTAAGCACAATACCTAAAGGCTGGGTACACAAACAACAAAGGTGAGAGGAAAGGCGTGGCGACGTTAGCGATGTGTTCCTTGACACCCTCAATGTGGTATCCAGTGCTCATATGTTGTGTGAGCTTGCAACACTGGAGATTTTCACCTGAAAAATGCAGGACGCACCAACACTGATTTTACACATGCACATCTACACACACACAACACACACACACACTCACACAAATAACACGCACATACAAACACATAAACGCAAAGCACACACCTCCTCTGAAATCTCGCAGCTGCGGTAGTTAGCATCCACATTCATGTTGCAGTACCTACAGCCACAGAGCCGTGAAATATCCAATCATCTAGACTTAAGACACATTGCGTGTTTGCTGCATGACTGTGTTAGTGTGTGTGTGTGTGATTGTGTGTGCGTTCTTTGCGTGAGTTGTATGGATAAAAAATAAAAAGGCTGCAAGCTGTACTGGTCGGTGCACTAAAGCACTGAACAATCAGCGCATCTTCTAAAAGCTGCTGCAGCAGGCAGCCTCTTGAAATTTCATTACGGCATACCACCCTCACACAGAGGTGTCTCAATGACTTCACGCTGGAAATCACTCCCAAAATAAGATGGCCGCAAACAGCAGCTGAGAGGCAATCCATTGCGCAATCCACCTCACCATGATACATCATCTTCCAACTCTGTGCTGGGGGGCAGCCGCCGCCACTTCTGGCACGCATCACACTGCACCCACACATCCTCTTGGTACGGGGCCGCTGGAGGCAGGACCTCTGGGGCTACAGGCAAGTTTGGGGGGGGGAAGCACGTGTACGTGTGTGTACTTGTGCTGTTCTATGTGAGGCATGTTGTATGTGTGCGTGTGTCTTTACATGTGTCTGTGTGTGTGCGTGTGCAATTGTGTGTGGTTGTGTATCTGCAAAGGGTTGCAAGGAGGACAAGGGTGGGCGCATGCGTAGATTTCAGTGTGCGTGTGTGCACGTGCGCATTGTGTGCGTGTGTCTTTGCTTGTGCCTGCTTCCTTCCTCTTCTGGATTAGTGTTCTCATGCCAGCAACACTTCAGCATGCCCGCAAGTATTTTTGGGTTTGGTCGCAAAGCGCTCGTCATCTCTGTCAACCAATGCTGGAAGTATGCTTACTTTTCTTATAACATTGATGGTGCAAAAGCAGTCAAGAGAATTTGATCTTCCACCTTAAAGGACGTAAAACTTATGCATGCATTCACAGGGCAGACTTGCTTGCAAATATCGCATTCACGCATATGTGCTCACAACACTATTTGAAAGAACGCAATACAGTGCAAGTACATAGTACTGTAAAGTTTTGTATCGAAAACACCCTCAAGACTGCGTGCTGCCGTAAAAGGCGCCATAATTTCAATGACAGGGAAGGTATAAAGCGTTTGAGTCTGACACCATACCAGGGACTGCCCTCACACACAGACAAACACAAATACACATACACACACATACACACACATAAATATAAAAGCAAACAAAATATACGCATACAAACACACACACCTGGCGATAAGGCGCCTAGGGAGCCATCCTTGCGAGGGCGCCCCCTCCCTCGCCCACTGCCTCGACCTGCCCCACTCCCTTTTGGCCGACCAGGGGGCATGCTACCTGTGATTGCGAATATATTCAGGAGTGTGCGTCCATTGCACAGGAAATCTAAGATAAACACTACACACAGGAAGCCTAGCTTACAGACACATATTTGTTTGTGTAATGTGTAATGTGTAATGTGCATTTGTGTTCAATCCTACACTTCAAACCATCTATGTGCGTGCAAGTGCACATCTGAATACAACACCTGCGCCTTAGGTAC
>Ga0307967_1002168_pt1 | contig 11491 bp, 9 predicted proteins | sample OrgLakmetagen648_FD_201828 | JGI IMG/M metagenome (GOLD analysis project Ga0307967, IMG submission 201828) | Saline water microbial communities from Organic Lake, Antarctica - #648 | ecosystem: Environmental > Aquatic > Non-marine Saline and Alkaline > Saline | place: Antarctica: Organic Lake... | reverse complement strand
AATTTAAAGGAAAAGATCTTGTGGGAATTCGATATGAGCAATTGCTTTCTTACGCAAAACCTCACGATCATCCCGAAAATGCTTTCCGCATTATCGCCGGGGATTTTGTAACCACTGAAGACGGTACCGGAATAGTGCATACCGCGCCAACTTTTGGTGCTGATGATGCACAGGTTGCAAAGTCCGCTTCGCCAGAAATCCCACCGATGCTGGTCAAAGATGAAGAGGATAATTTAGTTCCACTGGTTGACCTTCAAGGAAAATTTCGTCCCGAAATGGATGAACTTGCCGGGAAATATGTCAAAAATGAATACTATGACGACGGCAAAGCCCCTGAAAAATCAGTGGATGTTGAAATTGCAATTAAACTGAAAGAGGAAAATAAAGCTTTTATCGTTGAAAAATACCACCACACTTATCCCAATTGCTGGCGGACCGATAAACCAATTTTATATTATCCGCTGGATTCCTGGTTCATCAAAGTGACCGACGTTAAAGACCGGATGCACAGTTTAAACAAAACCATCAATTGGAAGCCAAAATCCACTGGCGAAGGCCGTTTTGGAAATTGGCTGGCCAATGCAAACGACTGGAATTTGTCGCGTTCACGCTATTGGGGAACGCCTTTACCGATATGGCGCACCGAAGACGGCAAAACAGAAGTCATTATCAGTTCCATTAAAGAACTGAAACAGGAAATCCAGAAATCCGTCGATGCCGGCTTGATGAAAGAAGATCCTTATGCAGGATTTAAGCCCGGTGATTTGAGCGATGAAAATTATGAACAGGTCGATCTGCACAAAGATATTGTGGATAAAATTATTTTGGTTTCCGCCGATGGAAAACCAATGTACCGAGAGTCAGATTTGATCGATGTTTGGTTTGATTCTGGTTCAATGCCTTATGCGCAGTGGCACTACCCTTTTGAAAATAAAAACAAAGTTGAAAATGGCGCGCGAAAAGCCGATTTTATTGCCGAAGGTGTCGATCAAACGCGTGGCTGGTTTTATACGCTTCACGCGATTGCCACGCTGAATTTTGATGATATTGCTTATAAAAATGTGATTTCCAACGGCCTTGTTTTAGATAAAAACGGCCAGAAAATGTCAAAAAGCAAAGGCAATACCGTCGATCCATTTGAAACGCTTGCTGCTTTTGGTCCAGATGCCACGCGCTGGTATATGGTTTCAAACGCAAATCCTTGGGATAATTTAAAATTTGACCTCGAGGGAATTGCCGAAACCAAGCGTAAGTTTTTTGGGACCCTTTATAACACCTATTCCTTTTTTGCGCTTTACGCCAATATTGATAATTTTGATGCTTCCGCAGAAGAAATCCCGGTTAGTGAACGCCCTGAAATTGACCGATGGGTTTTATCTGAACTGAATACTTTAATAGGAAAAGTGGATGAAAATTTAAACGATTATGAACCTACCAAAGCGACCCGCGCCATCACAGATTTTGTTCAGGAAAACCTGAGCAATTGGTTTGTGCGTTTAAGTCGCCGGCGTTATTGGCGACCCGCTGAGGAAAACAATGCCGGTGAAAAGAAAGATAAACTTTCGGCATATCAAACCCTTTATGAATGCTTGATTTGCATCGCAAAACTCGGCGCACCCATCGCCCCGTTTTATATGGACAAGCTTTACAGAGATTTAACACAGGACAGAGCTGGTGAAAACAAACAAAGTGTACATTTGACGCTTTTTCCAGAGCAAAATGAGAAGCTCATTGATAAACGGTTGGAAGTAAAAATGCAGAAGGCACAAACAGCCTCGTCACTTGCATTATCGCTTCGAAAGAAAGAAAAAATTAAGGTTCGCCAACCCCTTGCCCGGTTGATGATCCCAGTTTTAGATCCGCAGGCAAAAGAGGAGTTTGAATCGGTCAAGGAATTGATCAAATCTGAAATCAATGTCAAAACAGTTGAACTCATCGATGATGCTTCCGGGCTTTTGGTGAAATCAATGAAGCCAAATTTCAGGAAATTAGGGCCGCGTTTTGGAAAGGAAATGGGCATTGTCAACCAAAGAATTTCAGAAATGGATTCTGCGGCGATTGACGAAATGGAAAGTAAAGGTGAATTAAAAGTTGACATTAACGGAAATCCAGAGACCATCACCCGTCAAGAAGTTGAAATTACTTCCGAAGATATCGAGGGCTGGCTGGTCGCGACAAAAGGTTCGCTTACCGTTGCCTTGGACCTGGAAATTGATGATGACCTGAAAAACGAAGGTATTGCCCGTGAACTGGTCAATAGAATTCAAAATTTGCGAAAAGATTCCGGCTTTGAAGTTACCGACCACATTAATCTCAAGTTAGAAAACAATACTGAGATTAAAAAAGCCGTTGAAGCTAATGAAACATACCTCAAAAAGGAAACGCTAACCGATAGCTTGAGTTTTGAAGATAAGCTACCAAAGGGAACGACGGTGGAATTTGATAATATTGAAACAAAAATTGAAATTGAACGTATTTAAACGTTTTGAAATAATATAAAATTAATCAGTCATAATTATGGCAGCAGAAACAAAAGAACGCTACACAGACGAAGAACTTCAAGAGTTTAAAAAACTAATTGAAGATAAAATCAAAAGAGCCGTTGAACAAATGGATATGTATAGAAATGCTTATACAAACGGCACTTCAAACGGAACCGATGACACGTCGCCCACTTTCAAATCTTATGATGAAGGAAGTGAAACGATGAGCAAAGAAGCAAATTCACAGCTCGCCATCCGTCAGGAAAAATTTATCCGTGATTTAAAAAATGCGTTGATCCGCATTGAAAATGGATCTTATGGCATTTGCCGCGTTACAGGAAAACGTATCAAAAAAGAGCGTTTGAAATTGGTTCCGCACGCGACTTTGAGTATTGAGGCAAAAAATATGCAGTGAAACTTTATTTTGAAACACAAACTCCTCAGCTTCCTGTCATCCGCCACGGCGGACAAATTCTGAATAAATCCCACGGGGATTTATTCAGAATTTGTTCATCAACAGGCATGATAGCCAGTTTTAAACTGTGTTGGCATCAGGGCAAGATTCCGGGTTGTCGCCCGGAATGACAGTAAAAAAGAGTTTGTCATATGGACAAAGATTTTTTAAACCGTTTGGAAATTGCAGAAACCGGTGATGGCTCATCTTCGCTTTACCTGCCTGAACTAGATGAACATTATCATTCCAAGCACGGTGCGATTCGTGAGAGCCAGCACGTTTTTATTGAAAAGGGGTTGACTTATTTCAAAGATAACTTTTATGACCAAAAGCCAATAAAAATCTTGGAACTGGGTTTTGGTACAGGATTGAATGCGCTTTTATCCCTCACATTTTCGCTTGAGCATAAAATTCCGATTGAATACCATACAATTGAAGCTTATCCACTTTCTGAAGAAAAAATAAGTTCACTCAATTACACTTCACTTTTAGACTCAAAACACGACTTATTCCATTACTTTAAAAAAATCCACGAAGTTTCTTGGGAAGAAAAGCGTTTCATTTCCGATCAATTTCAGTTGTTTAAAAAGAAGGATTTTTTTCAAAACTTAGAAGAAGAAAATACTTACAATATAATTTATTACGATGCTTTTGGATCGCGGGTCCAACCAGAATTGTGGACAGAAGAATTGATAACACAAATCGGCAAAGGCCTCAAAAAACCAGGCGTAATGCTGACTTATGCCGCCAAGGGAAATTTCAAAAGGGCCTGTAAAGGTTTAGGTTTTCAACTCGAAAAACTAGACGGGCCACCTGGAAAACGCGAAATGATGCGGGCAACTTATATTTGAGGTTTTAAAAAGACGTAAGACCGCTTCGCTAAAAGAAATAAGACTTATAAATCTTTGTTTAATGATGATGTTGCATTTGTGATCTGAATTCTGCTAATCCTAAAGTTTTTCTTTTAAATTTTTCATTCTTAGTTTTCTACAACTTTCTGTCATAAGTCTTTCCATCTTACGTCTTAAGTCTCCATTTTCGTCTTATGTCAAATTCCCAGGTCCTATGTCAAATTTCTAAAACGACTTTAACCTTATATTGGCTGTTAAATAGTTTTAAACAAATCGCCACAAAGGAAGCATTTCCCTAACTTTCAAAGAAAAAGATGCTATGAAAGTACTTATTACCGGTGCTACGGGATTAGTAGGAAATGAAATTTTGAAGCGTTGCAATGAAAACAATATTGATGTAAATTTTCTAACCACAAGTCCTTCAAAAACTGATTTTTACAAGAATGCAAAGGGCTTTGTATGGTCGCCAAAGGAAAATAAAATTGACAGCGATTGTATCAAAGGGGTTGACAAGATTGTTAATTTAGTCGGTGCAAGTGTTGCCAAGCCCTGGACCGAGGATCACAAACAAGCCATTCTCGACAGTCGCGTGGAAACAGTGGCCTTGCTAAAGAAAACTTTAAGGGAAAACGAGCATCAGGTCACCCAAATTGTCTCGGCCAGCGCGATCGGGATCTATCCAGATTCACAGAAAAATTATTACCACGAAAACACCGGTGGAATTGCCGATAATTTTCTCGGCGACGTTGTCGTAAAGTGGGAACAAGCAGTTGACGGTTTTTCTGAGCTGGGCATTGATGTGGCAAAAATCCGGATTGGATTGGTGCTTTCCACAAATGGTGGCGCCCTGTCCCCTATTCTGAAAACCATCAATAATTATGTCGGTGCGCCTCTCGGAAGTGGAAAACAATGGCAATCCTGGATTCATATCTTTGATTTGTCCACGATGTTTTTGTTTGCCCTTGAAAATAATCTCGATGGTGTTTTCAATGGGGTTGCGCCCAATCCTGTTTCAAATAAAAAATTCACCAAATGTATTGCTAAAAAGCAGGATAAACGTTTATTCCTGCCCAATGTTCCAAGTTTAGTTTTGAAGACGGCAATGGGTGAACGTTCGTGTTTAGTCCTCAATAGCCAACGTGTGAGCTCAGAAAAAATTGAGGCTCAAGGATTTCAGTTTAAATTTTCAAATCTGAATTCCGCCCTTGATGAATTACTGAATTAATAATCTCTTGTCTCACAATTGAATTAAATAAAATCGCAGACAAAGGTGTTAAAACCCCCTAAAATAAGTAAGTATTTCACAATTTTAAAGGTAAATTTGTTTAAAAATTAAGTTATATGACTACACTAAAAAATAAAACCGCCTACATTACTGGCGGAAGTAAAGGAATCGGTTATGGAATTGCAGAAGCCTTGATGAATAAAGGCTGCAATGTCGCAATCACTAGCCGTTCAAAAAATACCGCCGAGAAAGCCGCTAAAGAATTAATGAAAAATTCTGATGCACAAGCTTTGGGTCTTGAAGCTGATGTTCGCCAACTCAGCGATCAGAAACAAGCCGTTCAAAAAACCTTAGATAAATTCGGACAACTTGACTATGTCATGGCAAATGCCGGATTGGGACATTATGCCAGCATTGAAGAGTTAACTGAAAAAGAGTGGAAAGAAACCATTGACACCAATTTAACCGGTGTCTTTTTTACGATTAAATCCACCGTCGAAGCCTTAAAAAAATCCAAAGGATATTTTATAACCATTGGCAGCCTTGCCGGAACAAACTTTTTTGCAGGCGGCTCGGCTTACAATGCCAGCAAGTTTGGGGTAACCGGTTTCACACAAGCTGTTATGTTGGATTTACGTCAAGAAGACGTGAGTGTTTCAACCATTATGCCCGGTTCGGTTTCAACTTATTTCAACGGAAATGATCCTCAAGAAAACCGTGAAAAAGAAGATTGGAAAATCCAGCCCGAAGATGTGGGTGAATTGGTCGTTGATTTATTCTCGATGCACAAAAGAAGTTTGCCGAGTAAAGTGGAAATCAGACCTTCAAAACCACCAAAAAAATAAATTTAAATTCAATAAAAGCGGTTTTCTAAACGGGAAGCCGCTTTTTTAATTTCTAAAAATTATGAATAAGAAAGCATTAGGTAACTCAGATTTGAAAATCCCACCCATCGCTTTTGGTGGCAATGTTTTTGGATGGACACTCGATGAAAAAGAGTCGTTCAAGATGCTCGATGAATTAGTGGACCGAGGTTTTGATTATATCGATACTGCCGATGTTTACTCGCGCTGGGCAGACGGAAATCAAGGTGGCGAATCGGAAGCCATCATTGGGAAATGGATGAAAGAACGCGGTAACCGCGATAAAATAACTTTGGCCACAAAAGTGGGTTCCGATATGGGACAGGGCAAAAAAGACATTTCCAAAAAATATATTTTAAAAGCGGTTGAAGATTCTTTGCAACGCCTGCAAACCGATCATATAGATTTGTATTTCACGCATTGGGACGACGATAAGACACCTGTCGAAGAAACGCTCTCGGCCTATGACCAATTGATTAAAGAGGGGAAAATTAGATATATCGGGGCGTCAAATTTATCGCCTTCGCGCTTAGAAGATTCATTAAAAGCGGCAGAGCGGAAAAATTTGCCGAAGTATCAGGCCTTCCAGCCTGAATATAATTTAATCGAACGCAAAAAGTTTGAGGGCGAAATTCAGGATATGTGCTTTGAAAATAACTTGGGCGTCACCAGTTATTTTTCTTTGGCCAGTGGCTTTTTAACGGGGAAATACCGTCAAGAATCTGATTTTGAAGGCCAAGCCAGAAAAGATTTTGTCAAAAAATATCTCAACCGAAGCGGACTCGAGATTTTAAATAAACTGGACGAAATTTCTGAAAACCACAAAATTTCAAATGCCGGTGTTGCCTTGGCTTGGGTTATGGCACAGCCCGGAATCACAGCACCAATTGCCAGCGCTACAAAATCCAGTCATTTGAACGCCTTTCAAGAAGCAGTGGAAGTCGATTTAACCGAAAAGGAAATTAAAACCTTGAATCAGGTGAGTGCCAAGTAATTTTTAATTTCAAATTACGGCCACTGTTTAAAATTAATCAATAAAAAAGCGGACTGAAAATCAGCCCGCTTTTTCGTTTTTTTACCTAAGTATTTTAAAAACTCAAAGTATTGCATTTATTGCCATTCCTTCTGAGTTCTCTCAAATTCTTTTTCTGTTCCAAATTTCTTTTGAGTCCATTTACCGGCGTAATAAAAAGCCATCATTGGTGGCACTATAAATTCTAAAATATTTAAGTAAGACATTAAAAATGCAGTTATTCCTATTAAAGCAATGACTATTAAGTCAATATATCTAGGATGCATAAAAATGAATATTTAAAATTCTACCGTCGCAAAATTTGAATTTTGAAATTTAAAATATCAAATACTTTAACCTAAATATTTCTTTAAAATTTTATTTTTGGATTGGTGCTTTAGACGACGAATTCCTTTTTCACGGATTTGACGCACGCGTTCGCGGCTCAAATCAAAAGTATCACCGATTTCCTGAAGGGTCATCGCCGGCTGGTTTCCGATTCCATAATTTAAACGGATAACATCAGCTTCGCGGGTGCTCAAAGTATCGAGCGCGCGGTTGATTTCAATGCTCAAGGAATCCTGCATCAAATCGTCATCTGGATTTGGCGATTCGCCAGAACTCAACACATCGTAAAGATTAGAGTCGTTTTCACCTTCTTTGAACGGAGCATCCATCGACAAATGCCGACCGGAATTTTTCATAGCCGCTTTAATTTGAGTAAGCGGCATTTCCAATTCTTTGGAAATTTCATCTACTGCAGGTGGACGCTGCAAATCTTGTTCGAGATGAGAAAATGCTTTGTTTATTTTATTGATGACCCCAATTTTATTAAGCGGAAGACGCACAACACGGGACTGCTCTGCAAGTGCCTGCAAGATTGATTGTCGGATCCACCAAACGGCGTAAGAAATAAATTTAAAACCACGCGTTTCATCAAAACGCTTTGCAGCTTTAACCAAGCCCACATTTCCTTCATTGATCAAGTCTGGAAGTTTTAGACCTTGATTTTGATACTGTTTTGCAACTGAAACCACAAAGCGTAAATTAGCATTAGTCAGTTTTTCCAAGGCTAATTGATCACCTTCCCTTATCCGTTGAGCGAGTTCCACCTCTTCTTCAGCGGTAATCAGCTCAACTTTACTGATGTCCTGTAAATATTTATCAAGGGATTTTGATTCACGGTTAGTAACCTGTTTGGTGATCTTCAGCTGTCTCATAAAAGTGAAAGTGTTTTAAGTTAAAAATATAACCTTGTAAACTAAGAAATATTCCTGAGCCTAACAAGTTTTAAGAGTGATTTGTCGTAAAATAAGGCCACACCTTACAATCTGCAAGGTGTGGTTAAAATTTATTTTTAAAAAACCGGATATCTTTCCAATTATTTAATTTCCAGAACTTCAACTTCAAAGTTAAGGTCTTTTCCAGCTAAAGGATGGTTTGCGTCAACAATGATTGACTCGTCTTTCACTGCGTTGATGCGCAATTCACGTTCGCTTCCATCAGGGTTTTTAGCTACAAGACCCATTCCTTCTGCAGGTTCAACCTCGTCTGGCAATTGGTCTTTTGGAATTTCTTGATAAAGTTCATCGTGAACTTCACCATAAGCATCTTCCTTCGCGATTTCAATGGTTTTCTTTTCGTTTACTTTCATATCGATGATCCCGTTTTCAAAACCAGGGATGATTTTTCCATCACCAACTTTAAATTCAATAGGTTCATCGCGTTCAACAGAACTATCAAAAACTTGACCGTCTTTCAGTTTTCCTGTGTAATGAACTTTTACCGTATCATCTTTTTTTACTTGACTCATAAAAATAATTTCAAAAGTGTTTTGCTCTGACTGTTTTAGTCGTTTTTTGAGCGGTGCAAATCTACATAAAATATGTGACTTGCAACAATTTAAGTGCAATAATTATTCCGAAAAAACACCGGGCTGATCACTGGGCGTAAACCCGTCACCTTTTAAGAACCTATAATTTTTTTCGATACCGTTTATAGCTTTTCGGTCTTCGGTAGTAAACTCAATATCAGCACTTTTAAGGTTTTCTTTAATGCGGCCTTCGTTAGTGGATTTTGGAATTACTGCTGTTCCGCGATCTTCAGCCCATTTAATTAAAATCTGTCCAGCTGACGCATTTCGTTTTTTAGCTATTTCTTTAATAACCTCATTTTCCAATAAAGTTGGTTCGTCGTTAGACTTCATTTCTTCACTTCGGTCACCGCTTCCCAATGGTGAATAAGCCGTGTTGTGAATGCCGTGCTTTTGACAAAAATCGATTAATTCATTTTGCGGCAAATACGGATGCAATTCCACTTGGTTCATTTCAGGTTTTTCCACTTCATCCATCAATTTTTTCAATTTGGTCACTGTGAAATTACTGACGCCTGCGTGATGGATCAAGCCTTGTTTTTTTGCTTCCAGCATTTGTTGAAAAGTTGTGGAAACCGGTGCTTCTTCTTCAGAAAGAAAATCGTCATCGCTTTCTGGGAAACCTTCTAAATCTGGGCGTAAAGCCACTGGCCAATGCATCAAATAGAGATCGAGATATTCTAAATCCAGATCACTCAAAGTTTTTTTCAGCGCGGGGATCACATCAGCTTTTTTATGATCGGCGTTCCAGAGTTTTGAAGTAATCCAAAGGTCTTCGCGTTTAATTCCAGTAGATTTCAGAGCTTCTTTAATCCCCTCGCCCACTTCTTTCTCATTGCCGTAAGCTGCTGCACAATCAATGTGACGGTAACCTGCCTCAATGGCAATTTTGACCGCATTTTTAACTTCCTTTGGTTCAGACTTCCAAGTTCCAAGGCCGATTGCCGGCATTTGATCGCCGTTTTCAAATTTCAACTTATTCATAATTTTGTATTTTTCTTAAAAGTAATATATATTTTAGAAATCAGGCCTTAAAGAAAGAGGGTTTAGCAGAATTTTAGCAGATTTTGGGAAAGAGTGTGAATTTGAGCGATAAATTAACACCCGTTCCAAAAAAGTGAAAAACTTTTTTCAGACACCCCTCTTAAAAACCTGTGTGCTGTGGCGTAGAGGGAAATACATCTGTTTTCCGCAATTGTTTTTTATACCATAGATAACAAATTGAAGACGATAAAAATTTTTAGTGATATTAAAATTCAACTTGATTCTTATTTTTTTTGCGTGAGGGATCGAGGCTTTGTTGAAGCTCTTTTTTTCTTTTTCAGAAAAAAAAGCGACTGCCGACAGCCCGACCCCTTTTTCTTTTTCGGAAAAAGGGGGCACGCCCCAATCATTAATTTATTCCATAAATTCTAGACTTTCATAAGCACCGGCGTCTGGATTTGAACCGCGGGGATTGCCAAGAATGTCAATGGATGTCGCATTTTGCGGATCGGCCAAAGCGTTTGCCGCCGACTCATTGCTGATTAATAAATTATTTTCAAAAGGCGCTTTAAAAACCGGCCCTTCGTTGAAAATGCTGTTTGAATAATTTTGGGGATTTTCAAAATCATAATTGGGATTGCCGTCAAACTGACCATTAAAATCATTGAATCTAATCAAGCAATTATCGAATTGATAATTGAAAGCCGCTTCTTCAGATTGGTTAAAAAGCAGTTCAATGTCTTCATTTCCATAAATTATGCAATTAGTGAATTTCGCCTGGGCGAGGTCGGCGACAAATAAATTATCGGGCGTTTGCAACACATTTTCAATCAATACCGAAGGAAAATCACGAAAACTGTCATCCCAATAGTTGACAAAGGAAGAGTTATTAAACTCATAATTTCCGCCAAGCGCCAGATTTAAAGAGGCTTGACCAGAATTGTTGATCACGAGGTTTTCGCCTTTGATAAAACCTGTTCGCGCTAAAAGCCCCACGTTGCTCGAATTGTAAATCTGCGTATTGTCGATTTCTAAACTCGGCTGGCCAGAACCGTCATTATTATCAACACGCAAACCAATGGTGGCATTTTTAATTGTGGCGTGACTGATCTGATTATCGGTCGCGCCATCGGTGAGCCAAATTGTGCCCCACTGCCCCGGCGTGTCGCTGAAACCGGGTTCCAAGCGGTCGCCTTCAAAAATCACTTCGTTTTCCATCAGTTCAGGATCAGAACTCAGCTCGCCGTTGACGTGAAGCGAAGCATTCTGAGCAACCAGGATCCCGCTGTTGTCGTGAAAATGAACACGTGCACCGGCCTGGATATTCAAGGTTTTTCCAGAGGGAACGGCGGCATAGCCATAAATTACATAAGGTTTATCGTTGTTGAAATTCAGTTCAATTTCGTCCAAGAAAAACCCGGAAATAAAAACTTCTTCACCATTGGCATTGGTCCCAAAAGACAATTTTTCAGTGGTGCCATCTTGAAAGCGCTGTGGATAGAGAAATTTTGCGTCTTGAATTAATGTTACCAAATCGACACTTTGCTGATTGCTTCCGTTGTCAAACAGGATTTTATCGGTGTAGAGAAATTGATTGTTTTGGGGGTCAAAACCCTCGGTATCAGTAGTGTTTTCGATAAAAACAAATAAACTGTCTTCCGCCAAAAGCTCTACATTTTCAAACTCTTTTCCGGGCACGCCATCGACATTCAGCCTAAAATTACTGCTTTGACCGCGTTCTAATCG
>Ga0307967_1002166_pt1 | contig 11494 bp, 6 predicted proteins | sample OrgLakmetagen648_FD_201828 | JGI IMG/M metagenome (GOLD analysis project Ga0307967, IMG submission 201828) | Saline water microbial communities from Organic Lake, Antarctica - #648 | ecosystem: Environmental > Aquatic > Non-marine Saline and Alkaline > Saline | place: Antarctica: Organic Lake... | reverse complement strand
CATTTGGGATAAGTATCGGCACTTTAATGCTTGTTTATGAACAATATGTCAAACAAAACTACAGCAGTATTCATGATAAATTAAAGGTGTGGATCATGTTGCTTTTCGAGCCTTTCCTTTACCACCCCATTTTAGTTTACTTTTCAATTAAAGGCTATCTCAACTTTTTTCTGAGCCGAAAAGTTGAGTGGGGCAAAATGACGCGGGAAGGATTTAAAAAATCCAGTTAAAACGTATAATGATATGGTTAAAAACACTACACATATAATCCATTTATTGGTTAGCTGTTTGTTAACCCTTATGCCTTTTGCGGTATGGGCACAAACCGATAGTTGGACCAAATCATCTCGAAAGGCAGACTTGGCTTTTCAAAATGCACACTATAATAAGGCTGTGAACATTAGCTTAAAAGCATTGGAAAAACAAACCGCCCCAAAGGATAAAATTGAAATCCAGAAGCTTTTAGGTAAATGCTATTTTAAACTGGGAAAAACTCAACAAGCCAGGACACAATTTTTAAAAGTCTTAAAACACCATCCCAATCGATTGAACCCAAAAATTCAATTACTTCAACTGGATTATAAGGATGGACGTTATTACAGCGCTTTACATTATGCCGAAGAAATATTGACTGATAACCGGCAGAATAAAGACATTTGGATTAAAAAAGCAATTATTTATAAAGATTTAAGACGCTATGGGAAGGCGAAAAAAACAATGAAAATTGCTCGTCGGCTTTTCCCTCAGAATAAAAGAGTCAAGAAAACACAGCAAAACATCTTGATTGAAGCTGGCTATCATTCCTTAGAAAAGACAAAGCTGAAAACAGCATTTCAAGATTTCAGAGATGCTTTGTCCATCAAGCCTAAAAATATTCAATTATATAAAACGCTTATTGAATTATATCTCAAAAACCAAAACCTTGAAACTGCTTTGACCCTTAATAATCAAGCACTGGATCATTTTCCTGAAAATCATTATTTCATAGTCAAAAAAACAGTTGTTCTGCAATTACTGCATAATTATCAAGAGGCTTTAGAATTTGCCGATAAAAAAATCACAACTCAAAACAAAGCGGAAATAAGGCAACTTAAAAAATCCATTCTTAAGAAGGCCATTCTAGACCGCAACAATCAGGACACTTTTGAATTATATGAGAACTTATATGCCTTAGATCCAAATAATAAAAAAGCTTTTAATTATTTAGTTGATAAAAGTTTGGAAAAAGGTTATTCTGTAAAAGCTTTAGAGTATATCAACCAAAGACTTCGGCAAAAACCGCGTTCCAAACTTTTACTTTTAAAAAAATTAGAGCTTTATAAATTATTAAAAAATAAAAGTGAAATTAGGAAGACCCTATTTAAACTAAGAGAATACTACCCTCATAATGCATCGGTATTTGAGAAATTAAAACCATTCTTGTTTAAAGATGCACAGAATTATTTTAATGAAAAAAAAATCAGAAAAGCGCAAGCTTTATTTGAACAATTAAAATATGATAAACATTATGGAAAATCGTCCAACAATTACCTTTATTCAATTTACTTGAAGCGCGGAAAACTCTTAAAAGCAAGGGAAATTTTAAACCATATTAAAAATAATTATGCGAAGTCTGCACTCTATCAAGTGCGAAAAGCAGATCTTTTAAAGGCCGAGGGCAAGAAAAAGAAAGCTTATCAACTTATGGACTCCTTAAACAAAGTACATCCCAATGAAAGGATTTTTAACAATTATATATATGAAATTTCCCTTCCAATAATTCAAAAAGCCATTAAAAATAAAAATTATAACATAGCTCTTTCATACATACAAAAACTTCTCGGGCAACAACCTGAACACAAACTTATTTTAAAATATCAAACAGATGTTTTCATTTTATCTGAACAATTTAAAAAAGCAAAGTCCTCCTGTTTGAAGCGAATAAAATTATTTCCAGAAGATCAAAAATTAAAGCTTAAGCTTGCTTATATATACAATAAACTTGAAAAGTATAAAAAGTCGATTTCTATTTATCGAAATCTTTACTGGGAATCCCCAGATAATAAAACCTTTCAAAAAGCTCTAATCCATGAGTTAAACACCCGCGGTTCAAGTGAACTTCAAGCTGAGAATTTTTCAAAAGCAAAGCAAACTTTTAAAAAAGTATTGAGAATCGACCCCACAAATACGAGAGCCATAAAACAAATAATTGGACTCCTCATTCGTAAAAAATCTTATAGAAAAGCACTTTTTTGGGCTGAAAAAGCCTCTAAACATGAAGAAATGAGCAATAAGATTCTTTTAATAACAGCTCTACTTTACGAAACTGAAGACCGTTATAAAAAAGCTTTGACATATTATAGTCTTTATAACTCCCCGCCGTCACAAAAAGAAAAACTTGATGCTCACAAAAAATACTTAAAGAGTAAATTGCTAAAAAATAGAATTCGGGTTAATTATCGTTACATCAATTCCGATTCTTTATTTTATGCCAGTTCAGTCGCTAGCATAGAATACTCTAGAAGATATGAAAATTCTACATTTCTTGTTAGGGCAAATTATACTAGCAGAAACCGGGAAGTTGGACTTCAAGGAGAAGTGGATCTTTATCATACTTTTGATGAAAAAAATAATATGTATGCCAATCTGGGAATTGCCAATAAACTTTTCCCCAGAATCAAAGCTGGTCTGTCATATTATCGATCATTTGAGAAAGGCTGGCAAGGAGAACTTGGAGGACGTTTCTTCTACGATCAAATTGGTAAAAGCAACCTGTTTTTTGGCGTTCTGGGTATAGAGAAATACATAGGGAATTTTTGGTTAAACGGTCAATTAACATTTCGTACTAATCAAGACTTAAAACGCCATTTCTTATTTCGGGCACGAAAGTATTTAACTCAGGAAAAAAACTATATTTCTTTAATGGCCGGCGCGGGTAATATCCCTTACAGCAATAACATTAATTATCTGCCACGGGAAGAGTTATCATTCAATAATTTCATGATAGGTGGAGGGTTTAATTATAATTTTTCGTTACGCACAGGATTTAAACTACTTTTAAACTGGTACTATTATGATATCCCTATGCGTGGTCACAGCAATCACTATCACGCATTTGTGTCATTATACCATAATTTTTAAATGATGTTTCAGAACTTTAAAATTTATTTCTGCGTTTCGCGTATAATCAAAAAGAAAGCTTTAGTTTTTTATTTGAAAGACTTAAATTTTCTGAGGTTGGTTAGAATATTTGCACTTGGGGCCAGTTTGATGCTTTTTTTATCCTGTGAATTATTCACTGATCCACATAAACAATTGACCACTCTAACGATAAACGCTCCCCAGCGACAATACCATTCCATTATTAAAGGCGATAAGCTTAGCATAGAATTTTCAATCAAAAACACTGGAAATTCCTTACTGATCATTGAGGATGTTCTACCTTCCTGTAGTTGCATTTTGGCTAATTTTCCGACCAGTATCCCCACCGACCAATATGGAAAAATCACCCTTATTTATAACAGCAGTAGTGATATTGGAAAGGTAGGTTATCATTCCACCGTTTTAACCAATACTAAGCAAAAAATTCGCGAAGTTTATTTCGAGACTAAAGTCAAATCAAAACAAGCTGATATTAATTCTAAGTCTAAAACAAGTGGAAAAACGACGACTTATGAAGAAATAACACCAAAATCATAATTTAAATAACTAGACAAATATCAGTTAAAAGCTCGGGATAAGCGACCGCTAAACCTTCGCTGGAAAAGCGAAGCAAAGATTATTTCGAAAAATTTTCCAATCCCCCCTTCTAGGGGGCCAGGGGGTTTTCCAAAATTCAAAAATTTCCAATTCCCACCTTTTCAAAAACCAGGGGGTTTTTCCAACCCATCCCGAATCGCTTCGCTCTCGGGATAAGCGACCGCTAAACCTTCGCTGAAAAAGCGAAGCAAAGATTATTTCGAAAAATTCTCCAATCCCCCCTTTTAGGGGGCCAGGGGGTTTTACAGACTCAAAAATTTCCAATCCCCACGTTTTCAGAAGCCAGGGGGTTTTCCAAAACTCAAAAATTTCCGGTCCCCACTTTTTGAGGCCAAGGGTTATTTCCCAACCCATCCCGAATCGCTTCGCTCTCGGGATAAGCGACCGCTAAACCTTCGCTGAAAAAGCGAAGGCAAGCGTCTGCTTACATATTTCGTCTATACTGCCCACCAACTTCAAAGAGGCTTTCGGTGATTTGACCGAGGGAGCAAACTTTAGTGGCTTCCATCAACTCTTCAAACATATTTTCGTTTTGAACAGCGGCTTCCTGGACTTTGGCCAGGGCATCGTCAGCACTGTCTTCATAAGTTTCGTGCAATTTCTCCAAAGTAGTCAGCTGAAATTGCTTTTCTTCTTCTGAAGCGCGGATCACTTCACCCGGTGTGACCGTTGGTGAACCTTTACTGCTCAAGAACGTGTTTACGCCGATAATTGGAAAATCGCCATTGTGTTTTAAGGTCTCATAATGCAGGCTTTCCTCCTGGATTTTGCTGCGCTGGTACATCGTTTCCATCGCACCGAGCACACCGCCGCGTTCGGTCAAGCTTTCAAATTCGTTCAATACGGCTTCTTCGACAAGTTCGGTCAATTCCTCGATGATAAATGAACCTTGAATTGGATTTTCATTTTTCGCCAGACCCAGTTCTTTATTGATAATCAGCTGAATGGCCATCGCCCGACGCACAGAATCTTCAGTTGGCGTTGTGATGGCTTCATCATAAGCATTGGTGTGCAGCGAGTTGCAATTGTCATAAATCGCATAAAGCGCCTGCAAGGTCGTCCGGATATCGTTGAACTGAATTTCCTGTGCGTGCAGCGAACGTCCAGAAGTCTGAATGTGATATTTCAACATTTGTGCGCGTGAATTTGCGCCATATTTATCGCGCAAAGCCTTTGACCAAATTCGTCTCGCCACACGCCCAATGACTGCATATTCAGGATCAATTCCGTTTGAGAAAAAGAAGGACAAGTTAGGACCAAATTTATTGATGTCCATTCCGCGGCTCAAATAATATTCTACATAAGTAAAACCATTCGCCAGGGTCAGCGCGAGTTGGGTGATTGGGTTGGCACCAGCTTCGGCAATGTGATATCCCGAAATGGAAACCGAATAAAAATTCCGCACTTTGTTTTCGATAAAGTACTGTTGCACATCGCCCATCAACCTCAGCGCAAATTCCGTTGAGAAAATACAGGTATTCTGTGCCTGATCTTCTTTTAAAATATCGGCCTGCACCGTTCCACGAACGCGGGCAATGGTTTCATATTTTATTTTTTCATAAACGTCTTTTGGCAGGATCATATCACCGGTCACTCCCAGCAACATCAAGCCGAGACCATTGTTTCCTTCGGGCAGATCGCCACGGTAAGTGGGTTGATCAACATCGCTTTTGGAATAGATTTTTTTAATCTTCTTTCCGATCTCTTTTTCCATTCCGTTTTCGGAAATGTATTTTTCACATTGCTGATCAATGGCGGCATTCATAAAGAAACCGAGCAACATCGGCGCGGGTCCGTTGATCGTCATACTCACTGACGTCATTTTATCGGCAAGGTCAAAGCCTGAATAGAGTTTTTTAGCATCGTCAAGACAACAAATTGACACCCCAGCATTTCCGATTTTCCCATAAATATCAGGGCGTTCATTTGGATCATTTCCATAAAGCGTTACCGAATCAAAAGCCGTGGAAAGCCTTTTTGCGGGTAAATCTAAACTCACATAGTGAAAACGCCTGTTGGTGCGTTCTGGGCCGCCTTCCCCGGCAAACATCCGCGTGGGATCCTCGCCCTGGCGCTTGAATGGATAGAGTCCCGCGGTATAAGGAAATTGACCGGGCACATTTTCCTGTAAAATCCATTGCAGTAAATCACCCCAGGCCGTGTATTTTGGCAAGCTTATTTTTGGGATCTGTGAGTGCGAAAGTGATTCGGTGTGGGTTTTGATTTTGAGTTCTTTATCACGTACTTTATAAGTGAAAACCGAATCCTTATACAGCTTTTGGGTTTCCGGCCACTTGATGAGCTTTTCCCAATTATGCGGATCCAGGTTCATTTTGGTTTTATTGAACTGGGCGATCAGCATTTTTACAAATTCCTGATCATTGTCATCCTGAACCTCCCCTTCCGGCACAGCTTGATTCAGAATATCATCTTCTTCAAGACCATTTGAATTAAGCAGGGCCATTTCACTTTTTGGCGTTATTTCAGCTACTGTCAAAATGGTTTTATAAATCCCATAAAGTTTTTGGGCCACTTCACTTTCGCTCAGCGCTTTTTCATCATAACCCTGATTACTTTCAGCGATTTCAGAAAGATAGCGCACGCGCTTTGGTGGAATGACATAAATCTTTTCAGACATTTCATCTGAAATTTGATATTTACTCTTTAAGGGAGTGTCTGTTTTTTCGCTCAATTCATCCATAATGGATTTGTAAAGCGTGTTCATTCCAGGATCGTTGAACTGCGAGGCAATTGTGCCAAAAACCGGAAGTTCGTCATTTTTAGCATCCCAAAGGTGATGGTTGCGTTTATACTGTTTTTTGACATCGCGCAGGGCATCGAGGGCACCGCGTTTATCAAATTTATTAATGGAAACAAGATCGGCAAAATCCAGCATATCGATTTTTTCCAACTGCGTTGCTGCGCCAAATTCAGGCGTCATCACATAAAGGGAAACATCACTGTGTTCTAAAATTTCAGTATCACTTTGACCGATACCAGAGGTTTCCAGGATAATCAAATCATAACCCGCCGCTTTCTGGATTTCCACGGCTTCGTGCACATAATTGGAAAGCGCAAGATTTGCCTGGCGCGTGGCCAGCGAACGCATATAAACCCTTGGCGAATTGATGGCGTTCATCCTGATGCGGTCACCGAGAAGTGCACCGCCGGTTTTTCGTTTTGAAGGGTCAACGGAAACAATCCCAATGGTTTTGTCTTTAAAGTCAGAAAGAAAACGCCGCACGAGTTCATCGACCAATGAGGATTTCCCCGAACCGCCAGTTCCTGTAATCCCCAAAACCGGGGTTTTTGAGTTTTTATTTTTTTTATGGACTTTATCGAGATTGGCCTTTGCTTTTTCAGGAAAATTTTCTGCCGCGGAAATCATCCTGGCAACGGGTTTATCTGTTTTAGTTGAAAGCTGGTCAAATTCGCCGTTTAAATTTTCGCCAATGGCATAATCAGCTTGCTTCACGAGATCATTGATCATTCCCTGAAGCCCCAACTTCCGGCCATCATCTGGCGCATAAATACGGGTAATCCCATAATTGTGAAGCTCTTCAATTTCTTCGGGAAGGATGACACCGCCGCCGCCGCCAAAAATCAGGACATTATCTGCCCCTTTTTCCTGGAGCAGGTCATACATATATTTAAAGTATTCATTGTGCCCACCTTGATATGAAGTCATCGCAATGGCATGGGCATCTTCTTGAATCGCTGTGTTCACCACTTCTTCAACACTGCGGTCGTGACCCAGGTGGATCACTTCCACACCAGTGGACTGGATAATGCGGCGCATCACATTAATAGCAGCATCGTGACCGTCAAAAAGGGAAGCGGCCGTGACTATTCTTATTTTATGCTTTGGGTTATAAGGTTTTGCTTGTTCCATAAATTCTAGGGCTATTTAGGTTACAAAATTACTAAAATTTAGATGGAAAAGGCAGGTTTAGAAAGAATTTGAAACTGCATGACAATAATGTCCCATTGAAAACAAAGATAGTTTGGGCAAAAATTTGGAGTTTAGTAAACTGCTATGAAATATTTGCAATCACTATTTTGCAAAAACAGCTGCGCAGCATTTCATTATATAATAAATTTAAGGCCCTATGTTATTTGTTGTGGATCAAAAAATAATTTGGTCTGGAAAAAACTGTCTCTTTGCGCCCTTCGGCTTTAATTTAGCCTGAATCAAGTCAAAGGGTTCAGAGCATTATGAATTTTTTAGGCAGCATAATTATTTGGCTATGAAAAAATGAACTACGAGAAATACTGTTCCCCTGATAATCGCCACTTTTTATAATTCAAAGGAATTATAAGTTTCGGAATATTTATTAAAAAATTAACGCTTAAAATACTATAATAAGTTGAAAACCATTTAGTTTTGTAATTCAATATAAAAATATAATTATTATGAGATCTGGAAAAGCAATTATAGGATTATTGAGTGGGGCAGTTGCAGGATTTGCAGCTGGAATTTTAATGGCGCCTAAAAAAGGTGAAGATACCCGAAAAGAACTCATGGATTCCGGAAAGAAAATAAAAGATGACACGACAAGTAAATATAATGAAACCCGTGATTCCCTCGAGCACCGCATAGAAGCTTTAAAAGCTAAAAGCCGTGCAATGACAACGCGCAACAAAGCCAAGCAGAAAGTGAACGAAGCCAAAGCCGATGTACACAAAATGCAAAAATAATTTTCAATATTTTTGAAAACTGAGTCAATCCGGGTTTTTGCCCGGATTTTTTTTTGTTAAATTTTCGCGGGAATGCGCAAAAGCCTCAGGGCTTTTATCGAAATAGCAGGCCTTGATTTTTGTGACATCGATTTCTGCTATAATTTTTGAAATTTCAGCTTTCGGGTATTTTCCCGTCTGTCGGATATAAATGGCCTTTATTTTTTCAGGAAATTGCTGACATATTTTTTGATAGATCATGGGATCTCGCTGGGAATCATCGCCGAGCAGGATAAACTGCATTGCGGGATAAAACCCGATCAAGCCCTTGATTTTTTCATATTTATGATTGTGATTTCCGCCACCGGTCAATAGAAAATCCCGCAGACCAGATTTAATCGTGTTCAACAGTAAAACCGCTTTTGGAAATTGGTGTAAGATTGTGAAGCGGTAAATAAAGTTATAAAGATTCCATTCACTGCTGCTCACATAGAAAAAAGCATTACCGGTCTCATCGCCTTTGTTGCCCAGTTCGTTTAAAAACCGGTAGTGCTCGACAACTTCCTGAAAAATATGACGCTTGTGGACATTCTTGGTCATCAGGATATAAAGCTTTTTGAAAATATTTGCCGAGTGCGAGACCAGAAATGTATCGTCGATATCTGAAACAATTGCATAACCATTGGAGTGTGGTTTTAAAAACTCAGCCTTTTGAGTGACTTTTTCAGCATAGCCCGGAAAGCTTACAGAAAAAGTATACCAGTCCTGTTTCAAATTATAATCATACGGGATTTTTGCCTGAAAAAAACCGTTTTTATCGGTTTTAGCCTTGAATAAAAGCCCTTTAAAGGAAATTTCCACTTCCGCCCCAGGGAGGGTTTTGATCATGAACATCCTGAAAACCGACCAGGCGTGCTTGTACCAACGCGCATCCAGTCTATAATCATCGGGGGAATGTTTTCTGAAAACATGGCCAAAAACCACAAGCTCCTTTTCGTTGGCATAACCCCGGTAAATTTTTAAATTTAATTTCATACAATTAGATTTACAGGCAATTTTTTTTCAGTAAAAATCATTTAAATTTGTGAGCCTAATTAATACCTGAATATGAAACTGCTCTTAGTTGTCAACCCTGTCAGCGGGGACGAAGATAAAACAATGTTATTAAACCAGCTCAAGGATCAACTTTCACCTGAAGATGAACTGGATGAACTCAGGACCAACGGAAAAAATGACCATGAGCGCATTTCGAAGCTGCTGGAAGGGCATTCTTTTGACCGCATTCTCGTGGCCGGTGGCGATGGCACTGTCAAAACCGTGGCCGAAGCCATGATCAAGAATCCACAGAGTCTGGGGCTTTTGCCCTGCGGTTCTGCGAATGGGCTGGCTAGCGACCTCGACCTTCCAGCACAAAACGAAGATTTTATAAAAGTCGCCTTGGGGAATTCAACAAAAAAGATTGATGTCCTGCAGTTTCAAGACCAGCTGGGGTTGCACATTAGCGACCTCGGGATGAATGCCGAGCTGATCGAAAATTTTGAAAACAGTAATTATAGAGGGCTATTGGGCTATGCCATTGAAACACTGCCCACAATCCTGCAGTCCAAACTTCCGCAAAAATTTGAAATTGAAATCAATGGTCAAAAACTGGAACGCCAGGCCATTATGGTTGCCTTTGCCAATAGTAAAAAGTTCGGAACGGGCGCTGTCGTCAATCCAGATGGAAAAATGGATGACGGCTATTTTGAACTGCTCATTTTTAAAAACCTCAACCTCACGGAAATCTTAAAAACCTGGAGTTCTAAGGCAGAGCTCTCTTCAGATTTTGTGGAAATCATCAAAACTAAAAAAGCATTGGTGAGCACTCAACGTCCATTGGCCTTTCAAATGGACGGGGAGTTTTGCGAAACCCGCAGCAAAGTTGAAATGGAAATCAAGCCTGATTTTTTGGAAATCGCGGTTCCTTAATACCGAATGTGATATATAATGTCGCATAAATGCTTTTTACACCAATCAACTCTGCTCTTTTTGAAACCTATGTGTATGCCGAGAGACTCTAAAAGAGTTGAACCTTCATAAACCTAATATTATAATCGATTCGGTATTAAAATTTACCTCGGCATAATATCTTTGCAAGAATTCTATTACGGCGTTATAAAACTCAATTAGTATTATTTGTAATCAAACTTCTCATATTTTTGGAATATAGTTTGAGTTGCACCTTTTTATTCTCGATAAGCTTAACGTTGTATAGGTTTTCGAGACTAATCCATACTCAAAACCCATAATGGGATTGATACTTTTTTTAAAAATTTACTGTAAAAAAATATCAAGGTACTTTTTTTTAGCTTTATAATACTTTATATCTATATTTGATCTATTATTTGTAATAAAAATATTTTATTATTATCTATAAGCTTATTAAAATATGAATTACCCACCCCTATAATTAACTGAGCAAACTTTCAAAATCCATTTATAATGAGTCACTCTAACAACAGGGACCTTCGAAAAAAATAGAGCTTAAGGAACGGAAATTAATCGCCTTGTCCTTATGGATGCACAACTTGGAAAACCAATTGAAATCCATAATAAACAATTCCACTGAGGAAAACACATCCCTAAAAACCCGAAATCAATTGAGGTGTATATTGGGACAAAAAGACCACTGGTCTTATGTCACCTAAATTGAGCGATTCACAGTTTCAACCGTGTTGTTTTTCGATTCTGTCTAAAAATAATTGACTTTTTTGGTCGATGTCAGCTGTGAACTATTTTTTCACTTGGATTATTTTATATTGGTTTGGGAAATAGCACATTTTTGTCCATTTCCTTGCTGGGCACGCATAGTTTTCCCACTCCCCGGTGGGGGTTTATTGTTCTATTCCTTTTTTTTTCGCATTAACGCTTGTCTAACATAATGCTATTGGTGGCGGTGATTGGCATAGTTTCCAGAGTTTCTCGATGTTCATGCATTGGTAAACCGTTTTGGCCACGTTCACTGAAATATCCCTTGCGTGTGAAGTTATCTTTACGGCAAAATCAATGAGTTTTCGCCGGAATGTGTTTGGGCCTGCCT
>Ga0307967_1002163_pt1 | contig 11503 bp, 11 predicted proteins | sample OrgLakmetagen648_FD_201828 | JGI IMG/M metagenome (GOLD analysis project Ga0307967, IMG submission 201828) | Saline water microbial communities from Organic Lake, Antarctica - #648 | ecosystem: Environmental > Aquatic > Non-marine Saline and Alkaline > Saline | place: Antarctica: Organic Lake... | reverse complement strand
GCGTTGGTCACCGGATGCGGGGCGCTCGCGTTGAACACCCCGCTTGCCGATTCGCGCTCCAGCAAAAAGAGGATCGCGGCAACCAGATCATCGCGATGAATCCACGGCATGAACTGCCGCCCGCTGCCGAAGCGTCCACCCAGCCCCCACTTGAACGGCGGCAGCATTTTCTGCAGGCTGCCTCCGCCCTCACCCAGCACCAGGCCGATGCGCACAATCGCCGTACGCACGCCAAGCTCGGCGACGTCTTGCGCCGCCGCTTCCCACTTGGCGCACAGCCGGTGGGCAAATTCATCGTGGGGCGGGGTGTCTTCGCTAACCTCGGCGTCGCCCTGATCGCCGTAATAACCCATGGCTGATGCCGACACCAGCACCCGGGGCAGCGCCTCGCCAACCTCTTGCAGCCGCTCGCACAGAGCGACAAGCTCGCCGGTAGCCCGCAAGCGGGAGTCGATCAGCTCGCGCTTTTGCGCCTCGCTCCAGCGCTTGGCGGCGATCGACTCACCGGCCAGATTGATGAGCGCCTCGGGCGGGGTATCGGCAAAGGCCAGGGCGCTGTCGCGCACGTCGCAGCTGTCCGGCAGCTGTTCGCGCGCCTTTCCCGGCGAGCGCGATACCACCTGCAGACTATGCCCCTGACGCGCCAGCGCTTGGCACAGGTGCCGGCCCACAAACCCGCTGCCGCCGGTAATCAGTACACGCATGAAAGACTCCTTTCTCGATGGGGTGACGGCCTTACCGTCGCATGGCAAACGCATGCATTAACGTCTCAACACTCTATCAACCCATAAAGCTGGTTTGAAACTGTACGTCAATTATACGAACCTGATACATTATAGCTAACCGGCACGCCGCCAACACGTTTTTTTCAGGACGTTGCCATGACCGAGGCTTCATCTGCGACTAACACCGCCGCTCGCGTGGCGATTATCGGTGCCGGTATCGCCGGACTTGCCTGTGCCCGGGCGCTGGCACCCGGGTCAGTGCGCTTGAGCGCCATGCCGACGGCTGGCAGGTCCGTACCGAGGCAGGCGCCGCGTTCGGGCCTTATACACAGGTCGTCATGGCCGTGCCGCTGCCCCAGGCCGAGCCGCTGGTACAACCCTGGGACAATACCCTCGGCGCGCTTTGCCAGCGCCTTAATCAGCGCGCCTGCTGCCCGAGCTGGTAGAGCACGGCGCCCACCGTTGGCGCTACGCTCAGCCGGCCGAGCCGCTTACAGCAATGCCCGACGCCGGCTTTGCCTTGGGCCACGCGGGCCTTGCGCTGTGCGGCGACAGCCTGCGCGGCGGGCGCGTGGAAGACGCCTGGCTTTCGGGCCACCGGCTGGGCCAACGCCTTGGCCAGACGCTTGCGGGTTGTGCTTAAATACCACAAGTTGTACGAATGTTACGTGTATAATACGCGCCACACTTTTCAGACCCATTTTCAAAAACGGTTTCAAGAACGGTTTTCACGACCGGTTTCACCATTGATCGGCAACATACGTTTTCCCAACCGGTTTCACCACGGCACCCAAGAGGCACAGGCGCCCATGAGCCACAAGGCGACCCATCCCCCCGACACCCCGCTATACCCCATCCGGGAGGTTTCCCGGCTGACGGGTGTGAACTCAGTGACGCTGCGCGCCTGGGAACGGCGTTACGGTCTGATTCGTCCGCAACGTACGCCCAAGGGCCACCGCCTCTATGCCCAAGATGACATTACCCGCATCGAGCGCATCTTGCAGTGGCTCAACCGTGGTGTGTCGGTCAGCCAGGTGGCGGATCTGATCAATCAACCGGAAACCGTGGAAAGCTCCGCCCCCGCCAGCAACGACTGGGACAACCAGCGCCAACAGCTCATCACACTGATCGATGCGCTCGACACCGCAAGGCTCGAGGCGCTTTACCACCAGAGCTTGGCGCTCTACCCGTTGAGCGTAGCTATTACTGAGCTGTGGCAGCCGGTCATCAAGACGCTTGAAGCGCGCTGGCAAGCTGCCCCCGATGTGCTCGCGCGCCGCACGCTTGAATCACTGGTGCGCAGCCAGGTCGGCATTCGCCTGCACTACGCCAATCAGGCCACCCGCGGGCCTTTGGTGCTGATCGCGCCGATGCCCGACGAGCTCGGCCCGCTATGGGTGCTGATGACCGCGCTGCTGGCAAGCGAACAGGGCTACCGCGTACAGCTTCTCGACCACAGTCTGCCGCTCGACGCCCTGCCCCAGGCGGTGTCGCGCCTAAACGCCTCCCTGGTGCTGTTCGCCAGCGGGCAGGTAGAAAGCGACGCCTACGTTCACCAGGCGCTGCCCGCAGCAGCCGCAACCCTGCGCGTACCTGTCGGCCTCTGCGGCGACATTGCCCGCCAGCGCGAAGGCGAATTTGACGACGGCGGCCCTGTTCATCTGCTGGGCGACGACCTGCCCCAGGCCGTGGCCCGCCTGCGGCCGCTGCTGCGCGAATCCGGTATTTTATAGCCCGCTTGCAAGAGAGCGTTGCGTGAAAAGGCGTCGGGAGATCGTATGACCTTGCAGCTGGTATGGTTTCGTAGCGACCTGCGACTTCACGACAACCGCGCGCTCGCCGCCGCTGCGGCCCAAGGGCCGGTGCTCGGCGTATTTTTATCCAGCGCGGCGCAGTGGCAGGCCCACGGCCACGGCACCAGCAAGATTGATTTCTGGCAGCGCGGCGCGTCCGCCCTCAAAGAGGCGCTACGCGGGCTCAATATTCCGCTGGTGCAGTGTGATATCGGCCGCTTTGACCACGCGCCCGACACTCTTCTGGCCATTGCCCGGCAATACGGCGCTCAGGCGCTGCACTTCAACCATGAATACGCGCTCAACGAACGTCGCCGCGACGCCGCCGTGATGGCCGCCTTTTTCCACGAAGGCATTGCCGCACACGGCCACCACGACGCCATCGCCTTCGCCCCCGGCGAGCTTCTGACCGGCAAGGGCGACTATTACGGCGTTTTTACCCCCTTCGCCAAGGCCTGGCACCGCCAGATAAGCGCCGAGCGTCTGGCGCTTGATGACGCACCGCCCGCCCAGCCGCCGCTTGATATCTCCGACCACGCGTTTGCCGCGCCTGACACCCAACTGGCGGATACGGCTGTTGACCCACGCCGCTGGCCGGCCGGCGAAGACGCCGCTGCCGATCAACTAGCACGCTTTCTGCGCTTTCGCGGCCGTTACTATAATGCCCAGCGCGATTTTCCCGCGGTCAGCGGCACCAGCGAGCTGTCGCCTTATCTGGCGCTGGGGATGATTTCCCACCGCCAGTGCCTGCAGGCGGTCATGAGCGAAAATAACGGACACTTAGTGGAGGGCGATGCCGGGCTGGGTGCCTGGGTCAACGAGCTGGTGTGGCGCGAGTTTTACCAGCACGTCGCGGCGGGCTTTCCCCGGGTGTGCCGCCATCAGCCGTTCAAGGTCAGCACCCGCGCGCTTGTCTGGCGCGACGACGACGCCGGTTTTACCGCCTGGTGCGAAGGGCGCACCGGCTATCCGCTGGTGGATGCCGCCATGCGCCAGCTGGTCGCCACCGGCTGGATGCATAACCGCCTGCGCATGGTGACGGCGATGTTTCTGGCCAAGCATTTGCTGATTGACTGGCGCCGCGGCGAGGCGTTTTTCATGCGCCACCTGATCGACGGCGAATTTGGCGCCAACAACGGCGGTTGGCAGTGGGCGGCGTCCACCGGCACCGACGCCGCGCCGTATTTCCGCATCTTCAACCCGACCACCCAGTCCACCCGCTTTGACCCCGACGCCGCGTTTATCGCTCGCTGGGTGCCCGAGCTTGCCCCGCTAACGCCCAAAGCGCGCCACGCCCCGTCCGCCGCAGAACGCTCGCGGCTAAGCTATCCTCAGCCTATTGTTGACCACAAAGCCGCACGCCAGCGCGCCCTCGATGCCTTCAAGGCGCTGCCCTAAGGTTCACCGCCGCCGCTTAAGCGCGGCGCACCTTACACGTTACCCAACGTCAGAGAGACCGTCATGTCACAGCGTACGGCGCTTGAGGCCTTTTGCGCCTTCTTTAATAAGCTAGACAAAAGCTGTACAGAAAAGCTATGCGATGTATATACTCAGGACATCGTGTTTATCGACCCGCTGCACCGCATCGACGGGCGCGACGCACTACAGACATATTTTGCCGCGCTCTACGACAACGTCCGCTACTGCCGGTTTACCTACCACGACACCCGGCAAGACGGCGACATCGCCTTTATTACCTGGACGATGCACTTTGCCCACTCACGGCTTGCCGGCGGCCGGGATATCGTCGTAGACGGCTGTACCCGGCTGCATTTGGCCGCTGACGGACGCGTCAGCCAGCAGCGCGACTACTTTGACGCCGGCGCCATGCTCTACGAGAACGTACCGCTGCTGGGCAAGGTCACCCGCTTTTTAAAGCGCCGGGCGAGCGGCTAGAACCGTAGGCACAAGCAGGCCAGGCAACAGGAGATCTCATGGGCACATGGACCACCCCTCAACGCATCTGGCTGACCGGCGCCACCTCGGGCATTGGCAAGGCGCTGGCTGAGCGGCTGCTGGATGACGGCCATCAGGTCGTATTAAGCGCCCGCAGCGACGACAAGCTGGCCGCCCTTTGTCAGGGCCGCGACAACGCCACGGCGCTGGCGCTGGATATCAGCGACCGCGAGGCCGTGCAGGCGGCAGGGCAGCGCATCGAGGCCGAGCTTGGCGGGCTGAACGTAACCCTGTTTAACGCCGGCACCTGCGAATACCTCGACGCCCGCGACTTTGACATGGCGTTGGTCGAGCGCGTGTTCACGCCCAATCTGTACGGCACGCTTTACTGCGTAGAAGCCGCCCTGCCGCTGCTGCGCGCCGCCCGCCGGGAAGGCCGCCCCGCGCTGCTGGCCGCCACCTCCAGCGCTTCGGCCTACCTGCCCTTGCCCCGCGCCGAGGCCTACGGCGCCTCCAAAGCAGCGCTCAGCTATTTTCTCGAATCGCTGCGCCTTGATTTGGCCGCGGAAGGCATCGGCGTCAGCGTGATCCACCCGGGCTTTGTCAAAACTCCGCTGACCGAGAAAAACGATTTCCCCATGCCCATGCAGGTCAGCGCCGAACAGGCCGCGGACGCCATCCTCAAGGGGCTGGCCAAGGGCCGGCGAGACATTCACTTCCCCAAGCGTTTTACCTATATCGTCAAGCTGCTGGGCATTTTGCCGCCGGCGCTACGCTTTGCGGTGGGCCGGCGGCTGGTGCGCGAGGAGGCCCAATGAGCGCTCAGGGCGCGCAGCGCATTGCCGTGATCGGCAGCGGCATCAGCGGCATGGCCGCCGGCTGGTATCTTTCCGCGCGCCATGAGGTGACGCTGTTTGAGGCGGGATCGCGCCTTGGCGGGCACACCGCCACGGTGGACGTCGCCGTCAACGGCAACGATTACGCCATCGACACCGGCTTTATCGTCTTCAACGACTGGACCTACCCACATTTCGAGCGCCTGCTGGCAGCGCTTGAGGTGCCCGCACAGCCCACCGAGATGAGCTTTTCGGTGCACGAAACCGAGCGCGACTTCGAGTACAACGGCCACACCTTGAGCTCGCTGTTTGCCCAGCGGCGCAACCTGGTGTCGCCCGCGTTCTACCGGCTGCTACGCGAGATCATGCGCTTTAACCGCGACGCTACCCGGGATCTTGACCAGCAGCGGCTGGCCAGCGCCATGACGCTTGGCGACTACCTTGATCAGCACGGCTACGGCGAGGCGTTTCAGCGCCGCTACCTGCTGCCCATGGGCGCGGCCATCTGGTCGGCCAGCCTTGATGACCTGCGCGGCTTTCCGCTGGCGTTTTTCGTGCGCTTCTTCCGCAATCACGGGCTTTTATCCCTCACCCACCGCCCTCAGTGGTACACCGTAAAGGGCGGCTCCCGGGCATATATTCCCGCGCTGACCGCGCCCTACGCCGAGCGCATCCGCCTGAATACGCCGGTCGCGGCGATCACCCGCGACGCCACGGGAGTTAGCGTCACCACGGCGGCGGGCAGCGAGCGCTTTGACCGCGTGGTGCTGGCCTGCCACGCCGATCAGGCGCTGGCGCTGCTGGCGGATGCCTCCCCCACCGAGCGCGACGTGCTGGGCGCCATGCCCTATCAGGACAACGAAGTGGTGCTGCACACCGATACCCGTCTGCTGCCACGGCGACGCCGCGCCTGGGCGAGCTGGAACTACCGCCTTGACCGGCGCGACGCCCTCGACGGCGTTTCGGTGACCTACAACATGAACATTCTCCAGCGGCTTAACGCCGATACCACCTTCTGCGTCACCCTGAACGACAGCAAAAGCATCGACCCCGCGCAGGTGCTTGGGCGCTTCACCTACGCCCACCCGCGCTTCACCCTGGCCGGGCAGGCCGCGCAGGCGCGCCACAATGAAATTTGCGGTGCACCGGCGACCCACGGGCGCACCCACTTTTGCGGCGCCTACTGGCGTAACGGCTTTCACGAAGACGGCGTATGGAGTGCGCTGCGCGTAGCGCGAGCGCTGGGCTGCGACGAACCCGCCGCCCCGCTGGCGCCACCCACGGCGCTGCCCGCCCACGACTTACTGCCCGATGCCGGGCCGGGAGATATGGGATGACACAGCGCACCGCAGCCACCCCCAATGCCGACGTACCGCGTTCGCGGGTCTGTTCACGAGTGTATCGCGGCACGCTGCGCCACCGGCGCTTTACTCCCTGCCGGCACGAATTCGCCTATCGGGTGTGGATGGCGTGGCTTGACCTTGACGAGCTGCCCGCGCTATTTGACGGCGTACCCGGCTTCAGCGCCCGCCGCCCGGCGCTGGCGCGCTTTCGTCGCGAAGACTATCTGGCGCCTACGGATATCCCGCTGAAGGACGCCGTACGCCAGCGCCTCACCGACGAGCTGGGCGAAGCCCCCGACGGGCGCATTTGCGTGCTCACCCAGCTGCGCGTGCTGGGGGCGGTGTTCAACCCGGTCACGCTGTACTACGCCTTTGACCGCGACGACCGTCTGGCCGCGATACTCGGCGAGGTCACCAACATGCCGTGGCGCGAGCGCACCGGCTACGCCGCCGCCGTTGACCCGACCCGCCACAGCCACGCCGCCCGCTTTGCCAAAGCCATGCACGTCTCGCCGTTCAACCCCATGGCCATGACTTACCGCTGGCGCTTCAACACTCCCGGCGAGCACTTAATGATGCACATGGAAAACTGGGCCGCTGACGAACAGGGCGCCGAACTGCGCCACTTTGACGCCACGCTCACGCTTACGGGCGCGCCGGCCACGCGGCGCGTGCTTACCGGCACGCTTGCCCGTCAGCCGTGGATGAGCCTGAAAACGCTGGCCGGCATTCACCTGCAGGCGCTCACGCTATGGCGCAAACGCGCGCCAATTTACGACCACCCCGCTAATCGGGAGACGCCACGATGACGAGCGTAAACTCACTGCCCGCCGCCCGTCAGGCAGCCCCCCACAACCGCCTGACGCGCTGGCTCAAGCCGCGATTGCTCAAACAGCTTGATGCGCTACAGGGCGGCACCATCACGCTGGTAGAAGACGGTGTAAGCCGGCGCCTGGGCCAGGGCGGGCCGCTTGAAGCGACCGTGGTCATTCGTCATCCGCGCGCCTGGAAACGCCTCGCGCTGGGCGGCACCGTTGGCGCCGGCGAAGCCTACATGGACGGCGACTGGGAGGCCGATGACCTGGTGGCGCTGGTACGGCTGTTTGCCGCCAATCTGGAGCGGGTCAACGCACGGATGGAAAACGGCAGCGCCCGGCTGGCGCGCTGGCTGCTGGCCGGCGCCTACCGCCTGCAACGCAACAGTGCGAAGGGGTCACGGCGCAACGTTGCCGCCCACTACGACATCGGCAACGCGCTTTTCGCCACCTTTCTGGACCGCAACCACTGGATGTACTCAAGTGCGGTCTTCCCCAGCCCCGAGGCAAGCCTTGAAGAGGCCTCCACCTACAAGCTCGACCGTATGCTGGACAAGCTCGACGTGCGCCCCGAGCACCACCTGCTGGAAATTGGCACCGGCTGGGGCGGGCTGGCCATTCACGCCGCCCGCACCCGCGGCTGCCGGGTGACCACCACAACGATTTCTGACGAGCAGCACGCCCACACCGCGCGGCGCATTGAAGAAGAAGGGCTGAGTGAGCGCATCACCTTGCTCAAGGAAGACTATCGCGCGCTGACCGGCACCTATGACCGGCTGATTTCGGTCGAGATGATCGAAGCCGTGGGCCATCAATATCTGGATACCTATCTGGCCAAGATCGACCGCCTGCTCACCGCCGACGGCCAGGCCATGCTGCAGGCCATCACCATTCGCGACCAGCGCTTTGAGTCCGCCAAGCGCGAAATGGACTTCATCAAGCGCTATATTTTTCCCGGCGGCTTTCTGCCCTCGCATCACGCCATTCTCACCAGTCTTGCGCGCAAGACCACGCTTAACGCGCTGGCGCTGGACGAAATCGGCCTACACTACGCGCGCACTCTGCGCGAATGGCGCCATCGCTTTGAAGCACAGCTGGAACAGGTACGCGCACTGGGCTACGACGAACGCTTTATTCGCATGTGGCGCTACTACCTGTGCTACTGCGAAGGCGGTTTTCTCGAACGCTCCATCGGCACCTGCCAACTGCTGCTGGCCAAGCCCGGCGCCCGCCCGGTGATGCCTGCCGGCACGCTGTAATGTGGCGGTCAGGCGTCTCGCCCACGCTCCGCCGTCAGCTGTTCAATGCGCTACGCTTTGAGATCGGCTGGCTGGCCTGTGTGCTGGGTGGATCAACGGTGGCGCTGGGGGCAGGCGCACTGCTGATCGGCTGGCATCTGTGGCGGGTGGCCGGCAGCGGGGAGTGGCGTTTGCTGGGCGGGTTTGCCCTGGCGGGGCTCTGCATTGACGGCGGCTTCGCACTGGCCGGCGGGTTTACCTTCAACGACGCCGCGCCCCGATTCGGGCCGCTGCCGCTGTGGCTGTGGCTATGGATGCTGTGGCCGCTGTTTGCCACTCTGGTGCGCCATTCGCTTGGCTGGCTGTGGCACTTCCCGCGCCTTGCCATGCTCTGTGGCGGCCTGGGCGGCGCGCTTTCCTACTACGGCGGCAGCGTGCTGGCGGGCGTGGAGCTGGCCATTTGGCTGCTGCCCGCCGAAGCGCTTGTGTGGGCGCTGTTATGCGCGCTGTTGTCGCGCCATAAGCGCGGCTAAAGCGTCGCGCCCTATTCATATGCGTGCATTCAGGTGTTTCGGGAAGTAGACTATGCATGGCCTTGCGGGTCGCGTCCCGGAACCCTGCTTCGGCACGGGTGCCGCACGCGGCCTACAATAATTTCGATACTTGGAACGATTCAGTGACCAAGCAATACTCTTTTGATCGCGAAGACCTGCTGACCTGCTCGCGCGGCGAGCTTTTTGGTCCAGGCAACGCACAGCTTCCGGCACCTAATATGCTGATGCTTGACCGCATTACGCATATCAGCGAGTCCGGTGGCGAATCCGACAAAGGCGAGCTAATTGCCGAGCTGGATATCAGCCCTGACCTATGGTTTTTTGACTGCCATTTTCCCGGTGATCCGGTAATGCCCGGCTGTTTGGGGCTCGATGCCATGTGGCAGCTGGTGGGCTTTTATCTCGGCTGGCTTGGCCACCCGGGTCGCGGCCGCGCGCTTGGCTGCGGCGACGTCAAGTTTTCCGGCCAGATTCTGCCCGAGGCGAAAAAAGTCACCTACCGTATCAACATTAAGCGCGTAATTACGCGGCGTCTGATTCTGGGTATGGCCGACGGTACGGTTTCCGTCGACGGGCGCGATATTTATCAGGCTAACGACTTGCGCGTTGGCCTATTTACCTCCACCGCGAACTTTTAACAGGAGGCTCCCATGCGACGAGTGGTAGTCACCGGCCTGGGCATCGTGTCGTGCCTGGGCAACGATCAGCAACAGGTGTTGGACGCGCTGAAAAACGGCCGCAGCGGTATTCGCTTTAAACAAGCGTATGCCGATCTGGGGTTTCGCAGCCACATCGCCGGTAGCGTCGACATTGACTTAGAAGCGCTCATTGACCGCAAACTGCGCCGTTTTATGGGCGATGCGGCGGCGTATGCCTACGTCTCGATGGCCCAGGCGATCGAAGACTCGGGGCTGACGCACGAGCAGGTCTCCAACGAACGTACCGGGTTGATCGCCGGCTCCGGCGGCGCGTCAAGCGCCAACCAAGTCGAAGCCGCCGATATACTGCGCGACAAGGGGCTGCGCCGGGTGGGCCCTTACCGGGTCACCCGCACCATGGGCAGCACCGTCTCCGCCTGCCTGTCCACGCCGTTCAAGATCAAGGGCGTTAATTACTCGATTTCCTCGGCCTGCGCCACATCAGCACACTGTATTGGCAGCGCCATGGAACAAATCCAGCTAGGCAAGCAGGATGTGGTCTTTGCCGGCGGCGGCGAGGAAGAACACTGGACGCTGTCCTGCCTGTTCGACGCCATGGGTGCGCTTTCGACCCACTACAACGACACCCCGGACAAGGCCTCGCGCCCCTACGATCAGGCGCGTGACGGTTTTGTGATTGCCGGCGGTGGCGGCATGCTGGTGCTTGAAGAGCTTGAGCACGCCCGTGCCCGCGGCGCCAAAATCTACGGCGAGCTAGTGGGCTACGGCGCCACCTCTGACGGTCACGACATGGTCGCGCCGTCCGGCGAAGGTGCTACACGCTGCATGCGTCAGGCCATGGCCACCGTCGACGGCGATATCGACTACATCAATACCCACGGCACCTCGACGCCGGTGGGCGATGTAGCCGAGCTCAAGGCCGTGCGTGAAGTCTTTGGTGACACCACCCCGGCGATGAGCTCAACCAAGTCGCTAACTGGACACTCCTTGGGCGCTACCGGCGTGCAGGAAGCCATCTACTCCCTGCTGATGATGCAGCACGAGTTTGTGGCGGCCTCGGCTAACGTGGACACCCTCGACGAGCAGGCCGACGGCTTTGATATCGTCACACAGCGCCGCGATGGCGTCCGGCTGGAGCGCGTGCTTTCCAACAGCTTTGGCTTTGGCGGCACCAACGCTTGCCTGGTATTTGAGCGCATGGCGAATTAATCCATCGCCCGCGTTCACGCACATAAAAACGGCGCCGAAAGGCGCCGTTTTTATAGGTATCTGTTCGTTTAGGTATCGTTTCTTTTAATGCGCCTTTTTCGCGGCCGCCGGGCGCTCAGGGCGCGGCACGTCGGAAATCTCGCGCAGCTGGCCTTCGACCCATTCCTCAACTTCGGCGATTACCGCGTCCGGTGTTTTGCCGACGGTTGTAATCGGTGCGCCGATGCGTACGCGCAATACGCCCGGGCGCTTGACCCAGTGGCGCCCCGGCCAACGCTCGCCGGCATTGTGTGCCACCGGCAGCACCGGCACGCCGGCACGGCAAGCAATGATAGTGCCACTTTTGTTGTAGCGCTTATAAACCCCGGGATCAACGCGGGTGCCCTCAGGGAAAATCAGCACCGAAAGCCCGCTGTTCAATCGCTCAACGCCCTG
>Ga0307967_1002161_pt1 | contig 11504 bp, 9 predicted proteins | sample OrgLakmetagen648_FD_201828 | JGI IMG/M metagenome (GOLD analysis project Ga0307967, IMG submission 201828) | Saline water microbial communities from Organic Lake, Antarctica - #648 | ecosystem: Environmental > Aquatic > Non-marine Saline and Alkaline > Saline | place: Antarctica: Organic Lake... | reverse complement strand
ATGGGGCGGCCCCGCGCCGCCGGGGGTGGTGTTCCACTATCGGCCTGGCCGGAAGGGCGAATACGCCGCCGAGATCCTGAGCGGCTTCAACGGCACGATCCAGGTCGATGCTTACGGGGGCTATACGCATCTGGCCACATCAAAACGCACGGGCGGCAAGCCGTTGCAGCTGGCTTTCTGCTGGGCACATGGACGGCGCAAGCTGATCAAGGCCAAGCCGAAAAAGGGTTCGCCCATCGTCGACGAGGCACTGGTGCGCATCGCCGCCCTCTACAAGGTCGAGGACAGCATCCGTGGCTCCGCGCCGGATCAGCGCCAGGCCGTCCGCCAGGAATTGTCGCGCCCTCTGGTGGATCAGTTCTTTGCTTGGTTGGCCGCCCAGGCCGCACGCATCTCGCGCAAATCCGACCTCGGCGTAGCGCTCGCCTACATGCTGCGGCGCCAGGACGGCTTCCGGCTCTTCCTCGAGGATGGCCATGTAGACATGGACTCCAACCTGGTCGAGAACGCCATCCGCAGCCCGGCCATGAATCGCCGCAACGCGCTCTTTGCGGGTCACGACGAGGGCGGCCGAAATTGGGCGCGCTTCGCCAGCCTCATCGCCACCTGCAAGATGAACGGCGTGGAACCCTATGCCTACCTGCGCGATCTCTTCACCAGCCTGGCGGGCGGCCACCTCGACAAGGATATCGATGCGCTGATGCCATGGGCTTACGCTGCGGCCCCCATCCCCTCACAATGAGCTCATCCGGGAGTCCCCAGTGAGCTCTTTCTGAGCGCTCATGATGGCGAAACGTCAACCGAACGCGCCGGGAAACTCCCCCGCAAGCGAAATCTCAATGGGGCGGGGGCGGCGCATACAAAACAGTTCGGATCGTTCCACGCTGTGGTGACTATGCGACACTGACATCCCGTCCGATTAGCCAAGCCTCAGTCCGGCATCCGGATCTCATGTCTGTGCCATCAGATCCAAATAGGATCGGCTTGCCATTCAAGGGCGACAGACGGGGTGGGAGCGTGTAGCTATGTCAACGGTGAGGGACCCTCTCTGAAAATATGATGTTTTGGCGTCTACAACCAAAATTTAAACGTTTCAGAAGGTTACGCTACCTAACCATCACTTCACGAACTTTCTGGGACAGCATGAGTCCAGTGGCCGCTAGGTTCTCTGACCTGAACGGCGTTCGGGAGACAGCTGTAGTCCTCATCCAATTCCAGCACTTTGTGAGACGTTTCCAAATGGCGCGCAGGGACGTGCGGAAAAAGATGGTGCACCAAATGGAAGCAGTCATTACGTGGAAAAAAAAGGCGACGGATCAGACGCGGCGCAAGAATGTTGCGGGACGCGTCAAGATCATCACCCGACGATACAATACCAGCATGGTCGAGACAATCAGCCCAATAGTTCAGCGCCGAGTAAAACAATGTGAAAGGCATGATGATGAACAACAGAGTGGTGACGGGAAACAACAAGACGCATGCCGCGACTATAAACAAGACAAGCCCTTTCAGAAACATCGACAGCATCCCGTCACGCGCCGAAAGATTGAGGTTTAGATAGTAAGGTAGGTGGCGGCCAATAAGTGGGGTCACGATGTGGCGCAGGATAACGCGTGCGGAAAGCGGCTCATGAAGCTTCAGGCCTTGGATCCCTTGCAGATCACGGTCATGGTCGTAGTCGCCCAGATGCGCATGATGCGTCAGGTGCTCGTCACGATAGTCACTGAACGAATTGAACAGCAAGACCGCGCAGAATTTGCCAATTAGCGTGTTCTGTGACCGATCGTTGGTGAACGTAGCGTGCGAACACTCATGTATGATGTTGTTGAGGCCGCGCATTCGCGTACCGATAAACACCAAGAGCGCGAAAGCGACAATCGGAGTGGGCCAACCATATTCAAAAGAGAGCAGATATGAACCGGCGGCCACCGCGCCAAGGATTTGTGCAACATATGCCAACACGATCAGGTAGGCGACATGCGTTGGATACTTGGCCATCCGGGCGAATTTTCGATTGTATTTTTGACGCAGCATTATGGCAGACATGTTTCCCTCCTAGGATGCAAGAATGGCGTATATTGCCAGAATAATTGAAGATTTTGCACAGGGATACGGTGCAAACTGGCCGAGCATTAGCTGCACTAATTCAAGCTGAGGCACGATTTTGATAAGACTGGAATGACATGGCCTTTTTTCTATTGTACCATTAGTCAAGCTAATGTTGTAGGTGCAAAGATATGGATTTTGACTATGAATCCCTCACGGTTCTCTCAGCTGTTATCCGTACAGGAAGCTTTGAGGCGGCAGCAAAATCGCTGAATGTTACCCAGTCGGCCATCAGTCAGCGAATCAAGCAGCTGGAGGAAAAGGTCGGAGCGATTCTCATAATCAGGGGCAGACCCTGTATGCCGACCGAAGAAGGGTTTTTGCTGTGCCAACACGGCGAACAGGTCACACTTCTCAGACATGAAGTGAGCGAGCAACTGTCCGGACCCGTCGATGAGTCCAAGGCCATTGTCAGGATTGCGGTCAACAATGACAGCCTCGCCACGTGGTTTCCAAAAGTGGTCAGACGCGCCGCTGAGGAACTGAACTTACTTTTGGAAATCGTACCAGACGATCAGGAATTTACCAATGGCCTCCTTCGGTCAGGTGACGTCTCTGCGATTATTACTTCATCCGACAACCCGAGTCCTGGTTGTGATTTCTATGAGCTGGGGGAAATGGAATATTTGGCAATTGCATCTGCGAGCTACGTCGAAAGATTTCTTGCCGATGGCGCCACACTTGCCAATGTTGCTTCCGCCCCGTCTATACGGTTCGACCGCAAAGACACGCTTCCGCATCAATGGCTGGAAGTGGCCTTCGGTGAGTCGGCCGTTTTGTCGTCACATTTCATCCCCTCATACGAGGGACATTTGCTGTGCTGTCAGCTTGGAATCGGCTGGGCGATGATGCCGCTTGAATCCGTTGCGGGATTAATTGAAAGTGGAGAACTGGTCGAGGTCGTTACCAATGCTCGGGTTCGAGTCCCGCTTTTCTGGCACACCCGGTCGCAGTCCAGCAGAATTCTGCAAAGATTATCAGAGATCGTTTTGCAAGTAGCAGAAATGAAACCGACGAGGACAGATTCGGCCACTGTAGCGGCGGGATGACCCCGCTGCAGGCGGCATAAAGCCGTCCGGTTTTTACCCTGTTCTGGCGACAGGTAGGGCGGGGAGATTCTATTCGTGGAAGTTTACATGCCGGTGCGTCTGCTGGGTGTGGACGACAAGAGAATAAACCTCGCAAGGCAGAAGCCAATCACTGCTGCGACATAGCCGATCTTGTTCAAGAACGGCAAATGCGGTGACGGCGCGGGCGATGACCAACCGAGCCCAAGACCTCCCCAAGCTGTGTAGCGCGGCAATCTGGGTGAGGCAACGTATTGCCTCACCCAAGAATGTTCCCGAGATATCATGTCGTTGCCTCAGCCATTTGTTCCTGGAGGTTTTCGCCCGTGTTGGTTTCAGGTTCGGTGGGTTCCAGATGACCTCTGATGCGCGCAGCCTCCAAATTGCGCAGCGCGTCGGAGGTCATCTGCGGTTGCGCGTCCCCATCGGGGCCGAACACCAATGATCTGGCTATGTCTCCGCGCCAGATTTTCACGCGACGCTGCACCGTGCGGATCAACGCATCAGGATAGTCATCCGGATGAGCCGCCTGAAGCCTGCCCAGGAGCTCGCGCCCGGTTTGTGACGGGTCCTCGTGGAACCACGCCTTGAGGTCGTCGGTGACCTTGGCCAGCGGATCGGGACGGCGGCGCCCGCGGGGGATGGGCGGTTTTTTCCGCGACGTGGGCCTGACCTCACCTTCCTTCCAGGCATGGCGCAAACCGCTCAGGAAGGCATCGACGTCTGCCTTGGGGTCATGAGCGCTTTCAGCGACCGGCGCTGCATCGGCCAGCGCTGTCAACCGTGCCTGTGACTGGCGTATCTCGTGAAGCAGGACGACCGGGTCGAGCTGCTTGAATTGCGCGGCAAGCGTGTCCTTGGCGGCCTGCGCGACGGCGGGATGGGCCTGCACGCGCTGGAACGGTGTCAGCGGCGGGTGATAGCGCTTCGTCACGCGGGCCCCGTCGCGGGTCTTTTCCATCAGCTTGAACGAAGGCTGGAAGAAGTTCACGTAGAGCCGCATATTGCGATAGAGGCGTGCCAGTTCGGTGGCCGCGGCAATGCCGGCGTATCTGCGATAGCCCACCATCCGTCGCACCACCGCGCCGTTCTTTTGCTCGACATGGGCCTGATCGTTCTTGCGATAGGGGCGCGAGCGGGTGAATGCGACCTTTGCGGCTTCGCACCAGTCCCTGATCGTCTCGTTCATGAAGACGCTGTCATTGTCCGTGTCGAAGCCCAGCAACGGAAACGGCAGCGCCGGGCGCAACGTGTTCATCACCTCGCTCGGCAGGCGCTGTTCGCGAAACAGAAGAGGCGCGCATTCCGTCCATCCTGTCGCCACGTCGGTGAGCGTCAGCGTCTGCACGAAGCTCCCGTTGGTCGATGGGCCGCTATGCGCCACGAGATCCGCTTCCATGTATCCGGGCACGGGGTCGTTCCAATCCGCAAATGTGCGGATAGGCACGCTGCGCCGCACCGCCGAGGAATGGGCATTGCGCCGACGCCCTCCGCCCGAGGCGCTCGCCCGGATCGGGGCAAGCACCCGGTCAATCGTCGCTGCGCTGATTTCGAGCAGACGCAGGCGCACCGTATCGTCCAGCGCAAGATGGCCATGCCGCTCCATCGCCGGGATCAGCAACGGGATGAGTGGCTTCAGCCGCTTTCCGCAGATCCGGTCACCCGCTTCCCAGAGCACGACCAGCGCCTCGCGCACCGCGTCGTCGTAAACGCGGCGTTCCGGCCGGGACCGCGACCGGTCCACGACATGGTCGCGGCGCAGGAGCCGTTCGGCATGCTTGCGGTGATATCCGGAAATCTCCGCGAACTCCGTCAGGATTCGACCCTTCTCGGCCCGGGTTGCAGCGCGGTATCGCGCCGCCACAGCCTCCAGAAGTTCGTCTCTCGTTCCCATGCTGATCCGCCTCACGCCTGTCCCCCTTGAGTGAAACTCGTTCGGGAACCTTTCTAATGATGCAACGGCACTATCTTGGAGAACATTTCTGGCGAGGCAATGCGGGCAATACGGATTCTCACCCTGTTTGTCGCGCTGCAAAGCGGTCCGGTTATTACCGAAATCGCTGTCCGGGCATTTGCGAAACCCGCACCGTGCAAGGAGAAAGTGACAGCCAGTGCCTAGAGACGGTCTTTGAGACGTTGCACAAAATCCACTCGCTCGTGCAGGATGGCGATGATGATCGGCCGGTCGCCAGCCGACCAGACGATGTAGTGATGCTCGCAGCGATAGATGCGAACATCATCGGGCAGCTCGCTGAAAGACCTCGACCGTGCACGGCCTTCACCCACAGCTTCGCAACAGTCCTCGATCTGGTCAAAGTACTTCTCCGCTTGGTCGAGCCCCCACGTCTCATAGGTGTAACGCCAGATGTCTCGGAGTTCTTCTTCTGCCGCGAGCGTTAGATTGTAGGACTTCATTCGGCCCGCTACAGCTTGGCCTGTTCACGTGCCTCGCGTCGGATATCGGCGATGGACTTGGTGGACAGTTCTCCCCGGCGCGCCTGTTCGATCCGAGGCTTCAAGAAGTCGGCTAGGGTGCTGAACGCCTCGTCTTCGCGCATGCCACCGAGGGCAGGCGCCTCGCCCAGGGTACGGTTCAAAACATATTCCTTGATACTCTGCCCCTTGAGGGCAGCGATGGCCTTGAGCTTCTGGTGCTCTTCCGGGGTGATGTCGATCGAAAGTCTGGGCATATCTGGAATTTAGAGTAGGGCGCACCATAAAACAACATTTGTTGTTCTGGGTCGTAGTTGCAGTCGGTCCTCATCTTCTTTCGCCCGTTGCCGCTGCAGGCGGCGCCGTGCGCCTGAAAAACCCGCTTTGCAAGATCGACGCCTATTATTGTAACCTCCGCCATGGATGTCTCCTCCTTTTCTGGAGATTTCAAAGATCACCAGCTTGGCACATCACGATGCCGTCGGGAGGGGTCATCCACGCCATCAGATTCACGCATAGCTCTGTCAATTGGCATCTACGTTGGATGGCATTACCAGTCCATAGGGCTTTTTCCGGCAAACCGCTGGACGAGAAAGTCTATGAAGGCACGCACCTTCGGCTGGATGAGCCGCCCCTGAGGATGGACGGCGTATATACTCTGCATTTCGACGGGCAAATCCGGGATTGCATCTTCAACCAGCCCTTCGGCCATGGGTTTCGCATAGAGAAATGACGGAAGATAGGCAATGCCAAGCCCGGAAATCGCGGCATTGAGAAGCACTTGTCCGTCATTGACGCTGAGTCCGCCCGACGTGCGCACCTGCCGCTTCTCGCCCGAGGGAGAGGTCAGCCGCCACACGGCTTTGCCGGCCTGGCTGGAATAGTGCAGCAGTCTGTGCTCTTTCAGATCGTCGATACGTTCCGGTCTCCCAAATTTTCGGAAATAGGCGGGATTGGCGACCATCCTTTTAGTGGTCTCGGCCAGCTTGCGCGCATTCAGCGTGTCGTCATCTACCTCACCGATGCGCAGCGCTATGTCGAACCCTTCCGAGGTCAGCTCGACGAAGCGGTTGTTGAGGACGATGTTGAGCGTGACGTCGGGGAATTCGTCAAGGAACGGCCCGATGATCGGACTGAGCTGATGGACGTCGAAATCCGTTGCAACCGATACCCGAAGCAGTCCCGCGGGATCGGAGTGCAGCGAACTGACCAGCGCATCCGCCTCGCCCACGTCGTCAAGCACGCGCAGCGCCCGGTCGTAATAGGCAAGCCCTATCTCGGTCGGCTCGATGCGCCGCGTCGTGCGATTGAGCAGCTTAGTACCCAAGCGGGCTTCGAGAGTGTATATATGCCTGGACACCAAGGATTTCGAGAGACCCATCTTGCGCCCGGCATTTGTAAAACCGCCTTGATCCACCACCGTAATAAAAATTTCCATTTCCGTCAGGCGATCCATTTTGATACCCTGTTCACCACTTCACCTGAAATTTCCAAATAGCTCAAACCTTTAGGAAAAATTCACCTGATTTCGTAATTTTATCAAGCTCTTTTCCATCGCTGGCTGGGTGATGATCATGTCCGGACTTTCCTCGGCGTAAATGGTGGTCTTGGTTTGTTCGACCAGTTTGGCGCCGCGATAAGCCGGGCCTTCGTAAGACAATCCTGAACTCGGCCTTGTGCGCGCGGATTGCGTTGCAGGTCTGGGTGAGTTGTCCAACCAGAAAATCCCGAGGCTGGTGCAATGCGTGGGCCGTGGAGTCTGCTCCACTCTTTAATGGGGACGAACCGTAGGGACGGTCGGGTCAGCACTTCACAAATTGCTTCGGCATCAGTCGGATCTCGCGGCCCATTTTTGCAACTGGCGTCCCCAGTCATGTGCACCGGACCAAGCCTCTATGCCGATGAGCTAGGACGAAGGCTTAAAAGAACAGCAGAAACTGCCTCTGCCTTAGTTGGCGGCGTACGGTAGGCTTGTCGCGCCCTCATTGAGGGTATGGACCTGAATGACATTCTTGGCAAGATCACCCCCGACTGCGCTGACTTCAAACATGGATGAGTCAGCCCGGATGTCGCTGGAACATGCGATCGGATGTGTCGGAATACGCAGTCAGCGGGTTCGTTCAATAGTCAGGCAGAAAGCTTCATATCAAGAATACTGCATTGACACTAAAAATAGTGGTTTGTAATAGTTCACTATTATCAGAAAGTCTGCACTATGAATCATACAGTCCGAACTGCAACAGCTGCCGCAGTTATTTCCGTATCCGGTCTTGCAGGATCTGCGGCGTCGGCCGAAGCCTACAACGTAGACTGTGCGATCCTGTTATGTCTCGCAGGGGGCTGGCCGGTATCGGCACCCTGCGCACATGCCAAGGGTGTGTTTATCCATCGGATTACGCCATGGCCGATTGAGCCACCCTTACAGATTTGGCGTTGCCCAATGGGTGTTTCGTTCAACTCCCGTGCCCCGCTATCATCAATGGGGCTAATTCACGGCATAACTTTCCGTGACAAACCTGTTCTCAGCGTGCCCTTGGGACTTCTCCCTACTAAGCTCCTGCGGGCTGGCAATACTGATCATGTTGATACCTTGGGCGATACCCTCGATCTTGTACGTGGCATTCGCGTTTTTCATATTCAATATCATCAAAATGAAACCGAGAACTCCAGTTGTCGTATCCGGGATCAAACGCTTCTTGGGGAGTACAACATCCAAGGAGAATTTCATTGGCATGCATCGAGCGCGGGAGCAGCACCCAAAATAGGAGAATTCAATATACCTGATAAATGCGAAAGTTATTCTTATCGAGGCGTGATAGCTGACTGGCGTGATTACCAAGGCATCTACGGTTTTGAAGAAATCCGCTACTGACGACCCCCTCTGTAGAGCGTCAACCTCCTTGTCCGCTGCCGACAACCATGACGGCCGGTTTTGGCCGCTGCGATCGGATCGATTAATTGGTGTCTTTCTCCTCCATGTTGTCGGTTTCGGGGTTGTCGCTGGAGGTTGTCGCTTGCGCGTCAACCTTGTCTGATTGCCGGTCTGCGGCTGCGCGACGGCGGTAGCTTTCGCCGTTCATCTCCATGATGGTGGCATGGTGGACGAGCCTGTCGATCGCGGCGACAGTGACGGCCTTGTCTGGGAAGGCCTTGTCCCAGGCACTGAAGGGTTGGTTGGCCGCGATGGCGAGGCTCCTGGTCTCGTAACGCCTGGCGATCAGCTCGAAGAGGACGGAGCTCTCGGCCTGATCCTTCTGCGCGTAGGTTATGTCATCGAGGATGATCAGGTCGAACTTGTCGAGCTTGGCGAGCGCGGCCTCGAGAGCCAAGTCGCGGCGGGCGGCCTGGAGCTTTTGCACCATTTCGGTGGTGCTGGTGTAAAGGACGCGGTTCCCGGCCTCGACGAGGGCGTGGCCGATGGCGCACAGGACGTGGCTTTTGCCCGTGCCCGAGTTGCCGATAGCGATGAGATTGGCGCCGGTCTCGACCCAATCGCCTGCGGCCAGGGCCTCGATGCGGGGCCGGGTCACCCCGGGCAGGGCCTTGAAGTCGAGGGTGGCGAGCGTCTTGCCCCCGGGCAGTTGGGACTGCTGGAGGTGACGCTGGATCCTCCGGGCATCGCGTTCGGCCATCTCGATCTCGGCCAGGACAGCGAGAAAGCGCGACGCCGGCCAGCCCTCGGCGTCTGCGCGCTCGGCCAGAGCCTGCCAGTGACGCTGGAAGCTGGGCAGGCGCAAGGCGGTGAGCATGGCGGGCAGAGCATGGACATCGATGGGGCGCGGGGCAGCAGGGGCGGTCATGCGCGGCCCTCCAGCAGGGCGTCGAAGCTGGCCAGATTGGTGAGGGCGACGGGTGTGTCGTCCGGGAGCGCGCGCCGTCGCGGTTCCAGCTTTTCCTGCAGCGCGCGGGCCTCGGGAAGTTCGCCCTGGCCGAGATTGTCTGCGATCAGCGTGGCCAGTTCGGTCTCACAGCCCTCGTCATGGGCGAGCCAGAGCAGGTCGACCATGCGGCGGCAGGCGTCGCGGCGGGGCAAGGCGGCGGAGAGTGCGGCCCAGGCCTCGGCGTATTCCGAGCGCGGGAACAGGCCGTCACGATACACCGATCCCGCCAGCGCCTGCGGCTTGCGGCGCAAGGCATGGATGACATGGCGATAGTTGACGCAATGAACGCGCAACCCGTCATCACGACCCCGGCGACGTGGATGAGTGACGACACGTGTGGCGCCGAGGAAGGCCTCGATCCGGTCGTCGTAGACATGGACCCGAAGGCGCTTGCCGATCAGCTGCGAGGGCGCGGAGTAGAAGACCTGGTGGACCAGGAAGCCGCCGGTCCTGGTGACCCGTGACACCACCTCGGTGAAGTCGGTGGTGCGTCGGGTGGGTAGCGACCTGAGGATCGCCATCTCGATGCGCACCGCGGCATCCCGCCGCCGATTGCGGCGGGCGACCAGTTCGTCGACGAAGCGACGCCAGTCGGCCAGCTCGGCAAAGTCCCGGGATCCGCGCAGGATCAGGGCCTGGTCCAGCGCGACCTTCAGATGGTTGTTTTGGGTCTCGACCGACCCGTTCTCGTGCGCCTCGCCGGGATTGTTGCGGCTCGCGAGCATGCCGTAGTGGGCGCAGAAGGCCTCGTATCGCTTGGTGACATCAGCCGCAGCTTCGGCATCGAGGTTCCGGTACGCCGCCGAAAGGCTATCGGTGCGATGTTCATGCGGCACTCCACCGAGGGTCCAGAGCGCGTTTTGCAGGTTCTCGGCCAGCGCGCTGAAGCTCTCCCCGCCCAGGACCACAGCGGCATACTCCCAGCTGCTGTAGGCAAGGACGAAGTGGTACAATCGATGTGCAAGCGGCTGCCCCGCAATCGTCACCCCCAACTCGCCCGCATCAGTGAAGTCCGACAGGGCCATGCGTCCTGGCTCGAGTGTCTGGCGAAAGATCACGTCGCACTCCGGTCCGTGCAAGGCGCGCCAGTCGCGGACACGCCGTTCCAGAGTGCGGCGCACGCGGTCGTCCGGAAAAGCGTCTGGATCGCTCAACTGCAGGTGCCGCAACAGGGTCACAGCCTGGACGGCGGGATCGCGCTCGAGGATCGGCAAGAGCACCGGTTCCCAAACTGCTTCGAGCGGGTCGGGCACCGTTCGGCCTCGGGTGGCCTTGCGTTGGGACGGAAGGCGCGGATCAGCCTCGATACGACGGGCAGTGCGTTCGCTGAGCCCCGCGCGGGCGGCAGCGACACGTTGGGTGTGATGTAGACGGTCGGTCATGTATAATCTCGCTTGCTGGTCGGTGACGGATTTGCCCGGCATGGTCGGATCTCCGTTTGGCTTCAGAGATCTCGACCTTACCGGTCCGCAGCGACCAGCACCCACCCCCCGAAGAGAGGCGCGCCGGTGGCCCCAGCCTACGGTCGGGCTACGCCCTCCCTCCGGCTGGGGCCACCGGCCAGCTTGGGTGACGGTGTCGGCCAAGTTTGTTGTCGCTCATCAGTTTACAGCACGAACCGCCAAGGACTGGGTGATGGTGATGCCTTTTTTAGAGCCCGCGGGTTTTGCCTGTGAAGTAACGTCATGTTGCTGATTCCAGGCGGCAGGTATTCGAGTAACCTGTTGGACTTCGGGACATCTCTGTGGCACACGGCATTTAGTGTGGTGGAAAAAGGGCAACCTTTCCGCTGACGTCAGTTCGCTTTGAAAAGAGCTATGGGATTCTGGTGATGCTCGTCGTCAGCCTATCTACTATTCCCCCTCGCTTTCACCTGCTGGGCGCGACGTTACGTTCCATTCTAGATCAGAACGTCAAAATCGATGCGGTGGAGGTATGGATTCCGAAAACCTATCGACGTTTTCCGCAGCACGAGTTTTGTCTACCGGACGTACCAGAGGGGGTGACGGTGCGGGTG
>Ga0307967_1002149_pt1 | contig 11525 bp, 10 predicted proteins | sample OrgLakmetagen648_FD_201828 | JGI IMG/M metagenome (GOLD analysis project Ga0307967, IMG submission 201828) | Saline water microbial communities from Organic Lake, Antarctica - #648 | ecosystem: Environmental > Aquatic > Non-marine Saline and Alkaline > Saline | place: Antarctica: Organic Lake... | reverse complement strand
CGTTGACTCCGGTTTTTTGCTTTGGGCTAGTGGGGTTATTCGACAGCCACTGCCTTATTTTTCAGTTGGGAGTTAAGAGCGGGTGAGGGCTGGGCTTTTCAAAACACGCTCAAGCCCATCCATGGGGCGCTTGGGCTCCGCCATCCATGGCTCCGCACAGTTTTGAAAAGCCCAGCCCTCACCCGCTCTATCTGAGTTTGGCAATAAGGCCGTCATAGTAACAGATTAAGGGCTTTGCGGGAGAGTTACGGGGCACTCTGCTGACTTTGGATCTGTGCTTTAAACGAGCAACTCAAGGTTTATTCAACGGGCCTGGCATCGTCCAGCAGGTCTTCCGAGGTGGCGTCGTTGCGCTCCTCTCGCACCTGCTTGGGTATGTGGGTGTCCGGGGCCACATTGAGCGCTTCATCGGCTGGAGTCAGGGGTAGGGCTGTTGGTGTGATCGGGCTGATGTTCTTGGATTGCGAGCCTGCTTCTGAGTTCGCTTCCGGGTACTCGCCTGAGATTGTGGTCAACAGAGCCGCCGGAGCCGGGTCGAAACGCAGCCGGAAATGGGCCAGCGGCAATAGCCAGCGCCAGAATAATCGATAGGCGCCACGCCATTGCCACATTTTCCGCGGATGCCGGATGCTTAATTACTGGCGTCTTCAGCTGCACCTTCAATCGCACCACCGGCAGCTTCAATGTCTTGACCCACGCCTGCCGTGGTGTTGCAGCCGGACAAACCTCCGGCAAACGCCAGAACCATCAATAAAATTGAGGCGTTGAGAGTTTTCATGGTAAGTCTCCACTATTGCGGGTTAGTCCGCCCAGCCAAGGCGTCGGTGTTAGCTATTATCAAACTAATCAAAGTCTAATTGCAGACTTTCGTCAAATCGCAAGTCGTTTAAATCAGCGTTTTGGCCCCGTAAATGCGTGACGGTCTGTTCATGCTGGGGTAGGTCATTTGCTTTTGCGAAGGCTGCGCCTTGCCTGTGCGTGGGGGCACTGCTAAAGTTGCCGCACCTTTTCGCAGCCGCCACTCTCAGGTTGAAACTACACGAATGTTGATTAAAAGACTCCGAGGATTATTCTCCAGCGATCTGTCCATTGACCTGGGCACCGCAAACACCCTTATTTACGTGCGCGGCCGCGGCATAGTGCTGAACGAGCCTTCCGTTGTAGCCATTCGGACCACTAATTCGCAGAAAATGGTGGCCGCTGTTGGCGCTGAAGCCAAACGCATGCTTGGCCGCACCCCGGGGAATATAAGTGCCATTCGCCCGATGAAAGATGGCGTAATCGCCGATTTTGTGGTGACAGAAAAAATGCTTCAGCACTTTATCCATAAAGTGCATGAAAACAGCTTTATTACTCCTAGCCCGCGGGTATTGGTGTGTGTGCCTAGCAAGTCCACTCAGGTGGAGCGCAAGGCCATTCGCGAATCAGCCATGGGTGCAGGCGCTCGCGAAGTATTCCTGATTGAAGAACCTATGGCTGCAGCCATAGGTGCTGGCCTTCCGGTGGAAGAAGCCAGCGGCTCAATGATTGTGGATATCGGCGGCGGCACCTCTGAAATTGCCATCATTTCTTTAAACGGTATTGTTTATGCTGATTCTGTGCGGGTAGGTGGTGACAAGTTTGATGAAGCTATTGTCACTTACGTGCGTCGTAACTACGGCAGCCTGATTGGTGAATCCACCGCCGAGCGCATCAAGCATGAAATTGGCTGCGCCTACGAAGGCCTTGACGTTCGTGAAATTGACGTGCGCGGCCGCAATCTGGCCGAAGGCGTGCCACGGGCTTTTACTTTGAATAGCGAAGAAATCCTGGATGCCTTGCAAGAGTCTCTGGCGCAAATTGTTCAAACCGTGAAAAGCGCTTTGGAGCAGTCGCCACCGGAGCTGGCGTCTGATATTGCCGAGCGCGGTATTGTGCTGACCGGCGGCGGCGCCTTGCTGCGCGGTCTGGACAAACTGATTAGCGAAGAAACCGGTCTGCCGGTGATCATCGCTGAAGATCCTCTGACCTGTGTTGCCCGTGGTGGCGGCAAGGCGTTGGAAGTGATTGATCGCGGCGGCATTGGAATGTTTTCCCCAGAGAGCTGATCCCGTGGGGAGAATAAGCTATTAAAACCATATTCGTGCAGGGACCGGTTCCGGGATTCCGGTTGCTGCTGGTTGTGGTACTGGCGTTGTCGCTAATTGTGGCCGATGCGCGCTTTGACAGACTGACAGTGGTGCGCAGCACGCTGGCGACAGGACTGACACCGGTATACTGGCTGGGTAACGCGCCCACTCAATTTTCTGATTGGGTGACCAGCCTGTTCGTCAACAAAGATGACCTCAAGCGTGACAACGACGAACTGCAGGCGCGGCTGCTGATTCTGGAACGTCGTGCTCTGAAGTATGCCGCTCTGGCCTCCGAAAATAATGAACTGCGCCGCCTGATGAACTCCTCCGAGGTACTCGACGACCGCGTTATTGTCGGCGAAGTTGTGAGCGTGTCGCCCGACCCGTTTGCCCATGAACTGGTCATCAATAAAGGCCGTAGCGACGGTGTTTACGAAGGTCAGGCCATCCTGGACGCCGGCGGCCTGATGGGGCAGGTGATTCAGGTCAGCCAGATAACCGCTCGCGTTTTGTTGGTATCTGACAGCAGCCATGCGGTGCCGGTAGAGGTGGTGCGCAATGGCCTGCGGGCTATTTTGCTGGGCACCGGAAAAGCAAACAGCCTTGAACTGGTGCACGTTCCGGATACCGCTAACATTCGTGAAGGTGATCTACTGGTGAGTTCCGGCCTGGGTGGGCGTTTCCCCCGCGGTTACCCGGTCGCTGAAGTGAGCCGCATCAGCAAGGAACCCGGCGAACCGTTTATTACCATTGAAGCCACTCCCACTGCGAAACTCAATCAGAGCCGTATGCTGCTGGTTGTGTTTCAAGCGCTTGTCCCCGAGAGCCAGCGTTCAGAAAATCGGCTTGAGCCTGCGGAAGGCGTCACTGGTGCGGGCAATCGTTTGCAGGAGGAACGCTGATGCTGTCTGTGATCAGCTACCCGGTGTTTGCATTGTCGGTGCTGCTGGCATTGACGCTGAGCATTGCTCCAGTGCCTTCCGGGTGGTTGGAGTTTCGCCCGGAATGGCTGGCGTTAATGGTTTTTTACTGGACTGTGCGTGCACCTGCGCAATTCGGCGTTTTCCTCGCTGCCGCTCTGGGTCTGTTGCTGGATGTACTGGAATCAACGCCGCTGGGTGTAAACGCCATGGCCATGGCAGTGGTGGCATTTCTGGTTCTGACCATACACCAGCGCCTGCGCATGTACCCACTGCCGCAACAGTGCACCATTGTGTTTTTGCTGCTGGGTATTAACCAGATGTTGGTGCACGTTATCAAGCAGGCCCTGGGGGCAGACAATACCGGTTTCGGGTATTTGTGGCCGGCGCTGACCAGCGCGGTGGTTTGGCCTTTTCTGAGTCTGGTCTTGGACAACATAAATCGCCGACTGGGCTAAGCCCGCACAAGAGGCAGTCAATGCAGACACTGATACTGGCTTCGGCTTCTCCACGTCGCGCCGAATTATTGCAGCAAATTGGTGCACTCTTTGACGTGTGTCCTGCCGCTATTGATGAAACCCCTCGCTCCGCTGAGCCTGCCGCCGACTACGTTGAACGCATGGCGCGAGAAAAAGCGCTATTAGTGGCTGCTGCCGCGCGACCCGGTGCACTGGTATTGGGCTCGGACACCTCGGTGATAGTGGACGGCGTCATTCTGGGCAAACCCGTTGACGCTGCGGATGCCAAAACCACACTGGCGGTGTTGTCTGGGCGCACACACCAGGTGCTCACCGCCGTAGCGCTGGCAAGCGCGGATGGTTGCCGTTCTTGCCTGGTAACCACCAACGTAAGTTTTTGCACTCTGACGGAGGTTCAAATTGACGCCTACGTAGCCACCGGCGAGCCCATGGACAAAGCCGGCAGCTACGGCATTCAGGGCCTTGGCGGCATGTTTGTTGAAAAATTGCAGGGAAGTTACAGCGCGGTGGTGGGTTTACCGCTTCAGGAAACCGCGGCATTGCTGAGCTCAGCAGGCTATCCTGTGTGGAACCAGTGGCCATGCAGTAAGGAGCGCCAATCATGAGTGAAGAAATTCTGATCAACGTAACACCGGTAGAAACCCGTGTTGCGCTCGTTGAAAACGGGATGTTGCAGGAAGCCTACATCGAACGCGCCAGCCGCAAAGGTATTGTCGGCAACATTTACAAAGGCAAAGTGGTGCGGGTGCTTCCGGGTATGGAAGCCGCGTTTGTCGATATCGGCCTTGAGCGTGCGGCCTTTATTCACGCGTCCGATGTGGTTACCAGTCAGCCCGGCAGTGATGACATCAGCGACGGCCCCCGTGTGGTGCCAGATATTCGCACCTTGCTGCGCGAAGGTCAGTCGCTGGTGGTGCAGGTCACCAAAGACCCCATTGGCACCAAAGGCGCACGCCTGACCACCCAGCTTTCGATTCCTTCCCGCTATCTGGTCTTTATGCCGGGTGTTAATCACATTGGCATCTCCCAGCGCATCGAAGATGACACCGAGCGTGCCCGGCTCAAGGCGATTGTGAATGAAGCCGCCTCAGAACAGGCGTCTTCCGTAGCCATTCAGGGCGGTTATATTATTCGCACCGCTGCAGAAGCTGCCAGTGAAGAAGACCTGACCGCCGATATGAAATATTTGCACCGGCTTGGTCAGTCTATTAACGAGCGCATGGACAAGGTTCAGGCGCCAGCGGTGATTTATCAGGATCTTCCGCTTTTTATTCGCACTATTCGGGATCTGATTCGTCCTCAGACTGAAAAAGTGCGCATCGACAGCCGCGAAAGCCATCAGCGGGTGATGGAATTTGTGCACGAGTTCGTTAGCGAGTTTGCTGATAAAGTGGAGTATTACCCGGGTGAGCGTCCGATTTTCGATCTGTATTCGGTAGAGGATGAAATCCAGAAAGCCCTTAGCCGCAAAGTGCGGCTAAAATCCGGCGGCTATGTGATTATCGACCAAACCGAAGCGATGACCACCATCGACATCAATACCGGGGCATTTGTTGGCCACCGCAATCTTGAAGAAACCATTTTTAAAACTAACCTGGAAGCGGCTCGTGCCATCAGCCGCCAGCTGCGCCTGCGTAATCTGGGCGGCATTATTATTATCGACTTTATCGATATGGAAGACGCCGAACACAAACGCCAGGTGCACCGCATGCTGGAGAAAATGCTGGAACGGGACCACGCTAAAACCAAAATTACCGGGGTATCCGAACTGGGCCTGGTGGAAATGACCCGCAAGCGCACCACCGAATCCTTGGGCCAGGTGCTGTGTGAGCCCTGCCCAATCTGCGACGGTCGTGGCTTTCTGAAAACGGGTGAAACGGTGTGTTATGAAATTTTTCGCGAAATATTGCGGGTGAATCGCGCTTATGACACCGAAAGCTATCTAGTAATGGCGTCGCAAAGCGTTGTCGATCTGTTGGTTGATGAAGAGTCAGACAACGTTGCCGATCTGGAAACGTTTATCTCCAAAACCATTCGCTTTCAAGTCGAACCTTTCTATAGCCAGGAGCAGTACGATGTTGTGCTGTTGTAAGCTTGCTGCTGGCAACCGGCGTTTGGAGTAAGGCTTGGTGTCAAAGCAGGAATCTTCGCCCCCGGCCCCGAATTCCCTGCCGCTGCGCTGGTTAGCGCGTTTGTCTGCGCTGGTATGGTGGCTGGCTCTGGCTTTGTTGCTGCTGTTAGCTCTCTATGCCGGTTTGGGGCGCCAGTTGACTGCGGACATGAACCAGTACCGCGATACCTTGCAGACCCAGCTGTCGGAACAGCTGGGCTACACAGTTAGCATTGGCGAGCTGTCGGCGCGTTGGTATTGGCTAAACCCGGAATTCAGCGCAAAAGATGTGATGGTCACAGAGACCGGCCTGGACGAGCCTTTGGCCTACCTGAGACATCTGCGAATGCGCGTGGATTTTCTGGCCTCGGTGTTGCGTTTGCGTTTGGTGCTGGAAAAGTTCGAGGCTGACGGCCTGGACCTGGCCCTGCGCCATAAAGCGGCTGGGCAGGTGGTCCTTGCCGGCAGCGGTCTTGAGGTCAGCGACAATTCGTTGCAGCGCTTGGTCGCTTTGGCCGAACGCTGGCTTTCAAAACCTTTTGTCCGCATCACACGCATTCAGCTGGCCGTTACCGACAGCAGTGGCAACCTGCGTCAACTGGACATTCCGCAACTTGATCTGCTTTATCAGCGCGGTCTTTTCCGCGCCTCCGGCCGCGCTATGCAAGCCGGCACCAATCAGCAATTGGCTAGTTTTCGCCTGGTAGGCCGGCGCTTTCTGTTGGGTCAGTTCACCGGCCAACTTTACGTAGACGTTGCTTCCGGGCGCCTGTTTGATGGTCTGATCGACGACTATCGCTGGCGTGATATGCGGGTGGAAGGCTTTGATGTGGGCGGCCAGGCCTGGCTCAGCTTTCGTGCCGGTCAGTTGGAGCAGGTCAACGGGACTTTACGCACCCCCTATTTGCAACTGGGGGTGGGTGCCATGTCGCTGGCTCCGCTGGAAGATATTCGTGCCCGCTTCGGCTGGCGCCGCGATAAGCAAAGGCCTGATGGCGTTGGCGAATGGCATCTGCAGCAACTGCAATGGCGCTGGAACGGCGATCAGATGTCACCTTTCAGCGCACGGTTGACGAGGCTGCCCGGCAGCGCTGCCGGGGCCGGTAATGATTCCGCTGGCGTAAGATTCGTGGCTGATGCGCTGCCGCTGCGCCCATTGCGCCGGCTGGTGGCGGCATTGCCGTTGTTGCCGCAGCTTGCCCAGGCGGCGCTGGACGACTACAAACCCGCAGGCTTTCTGGACGCTATGAGGCTGGACATACCCCATGCGGACCCGGCCGATTTTCAGCTTAGCGCCCGGCTGCGCGATGTCAAAGTCAACGCACATAACGGCGCGCCGGCTGCCAGCCAAGTGCAGGGGCATATCTACGTTGACCGCCGTGGCGGCTATGTGGATACCTATGCAGCAGAGCAGCCGGTAGAAATTGAATTTCCTGAACTGTTTTCGGCGCGCTGGCAGTTTCCCCGCTTCAAAGCCCTGGTAGCCTGGCAGATTGACGATGCTCTTATACGGGTGTTTTCTGAAGGCATGCGCCTGGGTGTGGGTGAGCAGACCGAGTTGATTGGCGGTTTTGATCTGCGCCTGGACCAGCATGGCGATGATAATCTGGGTTTGCAGGTACAGGTTGAAAACGGCGACGCCACAATGATTGCGGACCTGGTGCCAGAGTACGCCGTGGCACCGGAGCTTTATAAATGGTTGACCACCGCCATTGAGGCCGGTCGGATTTCCTCTGGCGCTTATTACGGCCACGGCCAGATTGGCGCTGGCGCGCCACCGGAGTCCTTTATGTCGGCTATGTGGTATCAGTTTGAAGAAGCCATTCTGCGCTATGACCCACAGTGGCCGGCGGTGACCGGCGCCCGCGGCCGGGTGGAAATTCATAACGGCTCGGCGGTGGTCAGCGTAGAACAGGCAAATAGCGGTGGCTTGCAACTGCGGCCGAGCACGGTGCGGCTGGTCACTGATAACGAAATCCCCGTGGTGAGCGTTAACACAGCGGCTCAAGTGCCCGCGCAAGCCATTGACTCGTGGATGAAGAACAGCCCACTGGGAGATGTTGTCGGCGACGGTTTAAGCCAGATTTCGCTTACCGGCAGTGCGGATTTACAGCTGGCTTTGCGCTTACCCTTAAATCAGCCCCGGCAACTTTCAGTGGATGCCCTCGTGGCGGCCAACGATGTTGGTTTGCAACATCTGCCTTCAGGCCTGAAATGGACGCAGATTCGCGGGCAGGCCCGGTATCGCAGTAAACAGGGTTTTAGTGGCGCTCCGATGCAGGGGGTGTTTGAGGGCCAGCCTGTCACCATAGGTTTGGTTAGTAACGAACCGGACGGGTTAACCGTCACCCAGAGTGGCCAGTTGGATGCTGAAGCCCTCAGGCAATTAGCAGGTGTAGGCCCTGATGCCAGTTACGGCATCAGTGGAGCGTTAACCTACAGCGCCGATCTGGTTCTTATGGCGGCCAGCCCGCCAGAGCTGGAGTTGTATTCAGACTTACGCGGGCTGGCCATAGACTGGCCAGGGTCTCTCGAAAAAGCGACGACTGAGACCGCGCCTTTACGCCTGACTCTGGATTCGTCGGTAAAAGACGGTGTGGCATTTGGGGTGAATTGGGAAAATCGTGGCCATGGCTATGTGCGTTCACTGGACACCGGGTTTGATGCCCGCGTGGATTACCTTCAGCTTGGTAGCAGTCGATTAAGTGACATAAACATCAGTGCTCTGGATCTGGATAAGCAATGGACAGTGCGATTGGACTCAGACCTGGTCAGCGGACGCATAGAGATTCCTAACGACGGTTCTGAGCTGACGGTGGATTTACAACACCTGAACTTGCCCCGTAACGATTCGCAGGACCCAGCACCCACTGCAGCGGCGAACCTGCGCGATAGCGTTGACTCAGGCGCCGAGGCCGAACTGCGGCCCCAAGACTGGCCTTCCGCAGATGTTCGCATAGCTCAGCTCGCCCTGGCCGGCGAGCCGCTGGGGCAATGGTCATTCTTGCTGCGCCCTCAGGCTGGTGGTGTAAACATCGGGTCCATTGAGGGCAAACTGGAATCCCTGGCGCTGGCGGGTGAGTTCAACTGGCTGTTGCAAAGGCAAAATCAGGTTAGCCGTTTTAAAGGTAGCGTCACGGGGGGCCAACTGGCTGAACTTGGCGGGTTGTTTGGTGCGGATGTACCTCTTGAGAACCTTGCGACCAATATTGAAATGGCGCTGGAATGGCCAGGTCGCCCGGACCAGTTCGGGCTCAAGCAGCTGAGCGGCGATATCAGTATGACGCTGGAAGACGGTGTGATTCTGCAACAAAACAACAGCGCTCAGCTGTTTCGTGTGTTCAACCTGCTGAACACCGACACCCTGTGGCGTAGGCTGCAGTTGGATTTCTCAGACTTGTATGAACGCGGCGTGGCGTTTGACGCGCTTTCTGGCAAGGCGCAGATTGCTAATGGGCTGTTAACCCTGGACCCCGAACTGCAAATTGTGGGTCCCTCTGGCGCCTTCAAACTCAGCGGCATCACCGATATGGCCGCTGAGAGCCTGGACATGCGTCTGGTAGTGGTGGTGCCGTTAACTCAGAATTTGCCCTTGGCGGCTTTGCTAATGGGGGCAGGAGCGCCGATTGGCGGTGCTCTGTTTGTGTTGGACAAAATACTGGGTGATCCGTTGAGCAAGCTGACCAGCGCCAGTTATAAGGTGTCTGGAACCTGGAACGAGCCCAAAACCAGCTTACAGGGTGTGTTCGGCGCAGGTGACTAAACCCCGCTGCTGTTCGGGTTCATAATTGCGTTGGTGATGGGCACAAGCGCAAGGTATCGGGCGGTAACAACTAAGATATCTGACAATAACAATGAAGGAGTGTGGCGATGACACAGCAATCCCCGGCGCTTTTGGCGGCCCTGCAAATGGTCAGTGGGCATCAGCTTCAGGACAACCTGAAGGCTGCCGCCGCACTTTTACAACAGGCTGCAGAAGCGGGCGTTAAGGTGGCGGTACTGCCGGAAAACTTCGCGGTATTGGCCAGCGACCAGATGCTTCCCTGCGGGCAGCAGGAGGCCGGTAACCAGAGCGTTATCCGTGCTTTTTTGGCTGAGCAGGCTAAAACCTTGAAGCTGTGGATTGTGGGCGGTTCACTGCCGCTGGCACTGCGCCCGGATGGCTCGGTTATTGCTGACCGGGTGCGGGCAAGCTGCCTGGTGTTTAATGACCTAGGTGACGAAGTGGCGCGTTATGACAAGATTCACCTGTTTGACGCCCAGGTCGACGATGCCCACGGCCAATACCGTGAGTCGGACACCTTCGAAGCGGGAGATCAGGTGGTTACCGTGGACACGCCAGCAGGGCGCCTGGGGCTGGCGGTTTGCTACGACCTGCGCTTCCCGGAGCTGTTCCGTGCGCTCCGTGACAAAGGCGCTGACTGGGTGTGCCTGCCCAGCGCCTTTACCTGGCAAACCGGAAATGCCCACTGGCACGCGCTGATTCGGGCCCGCGCCATTGAAAACCAGTTTTATGTAGTAGCGGCCGGGCAGGGCGGGCACAACAGCAGCCAGCGCCGTACCTACGGCCATAGCCTGATCTGCGACCCCTGGGGCAGTGTGTTGTCTGAGGTCAGCGAGGACGGCCCCGGTATGGTGACCGCAAATCTGGACAAGCAATGGCTGGATCAGCTACGCCAGCAAATGCCGGTATGGAGTCATCGCCGCCTGTAACGGTCGTTACGCAAGCGGTCAGAGCCGCTTACGGCTGGCTTACATCTGCTCGTTGGCGTCGATGCACTCGCGCAGGTAGCGGAACAGTTTGCGGCCGTGGCCGGCGCTTTGCGGCTTCTGCACTTCATTACGGGCATTGCGTGCCAGATTGCGCAAATGCTGGATATCCGCACCCGGGCAGTGGCTTAAGAACTCGCCAACAATGCTGTCGCCCTCGGTGATGATACGGTCGCGCCAGCGCTCAGCCAGATGATGGCGGCGAGTGTGCTCTACACTGCCTGCAGAGAACGCGGTAATAGCGGCTTGCAGTGCCTCGGGGTCGGGCTCCTGACGGATGATCTTGCCAATGTACTGCAGGTGTCGGCGCTTGGCTTCGTTTTGGCGAATGCGGACCGATTCATCGATGGCGCGGCGCAGTGTGTCGCTGATTTGCAGGCTATCGAGCTGCTCATGGCTGAGTTCCTGCATTTGTCTGCCAAGACCTTGCAGCGCGTGCATCTCGCGCTTGACCTGGGATTTGCTGGGGCCGTCGTATTCAAATTCTTCTTCGTTATGATCAATCATGATATTACCGGTTACTCAGGTGTAGAAAGCTGTCTGAATGTAAAAACGGCCTAAATGTAAATTTTGCCGAGATGTAAAGATTTTAAGCATAAAAAAGAGTCGCGAGGCCAAGAAAGGCCACAAACCCGACAACGTCGGTGACGGTGGTTAGGATCACACCGCCGGCCAGTGCCGGGTCAATATTACGCGACTTCAGAAACAACGGTAACACGGTGCCCACCAAGGCTGCAGCGACCAGATTGATCATCAACGCCGCGGCAATAATTGCGCCAAGCATAATATCCCCGAACCACAGGGTAGCCGCACCGGCCACCACCGCAGCCCAGAGCACGCCGTTCATTGCACTCACCAGAAACTCGCGGTTTAACAACCAGCCTATATTGGCGCTGCTGATCTGACCAACGGCCATACCGCGAATAACCAGTGTAAGAGTCTGGCTGCCGGCAATGCCGCCCATACTGGCCACAATGGGCATCAGCACCGCCAGTGCCACAACCTTGGTAATGGTCTCTTCAAACAGACCGATCACGCCAGAGGCGATGAACGCGGTCATCAGATTAATACCCAGCCAAACCGCGCGCCTGCGCGAGGTTCTCCACACCGGCGCAAAGGTATCTTCATCGTCGTC
>Ga0307967_1002144_pt1 | contig 11540 bp, 9 predicted proteins | sample OrgLakmetagen648_FD_201828 | JGI IMG/M metagenome (GOLD analysis project Ga0307967, IMG submission 201828) | Saline water microbial communities from Organic Lake, Antarctica - #648 | ecosystem: Environmental > Aquatic > Non-marine Saline and Alkaline > Saline | place: Antarctica: Organic Lake... | reverse complement strand
CACCCACACACACACCCACACACCCACACACACACACACACACACACACACACACACACACAAACACACACACACACACCCACAACACACACACAATGAGCAGTTAGTTTGCGTATCTATGTAAGGCTTAAGCGAGTTAGAAAATGAGGCGCTTCTGGCGACGTCTTGCACGTTTGAATCGATACAATAACACACAAATGTGCTTGTACCAGTTGACCTGTAATTACAAACACTCACAAACACACAGATGCTGCAGACCCACTTGTTCAGAAAGTGCACACAACTCATAGAAGGAGAGACGGCACAAAGGATCTATCAGCTACAGTGTATCCACTTTTATGAGCACTTTAATGAACATGGAAGTGGTTATCACTGCCCGCGCAATTTTTCCTTTTCTCTAATAAGCTCTTGACACACACATACACATACTCAATAATTTGGAATCACACACACATAGACAAGCACACACACAAACACACAAACACACACACACACACACACACACACACACACACACACACACACACACACACACACCAGGACTGCACCAGGAGGAGAGGTGCTTGCGCGCCACGCTGTGCACATGGACTGCTTGCACTGGGTCAACCGTGACTCTTACCTGCCTCAAGGGAGCAGAGGCCTCAAGGTATGTTGTGTGCTGGTATGTATGTGTGTGTGTGACACTTTGTGTATGTGTGTGTAAGTGTGTGACACTGTGTGTATATGTGTGTTTGTGTATGTGTGTGTGTGTGTGTGCGTGTCCCAGGCAAGCAGCGCTTGATCCCTTGGAGAGAAAAGTGGCCGAGCAAAGCAATTGAATTAGAAAGATAATGTGAAACGTACGCACACTATTATTTGCAGGCAGTGACAAAGGCCAAGCTGGGCTACGACCCCGTGGAAGTGGCCCCTGAGGACATGGTCCGCATGGCTGCAGAGCAACCACAGGTGGGGCCTCAGAGAGTGTGTATGTGTTTGTATTTGTGTGCGAATGTGTTTGTGTGCGAATGTGTCTGTGTGCTTGTGGTCGTTCTGGGTATGCACTTGGCTGTGGAGGCTGCCCCTTGGGGGTATGCTTTATATGTAGGGTTGGGCCAGAACCATATACATACACCGTATATGACCGTATATTTAGTGATTTCCCTGTCAAACATACCGTATACACCGTATTTATATGGTCCTGGCCAACCCTATTTATATGGCTACGGAGCAACCTCAGGTCGGACACAAGAGTGCAGTCAGACCTGGCTAAAGCAGTTGGACATTGGAAATCCAAGCATTCCTTAAACATCTGTTTATGTGTGTTTCTTTTTCATTTGTCGTTAAATTGTGTGAATGAGATGAAAATCACACGTCGGAAGCTGGTCCCCCACCAAACCAAACAAACAGCAGCTTGCAAATGTGGAACAAAAAGATTGGACATTTTAAATGTATGTAATGTTTTGGACAGTTTAAAATGTATGTAAGAGTGCCTTGTACATTAAGTGGGAGCAATGTACATACAGTGGGTGCCTTAATCCTCAAGTTGCTCAAACCTGGATGGCCATGTGACACTGAACAACCATTGCATCTTCCATATTCGCTACTCCGTACACATTCCACTGTAAAAAGCCTGACTCTCGATACCCACGTCACTTACTCTTCCTTTTCCGACTCTCAAAAACTCCCTCACTCTTCATTTTTTGAACCCAAACACTGCTCTTTGCCCCCCGCCTTTCAAAATGTCCCTTTAAAACTACCTCTGTCGTTTCCCACCGATCACAGGCAATGGCAGCCTACTCCGTATCTGACGCGGTGTCCACTTACTACCTGTACATGACGTGAGTATAATGGCAAAACGCGGCATCCTGTTTATTCTTTGTGGCTTTTGCCCTGATTTTTGCGTTATTGTGTCCACCTACTTCTTGTACATGACGTGAGTTCAAGGGTAGTGGGTAGCATTGCGTTTGTTCTTTGTGGCTTTTGCCTGATTTTTGCGTTATTGTGTCCACCTACTTCTTGTACATGACGTGAGTTCAAGGGTAGTGGGTAGCATCGCGTTTGTTCTTTGTGGCTTTTGCCTGATTTTTACGTCATTATGTCCACCTACTTCTTGTACATGACGTGAGTTCAAGGGTAGTAGGCAGCATCATGTTTTTTGTGTGGCTTTTGCCTAATTTTTACGTTGTTGTGTCCATCTACTTCTTGTACATGACGTGAGTTCAAGGGCGGTAGGCAGCATTGTGTTTTTTCTTTGTGGCTTTTACCCTGATTTTTACATCATTGTGTCCATTTATTATTTCGTTCCTTCCTGCCTACCCTGCCTTTCTAAACTTCTCATATGTTTCGCCCGCCGCATCACACCTGTGACAGGGTTGGTTAGAACTTTAGGGTTGGCCATAACCATATATACACACCGTATATGACCGTATGTATGGTGATTTCCCTGCTCAAAATATTGTATATACACCGTATGCACGTATGTATGTATGGCTTTGGCCAACCCTACACATGTCCAACCTGCACTCTTTCTGTATTTGTCTCCCTCCTCAGGTACATAAACCCTTTCATCTTCTCGCTGGCCACCATCATCCCTATGCCCCCAGATGAGGTGCGTTGCCTTTATAATGGTTTCTGTCAACTATGAGGTGCGTTGCTTTTATAATGGTTTCGGTCAACTATGAGGTGCGTTGCTTTATAATGGTTTCGGTCAACTATGAGGTGCGTTGCTTTTATAAAGGTTTCGATCAACTATGAGGTGCGTTGCTGTCAAAAGGTTTCGATCAACTATGAGGTGCGTTGCTTTTATAATGGTTTCAATCAACTACAAATCACTAAGGTAGCGTTCCCAAACACCCGTTTGGCCTCCAGATGAAGCGTGCCACAATTTTTAATTTTCCATCCATCAGCAACGCCTCCCCTAAGGGTTGTCAACTTGTTTCATTTGCTGGATCTCCTCATGCTAGTGCCTCCCTAAAGACCTACCAGCTTGTATCATTTGCTAGATCTCCTCATGCTAGTGCCTCCCTAAGGAGCTACCAGCTTGTACCATTTGCTACAAGTACTCATGCTAGTGCCCTCCTATGGACCTACCAGCCTGTATTATTTGCAATTAGTGCTCATGCTAGTGCCTCTTTAAGGAGCTACCAGCCTGTATCATTTGCAGACTTTTCATGCTAGTGCTCAAAACAGGGGGTTATATCCAGACTTTGGCACAGCACTGTTCAGCTTCATTTGCATTGGCCAAGGCAGGATCCATATTAGTTCATATATCTAGGCCGATTCTCACAAGTAATCAGAATGTGGATGTACCTTCCGATTATATCAAATGAGCGCAAGTCGCTCAGGAATCATGCCCCATTATCATCTGCCCTTCCCGCAAGGCTACGGCTCTGTAAGTACTCAAATTCATGAATGGACACCCTATTATGCCGCATCACCACACTCGTGTTGTACATGTATGCAAGGCTAAGACAGTTGTGCTCGCACTGCTGCTTACAGCGACTATCTTTGAACAAGCACACGTGATTGTGCCACTTTTATTCTTACCCACGCAGGTGCTCCGCAAAGGCTCAGGCACGCTGTGTGAGCAGCTGCTGATCGTCCAGGCCTTCAACTCCAAGATTGTGTGCCCCAACAAGCACACGTCAGAGCAGGAGGTGTTCTACAAGGTAGGCTTGAGTGTTGTGACAAGTCATGTGCGCATGGTGATCTCGTCAGAGCAGGAGGTGTTGTTAAAGGTTAGGCTTGAGTGATGTATCAATTAATGCATTCGTGGTGATCACACCTTGCGCCCCAACAAGCACACGTCAGAGCAGAAGGTGTTCTATAAGGTTGGTTTGAGTGTTGTGACAATAATGCACGCATTGTGATCACACCTTGAGTTGGTTTAAAGAAACAGAGGAATGGATGTGTGCATTGAAGTGTTCTGGTGAACAGGCAGATCAATCACGTGACCAGGCAGATAGACGTGATTAATTACGTGATCCCAAAAAGCCTGGCCTGACCACACACTACTAAGCTTTCAGGGCAGCTACTCGTAATCTGTGTGCCACTGCTGTACATTTGGCAAAGTTGGTGCGCACTTGAAAGACGTGTGTGATCCCTGCTAATGAACATTCCTTTAAAAGGACTCTTTATCCGACATGAACTCCTGCAAAGCACATGAGCGTGGATGTGCAAGTGGGCGTGGAGTGCCGAACTTGTCACAGTAGGGCTGCTTGTTGTTATAACGTGGCAACACACTACATTGTGACAAATTGTGACAAACAGCAGCTTCATTGTGGCATAGGTTCTCAGCCTGACACAGAGCCACCTGCTGGACAGCGAGACTTACTTGGGCTGTATAAAAAAGGCCACAGTGGGATAACAATGATCAATCTTAATGGATTTTACGTTGCATCACCTGTGTCCTCCCACACAGGGCCACCTGCTGGACAGCGAGACTTACTTGGGCTGTATAAAAAAGGCCACAGTGGGACAACAATGATCAATCTTAATGGATTTTACGTTGCATCACCTGTGTCCTCCCACACAGGGCCACCTGCTGGACTGCGAGACTTACTTGGGCTGCATGAAAGAGGCCACAGTGGAATTGACATATATAATGATCGATCTTAATGAATTTAACGTTGCATCACCTGTGTCCTTTCACACAGGGCCACCTGCTGGACAGCGAGACTTACATTGGCGGCAAAGTGGAGGCCATTGAGAGTGGCGTGTTCCGCTCAGACCTGCCCATGCGTTTCAAGATGAAGCCTGCTGCGTACCAGGTGTGTGTGCGTGTGTGTGTGTGAGGTGCGTGGTTTGTGGGGTAGTGAGGCAAGTGTGGGTGGCAGTGAACTGTGCTACTTGGGTAAGTGGGTGGCATGAACACTGTGTGATAGTGCGCATGCGCAAGATTGTAGGATATTGCATTTGGTGTTGCCTGCGTTTCCTGGGTACTGATGAACCACTTTAAATTGGTTACGAGGCTATCTGTTCCATCCAAGATATCACATTACTCACCATGCACCGTGCTCTTCCTGCATCGGGCCAGTTCAACCGCTTGGACAACATCTTGGTAATTTGAAAATATAACATCACAACACATACCATGCATCGTGCACTTCCTGCATCGGGCCAGATCAACCGCTTGGACAACATATCAGTAATTTTAGAACACAACATCACATCACATACCATTCACCGTACACTTCCTGCATTGGGCCAGATCAACCGCTTGGAAAACATCTCAGTAATTTTAGAACACAACATCACAACAAACATACCATGCACCGTGCACTTCCTGCACAGGGCCTGATCGACCGCTTGGACAACGATCTCGAGCATGCCATCACAAACGAGTGCCATATGAAGGTGCGTGGATTGACCTGCATGTGAGCAGTTGTCTTATTACCTGCCAACTGTCTTATTACCTGCCTACTATCTTGTACTTTTTGTCACCCGCACGTGCCTAAAAGAGTGCCTGTCCACGCAATTACTGGCACAGAACACCAGTGGTTGCAAAGAGTAGTAGCACACTCCAAGTGTGTGCGTGATAGGCAATGTAAGGCTCTTGATAATTTTAGCTTTGTAAAATCACATTAAATAAATTTTTTCCTCAATCAATGTGAGGATTGATTTCAGTGCCTGTAATTTCTTTTCTTTTCAAAGACCATTTTTACTAACCGCGCTATCTGAGGGGCACGTTGAAACACACAAAAATGGTTACAGGCTATGTCTCCAACAAAATGTGTGTCAAATACTGTGTAAAATCATTTGCAAAATACTGCGTGCAGATGGAGGACATCGCCAACTACACGGAAGTGCGTGACAACATCGCCTCCATACTGACAAGCCTGAGGGATACGCCGAACAGGTGTGCTATTACTTTTTTATTTGCTGATGCGACAGTTTTGATCTGTTAAGACGGTGATTTTTATTGAAGTGGTATGCCAGGCGTTGCACACATAAACCTCTTTGTCAAAAAGCTAGGAAAAGAAGTTCTTAATCTGCTGATTGGTAAAACAGCAAGAATTGGGTGCAAATGGTAAAATGAGAATATGACGAGGACAGGAATTACAGATACTGGATTTAAATTTCTGTGCAACAGTGGCTTCTTAATGCCACGTAGCATTGGTCATGGACGTGGCTTGGCATCTGTCAGCAAGGCACAGGCATTCTAGCATGTCCAAGCGCACAAATTCTATGACCTTGCACAATGTGCGTTCTGCATCTTTTTCTTTCTCTGTGATCTTGCAACGGGCTAGCAAGCACTCTTGGATGCAGGCAATTTTGCATGCAAGGAGACTGCCTATTTTTGACTATAGTATGTACGTACGCATCTTGTTAGGAGGACTCCCTCATCTTTAATTTTGTGCAAGGTGGTGGTTGCCTTCATTTCGAGGCCTAATAGTTTTGAATGCAGCATGCTTACGATTGAAAGTGACTGTGCCTTCATTTCGAGGCCTAATAGGTTTGAATGCAGCATGCTTACGATTGAGAGTGACTGCGCACCTCCAGAGAGGAGGCCCCCCTGATCTATCATTTGGACGTGGCGGCCATGTACCCCAACATCATCCTCACCAACCGACTCCAACCGTCTTCCATCGTAAACGACGAGGACTGTGCAGCCTGCGATTTCAACAAGCCTGGCAAGACATGCCTGCGCCAAATGGAATGGGTGGGTTATGGATGTAGGGAAGGGGGTGAGCTAAGGTGCCAAATAGTAGCAGTAAATGTTGTGCCTAAATTTGCAGAGGGGGCTAACTGAGGTTCAAAACGGGCAAGTTTTTATATGCTTGTTGACTGAAACGCCCCAAAATTGGCAAGCTGTAAGTTTTACATAATCCATAGATATAAAATTTGGAGCTTGCCAATTTTGGGGCGTGTGCTTAATTTGCTGTGGCGTGCAGGCCATTTTTTTTACCAAACATTGTTCATACCAACTCACCCACTGCATCAATCTGGAATATTTCAATAGTAAAGAATGCCTATTGGAAAAGAATATCACTGCAACAAAAATGAAAGAAAACGGCTGAATGGTTGGTGTTTTATGATGATTTGAGCCATTTCCCCATGGAAATTACCACATTAGGGTTTACATGCACCGTGTGTGCTTAATCCAGTCTATCTCAGCACGCAAAGTGACCCACATAAAACTGGGCACATGCTCGGGTAGCTCTCAATGCCAGCTACACTTTGGTACTAGAATGGCGTCGATCGGATGAAGTGGCTGTGAGTGGCTGCCTTCTGAATGCAAAAATGCGCATTTTCAGGCATTTTCTCCGTGAGCCCCCTCTGTTTAATTTGCAGGGTTGATTTGAAGAGCACTGCGCTGGTTGGGCACTTTATATATGTGGCTGTGGAGGAAATGCAGTAAATGGCACTTTGACTTATCATTTTGGATCTGCAGGCCTTTGTAATCCAAACTAAACTAAACATATCGTTTTGGATCTACAGCAATGCCTGCGTGCTTGAATCTTGTAGGGTTTATATGAAGAGCACTGCGCTAATTAAGCATGGGCATAGTACGTGGCTTTGAAAAAGCAGCTGCCATTGAAGACACTTAGTTCTTGCCGATCACATGGCATCTATGTGTGCGTGTTTGCTTTTGCAGCAGTGACGTGGAAAATACTAGGTCGTTGGTCTGGCAGAGAATATGACTGCAGAATTGTAACTGCAATCTGTGCAAAAAGCACACCTCACCTGACCAAATATATCAGTTGCGCGTCTTTGCTTCAGCGTGTGTGTTACAGCCATGGCGTGGAGCGCACGATGCTGCTGGCCGGGCAGAGTAGATGGCTGTTAAAAACAGCTACAGTCAAAAGTGCTCCCACTGACCAACTTATTCAATCACTTGTGCGTTTTCTCGTGTGTAATGCACAGCTTTGGCGTGGAGAGCACTATGCTGCTGGCCGGTCAGAGTACATGGCTGTGAAAAACCAGCTGCAATCAGAGGCGCACCCCCCGCAGTTTGAGGGCGAGCCTGCCAGGTAGGTTCAAGACAGAGATGCAGCGCTGGAATGGGATGGATTTAATCAGTACAATGTGCGTAGATTGGATTGAGAGTTGTGAAATATTCACTGAAATGAACTAATGCCTTTGGCAAATAGCAGCAGTGATGCGGATCTGTACATTTGTTTGCTGCTGCTGCTTTCACGATCATTATTGCTGGTTCAATGTTGTTTGATGTACTGAGTGTCGACTCTAGTTTCAGGTGCTTTGGCAGACACCGGCCTAGATGACTGCGTCTGTTGATTTGTACGTGTGGTGTCCCTAGTGTCCTGTATCTTGGCATTGGAAGGACGTCGGTCAGAATGATCGTGCCTTTCTATCCATAAGCGTACACCACAAGTTTTAATATCATTGCAGATACTGGGAGGACATTGGCCAGGATGACCGAGCCAAGCTGCTCAAGGATCGCCTCAAGCTGTACACACACAAGGTGTGCCATCGGCTTTTTTCTACCGTACAGAGGCTGTGTGATATGGTTATGCGCAGAAGGATACAATTGCTTTAATGAGCATGAGATTGTGCAGAGGCTGTTTGATATGGTCATGGGCAGAAAAATACAATTGCTTTAATGAGCATGAGATGCAGGATTAACACGTGCCTTAGACGATCCTGTTGATGTTAGGTTGTACGCACAAGCCTTTTCAAGTAATTAAGTGACGGCGTACTTCCGAAACTTCTTGGTATCACTCCCAATTTGGGTCGTGCAGAACAAAAGCGAATCGAAAATTTAAATAAACGCTGCGATAACAGATGCATGCAATTCAATCGCCTGCGTGTATGACTGCGTGACAACAATGCAGCCTTTGCGTTCATTGAACACACCACACAGGTGTACAAGCGTGTGCACGACAAGCCCATCACCGAGAGCCGCACGGCGGGCATCTGCCAAAAGGAAAACGATTTCTATGTGAGTGCAAACAGAGGGCAGGGATGTTTGTGCAGTGAAGCACCGCCTCTGTGCAGATATCAAAAGACGCAGCATGTCTTCATATTGCCTGAGTGCAAACAAAGGGCATGGATGTCTGTGCAGTGAAGACCTGAATCTGTGATCAAAACGAGATAGCACATTCATTTTGTTTGATTGCAAACGAAGGGCAGAAGTATTGCAAAGGAAGGATATCTCAGGCACATGCTGAGAGGCCAAGTTCGACTTTGCTTGATTGCAGCTCGAGTCCATTTTAGAGGTTACTATTTGCACATGTGTGTAAATATGCCTTTCAGGTTATGGCAAGCACAAGGTACGTACACACGACCTCACACACACACACACACACACACACACACACACACACACACATACACACACACACACACACACACATACACACACACACACACACCACACAAACACACACACACACACACACAAAAACACACACACACCTACAGGTGGGCACAGTGCGCGCCTTCCGTGATCGCCGCTACGAGTACAAGGCCCTGAACAAGGTACACAATGGAGTCCTCTTACTGGTGCCTGTGCATTAGTTATTCTAGATTTCAGGAATTTGAACAAGCCATTTTTTGTATGTGTGGTCCTGGCAAATTCTGGGCAAGCAATTGTGAGGCTTCAGACTGGGCCTGCACTATAGGAATAATGAAAGAGAGCATACGCAACTACTTATCGTTTGCATACAGTCAGAACCAAGCTAAATGCTCTCTATTGTTGTGCGCGCAGACCTGGAAGAACAAGCATGACGCTGCCAAGGGCAACCCCCTTAAAACCCAGGAAGCCGCCGACATGTGTGTGCTGTACGAGTCTCTGCAGCTGGCCCACAAGTGCATTCTGAACAGGTGCGTACGCTGCTTGCTCTTGCGTGTATGTGTGTACGATTGCTGTGAGTGCACTGTGAAAGACTCTGCAGCTGGCCCAAAAGTGTATTTTGAACAGGTTGTTGTGTGCCGCTTGTGCTTGTAATCCTGTGTGCAGCTGCTGTATGTCCTAGTCGGCTTGTGTGCAGAATCCATGGGCATACGTGCATTGTGCGCAGCAGCACTCACTGGTCCTTCCTCCACTTGAACGTGCGTCCTTATCCCACCTGACACATTTCTTTTGTCCCTTTCTGTGTGTGCAGTTTCTACGGCTACGTCATGCGCAAGGGTGCCCGCTGGTACTCCATGGAGATGGCTGGTGTGGTGACGTACACCGGGGCCAAGATCATCGAGGTGAGACGCGCGTGGTTTTGTTTGTGTTGCTCCATAGGCTGGCACTTCAGATGGCCCTTCAGATGCTTGAAGAGAGGAAATGCTGGCCTGCTGATGTGCAAATGGTAGAGTTGGCCAGAACCATATATATACGGTGTTTATACGGTAATTTTGGCAGAGAAATCACCAAATATACGGTCATATACGGTGTATATATACGGTTCTGGCCAACCCTAGCAAATGGTTCAGTGTCATTGACGTCAGAGGCTTTGCTTTCTGCAGGATAGGAAGGAGCTCATATTATGGAGCTTTTTCACCATTGTGTTTGCTAGAGGCGGAAGCTTTAACAGGATACTCCGGGATTAAAGACTGCTGTGTGAAATCGAGGGGTCAGCCTCAGAGCGGGATCCCGTTGCTTTTACACTCACAGAAAGATCCCTTTTTTTGTCTACAAAGACTTTGGAACTCACAAACACATCACATTACGTTTCTTGGACGCTCCCAAAACGCAGCAAGCGTGCAAGCTAGTGGAGCAGCTGGGTCGGCCCCTGGAGCTTGACACAGATGGTATTTGGTGTGCTTTGCCTGCCTCTTTTCCCGAGGTGTTCAAGCTCAAGAACAGCAAGACGGGGAAGGTGGGACGGATTGCAATCGGGTGTGCTGTAACGTAGTTTTGCTGTGACGTGAACTTGCATTGTACCTTGCTGTTGTAAGGTTTCACAAAGATCTTTCCACCTATGACGTGAGAAGGCTGGTGCACACAAAAAATGCATGCGTCAGGAGTCAGGAGGCACCAGAAAGCACAACTTTTGGAACACCCTGGTCAATTTAATAAATGACTACATATTCGTAATCCTGAAATCAAAAGCTATTAATTGATATATAAATGAGTCCAATTCGAGGGGAGGGGGGGTGGTGGGGTGTCGAGGGCAAGTTTACCGGTTTTCAGTTTTGGGACCCCCCCTCCAGAATTTTGCTGGGGCATTTCCAAGGAACTGTAAACAAATCATTGGAATCTTCAGCTCAAGCCCAGTCGATTGGCACCCTATTTGAGCAAATTGGGTTGAGGGGGGGGGCTGTGGACATGTCCAAAAGTCAGAGACACACGCGTTTGGGTGCAGGCCGCGGGGTGAGTCAAGCCAATGAAGCAGCAATTAACCCTAAACTTACAGGATTGTGTCAGCGTGAGATAGTCAGTGAAATTCTGAAGAAATGGAAGTATTGTGGGACTGTGCAAGCCAGTTATGGGTCCCTGGTAGGTCACTTGTGCATGGTCGTCCGTATCTCAGTTTTTGACCCATAACTTTGCAACACTTCAGTTTCAGGTCTTGATGAGTATGCAGATGGATGCCTATTTGAATAAAGAACAGGTTGACACCCTTTTTGTCCATGTAGGGTTACTGCATGGGGGGTCTAGGGGTGGG
>Ga0307967_1002137_pt1 | contig 11561 bp, 14 predicted proteins | sample OrgLakmetagen648_FD_201828 | JGI IMG/M metagenome (GOLD analysis project Ga0307967, IMG submission 201828) | Saline water microbial communities from Organic Lake, Antarctica - #648 | ecosystem: Environmental > Aquatic > Non-marine Saline and Alkaline > Saline | place: Antarctica: Organic Lake... | reverse complement strand
GAGCGAAGCAGTAAAACTGCATCGCAGCGACTCCGTATAAAAAAACAGAGCGCAGCGATTACATTATTGAGCATCGCGAAAATTAAAAAAAACAAAAAAAAGGTGATAAAAAACCTAATGTTCATTACCACCTTTTCTAAAATTCTAATCTAAGGAAAATGTCCTGAGTTCTCGCCTCAATACTTTCTACTCCCTACTCTCTACTGAGAAAAGCTATGCTTTTCTAAACATTAAATCGGAAGTGCATAATATCACCATCCTTAACGATATATTCTTTTCCTTCTACTCCGAATTTACCTGCTTCTTTACATGCAGCTTCAGAACCATATTTCACGAAATCATCATACTTCATCACTTCTGCGCGGATAAATCCTTTTTCGAAGTCAGTATGAATAACTCCTGCCGCTTGAGGTGCTGTTGAACCTTTTAAAACTGTCCAAGCACGAACCTCTTTAACTCCAGCTGTGAAGTAAGTATCTAAATCTAATAATTTATATGCTGAACGAATTAATCGATTCACTCCAGATTCAGTTAATCCTAATTCTTCCATGAACATTTGGCGCTCATCAAAAGTATCTAACTCAGTAATGTCTGCTTCAATTTGAGCTCCAATTACCAAAACTTCTGCCGCTTCGTCCTTCACGGATTCTCTTACCATGTCAACGAATTTGTTTCCGTCTTTCACAGAACTTTCGTCAACATTACATAAATACATTACCGGTTTTGAAGTAATCAAATGCAGGTCATTAACATGTGGCAATTCATTTTCTTCAAATACCAATGAGCGAACAGATTGACCAGACTCTAGATGATTTTTGATTCTTTCTGCTATTTCATAAGCTCTTTTCGCTTCTTTATCTCCCGACTTAGCTGATCTTGCTAGACCACTTAATTTTTTATCAACAGATTCTAAATCTTTCAATTGCAATTCATAATCGATAACCTCTTTATCTCTAATAGGATCTATTGAGCCATCAACGTGAATAATGTTATCGTCTTCAAAACATCGCAATACATGAATGATTGCATCCGTTTCACGAATATTAGCCAAGAACTGATTTCCTAGACCTTCACCTTTGGAAGCTCCTTTTACCAATCCTGCGATATCCACAATCTCCATAGTAGTTGGTACAACTCGCTCTGGATTTACAATTGATTCTAACTTTTCAAGACGTGGGTCTGGAACAGAAATAGTTCCTACGTTAGGTTCAATTGTACAAAATGGATAGTTAGCCGATTGCGCTTTCGCATTCGATAAACAGTTAAACAATGTAGATTTCCCAACATTCGGTAATCCAACAATTCCACACTTTAATGCCATTTGAAAAAATTTTGATGCAAAGATAATGCTTGCAATTGATAAATACCAATTTGAATTTTATAATATTGGTTTATTAGGGGAATTGGGGTGGGAAAAAATCGGTTTATATGTTACCGCAATGGTTTTGCGCTGTAATGGAAATCTTTCCCCCTTCTTAGGCATAAGAGAATAAAATTCTATGATTATCAGAATAGTTGGGCAAAAGATGTTAGACATTAGACTTCCTAGTCTAACGTCTAACATCCATTTTTTGATATAGAGATTTTCAGAAGCTAAAGCGAGATGCACTAAAGTGCATAGTTTTAACTCTATCTGAGACCAATAAAGTATTTAGCGAAACGATTTCACAACCGCAGAGCGTAAACGCAACACCAAATACTTTATATGTTTATTTCAATGCTTTTTTTATTCTTTTATCAGTCGAATTAGAGCTTTGTTGTTTCCTGACTCAATATTTAATAAATAAACTCCTGATGATTCTTCTAATTTCAAATTAAGCAACTGACTTTTATTGAAAGTGTTCGACTGAACTATTTTCCCATTTAAATCGGTAACTAAAATTGTTACGGTTTGGTAATTCTCACCTAAATCAATCGAAAAATCACCTTTCGTTGGATTCGGGTATACAATAACTTTATTGCTGAAATTATTTTCAATAATTCCTACATCATCAATAATAGAACAAACTGAAGTGTCCGCGCAAGCGCCTTCATTGATGGCAACAGCATAACTTCCATTACCGGCAGCTGTATAAGTTTGATTTGTTTCACCAGATAATGGTGCAAAGCTATTATCGCAGTCCAACCATTGGTAAGTTGCTCCCGCATTTACATTTTGAGCTGTGATTGTATTACCTGATTCGCTTACCATAACATCAGGAAGAGGGGTTATAGTGATGTTTTCTATAACAATACTATCACATCCATTAGCTGCTGCATTAGAGAATATGGATGTATAACTTTCATTTGCCGTAATATTATTTGATACTGTGGCGTCTGCAAAAGTATAGCTCTCTCCGCTACAAAGATCGATCGCTACGGTTGCTGTTGGTATTGGATTAATTGTAACGCTAATAATAGCACTTGTATCAACGCAAAGACCATCATTTGCAACCAGATAATAATCATCCGTTGCGGTAATGATGTATGATGAATCTGTTTCGCCTGTAATTGCCCCCACAGAATTATGCCATTGGTAATTTGTATTTTCTGTCAAGTCCCCTGCAATCAAGGAATCTCCTGTGCACAGGTCTTGAATTCCAGATATATTTAAATTGATATCCTTACACAAAATAGCTAGCATTAATTCAGTTCGATCACTAAACGTTTCGTTGACTTTTGTGGCAGGTTGGTCAACCGTTGCTCCTTGAGGAACCCACTGCGTGGCAGCAGCATTTGTTCGACCAGCAAGGTTGAGATAGTTAGCGTTTGCAAGCCCCATTGGGTTTCCGTAATAATTATAAGCTAAACTATAACTCAATGGAGTTGAAGACCCTGTGTAAACACCGTAATAGTGGGAATAATCCATTGAATCAATTGTACTTGTTGCGTTCAAGGAGTTCGGTGCCATATCTACCCGGTATAAATGAATAGTTGAAAATGCGTTTGTACTTTGAACCCGAATACTATCAATTGCTAAGTATTTGAGCGACAAGTCATATATCCCACCGTATTGGTGAACACTTTGATCTCCTATTGGTGCTCCTGAAGTCATTTGATTAGCTGCAGCGTTAGTCAAATCATTTCCATTTGGAGAACTATCGAGTAAAAATCCTGGATTATCAAAACTATAGTTTGCAACAAGCGAAGCGAAACTTGGGTGGGAGGGGTCAATTTTTTGACACATGTAGTCTTGAATTTCAGATGGAGGAATAGCTGCATTCCACATACGTACTTCATCAATCTGCCCATCAAAATAACGAGGACCTCCCACGGTATAAGAAGCTCGCCCGATATTTAAATCATAAGCACCGTGTGAGATTGATCCAGTGTAAGCAGATGTTCCTACTTCCTCACCGTTGATGTAAATACGAATCGTGGTTCCGTCATAAGTTCCAGCAACATGATACCACTTTCCTGTAGTCATTATTGGTGCAGAAACCACTTCTCTCCAAACTCCCGCTCCGGAAAAATTAAAAGATAAAATTCCATTTCCGCCGGCACGCAGGACAAACCCCTCATTCCCAGCAGCCCAACCATCTTTGGAAATAATAACATTTTGCCAACTGAGTGCAGCCCAATTATCAGCTTTAATCCATGCTTCAATCGTCATGGATGAAGTAGGATTTAGAGATACATTATTTGAAGCACTCATGAAAGTGCTATTATAATCATAGGACGACCCAGGGCCTGGTGTCTGAGCACTCAATGAAAATGAAAATGAGAGAATACCTAGAATTATTGAAGAGAAGTGTAAAAATTTTTTCATATTTTTTTTGTGTTTAAACACGTGAGGTGTTAGTTAAAAATTAGAAACGAAAATTCCAAGTTAATTAATAATTCCGACTTAAAAAATATTTAATGATTTTTTAAAGGCTGGCCTAAAGGTTATGTTGATCAATAGATTTCCTAAACCTTCTCCTTTAGAAGCTCCTTTTTCCAATCCTGCGATGTCCACAATTTCCATAGTCGTTGGTACAACTCGCTCTGGATTTACAATTGATTCTAACTTTTCAAGACGTGGGTCTGGAACAGAAATAGTTCCTAAGATAGGTTCGATTGTAAAAAATGGATAGTTTGCGGACTGCGCTTTCGCATTCGATAAACAGTTAAACAACGTAGATTTACCAACATTAGGTAATCCAACAATACCACACTTTAATGCCATTTGAAAAAATCTTGATGCAAGGGTAATGCTTGTAATTGATTAAAGAGTGAAAAGGTGTTGCAATTTGAAATTAGTAATATGGAGGAATTAGGCTATTTTATAAAATATACCTAAATCAAAAGTTTTTAAACGAAAATTCCTACTCTTCCACCTCTTCAAGTTCTCCTTGAAAGAATTGGGTGGGTATTGTTAAGCAACCGGTTACAGATCCTAAATTGGAAGTCAGTGTACCAATAAACGCTCTAACATAAGGAAACATAATGGCTGGTGCATTTTGATTCACAAAACTTTTTTTCATTTCTAGATCAGATATCTCTTGGTCAAATTCAAATGTTCCTATTCCAAGTACAATTAATTCAAAATGCTCTTCACATATCAATTTAACGTCCATAATAATTTTGAACAATTTTTGATTTTCAGAATCGTAAAACACTTTGGGTTCAACGCTTAGGTCTATCTTTGATTCTCCATCGTATTGCTTAAATCCATCAAAATGGACATTCGAAAAGTCAGCACCGTGAAATTGTAATTTAGGCTGATTTGAAACTTCCATTATGCTGCAAATCTATTTGAAGGGACAGAAGAACTTTCTTTCACGCTAACCTTATAGTTAGCATGAGCGATATTCGATTTAAACTGAACACCTTCAGTCTTTAAGCTAACAAAAGAACCTTTGCCGATTAGTTTATTGATGTTTTTATATCTGTTTTTGAGCAACCATTCCTCTAAGGAAGCTTTTGTTTCCTTATCTAACAGAATGTCTATTTTATCTTCTATCTTTTTTAAATCGATCATAATTTTAATTATTTTCATAAATTCCTAATTACAAACTCCCTCATAATGTGAAACAAAGGTACTAATTTTATTCCTATTGTATAAAGCCAATTGAATTCGCTTTTTATATTGCATTCCTCTTACTAAGTAATGATGTGGATTACTTGATATGTCTTGAAATAAAATACCATCAACTTCGCTCAAGACATTGTTCTCCATTAAATAATCATTGATCTCTTTCAGTGTTGGTTTAAAACCAGTCGTTTTTATAAACTTTATGGATATTTTCTCAATTTGTTTTACAAAAAACTCATATTCCAATCTATTAAAAACAGTATCTAACACATTCAATTCCGCAAACTGTGCTTTATATATTTCGTACTTCCCTGTTTTCCGTTTGGATGATGAACCCCAATAAATAGCATCAGATTTGTCTTCCCAAAAATAATACGCATTTCCAAGCCAAGCATTATCTTTCGTACACATTATAGGTCCAGTTATTTTTTCATTTCTTTTTTCTTGGGTATGATAATATTCCATTGAATTAGATTTAGTTGTTAATCTAAAGTTAACTGAATTAAAACAAAAACGCAAGATATTATGTGAAAAATAAATCTGTATTTTATAATATTCGATTTAATAGGGAATTGAGGGAATTAGTTTTGAAAAGGTGGAAAAAACTAAAGACTAAATAACCAAGTCTAATTCTTAAATATTGGCATCAAATTATTACTTCACCAAACTTTTTAGAAATTCATCAGGTGTCATAACCGGAAGTAAAGATTTTTTAAAGTCTTTTCCATTTCTGGTTAATATTAAGTCACACTCAGATTCAGTTGCACTAAAATATTGCAACGCATCTTCAAAATCAGAAAATGAAGAATTTAATCCTTTCTCAATAGTTTGTGCATCTAATGAGCAAATTTCACTTATAATTTTAAATTTCCTTAGTTTTTCTATCGCAATTTTTGAGTTTTCAAATTTGGAAAGAAAATAATTTACTGTTGCAAATGAAATGGGTGAAACAACCAAAGTCAATTTTTCCTTTTCAGCTAGTGTAGCAATTTTTGCAATCGATTCATAAAAAGGTTTTCTTTCTCCCAAAAAATCCAACATCACATTTGTATCTATGAAAATTCTTTTAGTCATTTGTATTTTTCTATTAAGTAGTCAGAATACTCATTTTTATAATCCAAATCTGTTGGAATTGAATTTCCAGTGGCAATACTTTTTATAAAAGGTGAAATTTCAAAATCATCTTTATGGTCTTCAGAAGTGAGAGATTGCAAGTAAGATTCAATAATTCTCGATAAACTCATTTTCTTATCAGAAGCGTATCTTTTTGCGCTCTCAATAATCTCCTTATTGAGTTTTAATGTGAGTTTTGTGTCCATAATAAAATTTTATACGTACAAATATAATAAATAAATGCGTATAAATGGTTTGGGAGATGTGTTTTTTGAATGTTGGGTATTGTTGATGCGTGTGCTACTTTATGGATTTTTCAAAAATATGGTGTAAAATTGTTTTCTACATATAGAAAAACCGAATCCGTCAACATAGTATTCAGCATTGACTTATCGGCACGCTGAATACTTAGTTGTTACCTGCTGGCTTTTCTCCTTTATTCTTTCATTTCGTAAATTCCAGAATCAGTTACTATAAAAGTTCCAAATTCAGTTTGAGCATATTGCCATATTTTTTCTTCAAAGGTTTTAATTAAGGTTAATTCCTTTGTTTTTAAATCTAATTTATACAATCTGTTATTTCCCATATTGGGAATATACAAATGACTTTGGGTGATGAAAATACTTTCAGGATAACTCAAGAATTCAGAATCATCTTCCCAAGAATATTCCCCGACTTTAAAAACCTCTTTTTTTTCAGATATTGAAACTTGAGAAACCGTTTGTCCAGTTGGAAATGCGAACCACATAAAGTCAGGTGATTCAAATTTGATATCATAAATAGGATGTCCTACTCCAATTTCCACTTCCCATTCAAGTGTTTTATTTCCGTTTTTATCAAATCGATATAATTTATCTTCTTGATGTGTGCAAAAATAGATATCTCCGTTTTCTCCTTTTGTTGAGCAATAATCTTCAAGTGAACCAAACAATTGTTTTTCAATTTTTTTATAGTTGTTTCCAACTGTTGTAAGTCCGAAATAATCTTTATCAACTATTCGCAGATTCTCACTTTTATCAAACGCATAGAACACCAAATTCTTTCCGTCACTCCAATCAATTGTCAGAATTTCAGTTTGGGTTATATGCAGATAACTCGTTCTTTGTTTGTCTGTTATTTTATTCAGAGTCATTGGCTTTTTCAGCTTGCAGCTAACGTTTGACTATGTTTAGTGCGGGTATTTGGTTATAATTCATTTCCGTTTTGCACATAACCTAAAGTTAACATTTCGTTTTTAAATTATTCTTTTTTTAAACACCAAATTTAATTTTGGGCGGACTTTCTGTAGAGCACGCTTTTTTGAATTAAGATGAACCCCGCATTAAATTTAGTTTTTGTTAGCAAACGTTTATCCAAGTCCTACTTCATATGTTATTAAGCTATCCCAATGACTCTGTTCAAAATCAAAATCAAAGTTTTCTTTTAACCTGTACATTTCTCTTATAAAACTTGGGAAAATATATTTTGTATACATTTCATCAGAAAAAATTGACATAGTTGTCATTGTTGGTATCGATAATTGCTGAATATAATTTTCTTTGGAAATTTGTTGTTCATTGGAGAGTGTTTCAAAATCACTTTTAGTAATAAATATCGGAAAACTTATTTTTGGATTGGTATTTCTGTATATATCCAATTTAATTGTTCCCGTTTGAATAAAACTGCTCTTTTTTAAGATATTTTTAATAATGTCAAAAATGAATTCTGTATCAGTTTCAATTCTTAAATCATTTTCTCTATAAAATAATATTTTAATTTTTTCTTTTAGCTCTTTAGACTTCTTTTCTAATCGTTTGTAATATTCTTCTTTTTGAAATTTATTTACACCTTTTAATCTGTAATTTGGAGTTATATTAAAAGAATATTTATCATCTTCATTCTCTCGGATAAAATGTTTGATTAAAGTAATTTTCGATATAAATTTTGTTTTTTTATCTATGATCAAATTACTTTCTTTATCAACCTTTAACGAGAGAGTTATTTTTTTTTTTGATTTCTGCTTAAAAAATTCTGTAATCTTTTTTCTCATGATAATTACTATGCCTAAAATGAAAGCAAGAATGAGTGGATACAAAAGGTTATTTATTAAATCAGCGTTATTTATTGTCATTTTTATTATGTTTGCTAACGTTTTGTATAAGAATAGTAAGGGATTAAAACGCACTTACTATTCAGTTTAGTACTTAGCCAAATTTACAATTTTACCGTTATTTTTATTTTTGTTGTCAAATTGTAAATTTGTAGGACTTTGTTAATATGCACCAACTTTCGGTTTGGCACTTAACCCTTATTATTTTTATACTTTCTAGTACGCCGTTATTATTTCCCGAATTCAAATCCACATATTTTAATATCTTTTATGCTTTTCAAGTATTCGTTTAGTATAAAATCTTGGTTTTTCATTATAGGACTGGGTAAATTCAAGAATTGTAATAAAAATAAAGCAAGTGTTTCTGCTTTTGTTGTTTCACAAAACTGAATCATTGCTGTTTTAGTGAAGTCTGGCTTATTATCAATAAAAAATTGACCAAATGGTTTTCTTGTTATGTCTGGTGCAAAAACGTAAAGCCCATTGTCTAAGGTTAAAATCATATCGGGTAACTCTTCTAAACTTGTTGTGCCATCTGCGATACTTTCTTTTATAAATTCATACAATTTATTTGGCCTTAAAGATTTTGCTGAGTAGATAATAACAGGAATTTTATTCTCAAATTCAGTTCGAGATTGTCCTCCCAATAACTTTGATAAGTCTGGAACGTAAGTTTTCCGATTTAATTTTTTTATTGACTTAACCTGTAGTAAGGCTCTTTTAAATTCGTCCTTATTTTTAATGTCAGGCTTGACCTCAATTGCCGCATAAACACCTTCAGCTAAGATAATTTGTCGTTTTGGAGTTGTAAGCACTGGATGGTTTGGTGCCAATATTACACAATCAATATTTTGAGAATTATCAGTCGTACTATATATACACCCTTTTTGAATCCTGTATTCTTTTGTCAAATATGCAGCTACAAATTCTTGTATAGAATATTCTTTTGAATCCCCCGTGTTTCCTCTGTCATTTTTAAAGGGAGCATATGTTTCCTTATAAATTATTTCTATTTGGTCCAAATTTTCAAGAAGACTTCCTATTACAGCATTTTGTTCTATCATTTAGTTTTGTTTTAATGGCATACAACGGCCTAGTATAAGAATAGTAGCGGATTAAAATGCACTAACTTTTCGATTAAACACTTACCTTTATTAATATTCACAAACTTTCAAATTAGTACTAAACCCGCTATTGCTTATACACAATGTTGAACGAATCCTCCTAACGTCGGAAGCTTGTATTTCTCACTAAATTAATAATTTACTACATTTGAATACAAATTAAATCAAATATTATGTTTAAAAAAAAGTAAAACCCTAGTTGAAATAGCTATTTCACAGGTTGAAGGATTTAAGACCTTGCAAGAGAAGCTAACCAAAAGCTTTTCAATAAATGGAAAGTCAAAAAGCACACTAAATAATTACAGTAGATGCCTTGCTCACTTGGCTTTACATTACAATAAAAGTCCTGAGACTTTAGATAAGGAAGCCATTGATGACTATCTTTTTCATTGTAAAAATCTCCATGACACTCCGTCAGATAGTTTCTTTAAACACACCATTTACGGTTTAAGAGCAATTTATAAATTGCTTGGAATGGATGGGCGGAAAGTTCAACTCCCTCAAATAAAACGAGATAATTCTCTTCCTGTTGTGATGAGTTTAAGTGAGGTGAAGAAATTAATTGCCGCACCTAAATACCTAAAGCATAAATTAATAATTGCTACTCTTTATGGCTGTGGGTTAAGGAGCTACGAACTCTGCGTATTAAAATTGTGCGATGTAGATTTTGAAAGAGCAACCGTTTTCATCAAAAAACAAAAAGGAAGGCTAGATCGCTATGTTCCGCTTAATGCCCACTTAGCCAGAGGTTTGAAAACGTATATTCTAACTGAAAATCCATACGAATACCTTTTTAATAGTCAGAAAACAGATGATGGAAAACCCTTGCCTATGACCACAAACGGAATACAATGGGTAGTTAAAGAGAATAGAAGTAAAATAGGAACCTCCAAGAAAATTACAGCCCATACACTTCGGCATACTTATGCCACGCATTTGCTAGAAAGTGGTTTGAATTTAATTGCTTTAAAAGAGTTACTTGGTCACGCTCGAATAGAAACAACGTTGATTTATCTTCATGTTTCTAATACTGGTTCTTCAAAAAAATACAGTCCGCTAGATATATTATATAAAACTTGAAGAGCAAATTTACGGTTGCCGATGTTTTAGAATTAGAACAAAATCAACTTTCAAAATTAACTCTCACAAGTTGGCATGCAAGGACTTTACACGCTATTCGAAGATGCAGAACACAAGCAATGGGCGGACACATTGATAAGTGTGATTGTTGTAATAAACTGCATATTAGTTACAATAGCTGCAGGAATAGACATTGTACGACTTGTCAAGGTCACAAGCGAGAAGAATGGATTAATGCACGCGGAAATGAACTTTTAGAAGTTCCATACTTCCATGTCGTTTTTACGCTTCCCTCAGAGTTTAATGAGTATGCTTTAAAGGAGGGTAAGATTATTTATGGATCATTATTTAAGGCTGCTTGGGAGACCTTGAAACAGTTTGGTGAAAACCCTAAACATCTTGGTGGAAAAATGGGAATGATAGGCGTACTTCATACTTGGGGTCAAAACATGTCATTACATCCTCATTTGCATTGTATTGTTCCGGGCGGAGGTATAACGGAAAATAATAAATGGAAAGTATGTAAAAACAAAGGGAAGTACTTATTTGATGTCAAGTCAATGAGTAAGGTTTTTCGGGCAAAGTACGTTGATTTACTCAGAAAAAGTGAGTTGAAAATACCGCAAAGTGTTTACGATAAAGTCTTTTCAAAGAACTGGGTTATTTATGCGAAAAGACCTTTTTTAAAGCCAGAGTTTGTGATAGAATATCTTGGCAGATACAGCCATAAAATAGCAATTTCTAATCATCGCATTAAAGCCATCGGTAAAGTAAAGAAAACTGTCACTTTCTCAGCAAAAGATTATAGAAAGGGAGGTCAGAAAAATGACATAACACTCAGCTGCAAGGATTTTATAAAACGATTTTCATTACACATTTTACCAAAAGGTTTTACGCGAATTAGGCATTATGGAATATTGAGTAGCAGTTGGAAAAAGATAAAACTTCCAGCATTACAAGAAATGGTAAATAAGCGTAAAGTGAGTGTAGTCGCTGATGAAACACCAATTACGCATCATAAAAGATGTCCGACGTGTTAAAGAATCAAATACGTTTTAGTTGTTCTGGATTTTCAATTTTCTAATGCCGATATAGATTTTAAGTCGGATTTATTCGACAATTAAAATCATCATCGGTATAAAAAAGGAAAATTAGTAAC
>Ga0307967_1002131_pt1 | contig 11589 bp, 17 predicted proteins | sample OrgLakmetagen648_FD_201828 | JGI IMG/M metagenome (GOLD analysis project Ga0307967, IMG submission 201828) | Saline water microbial communities from Organic Lake, Antarctica - #648 | ecosystem: Environmental > Aquatic > Non-marine Saline and Alkaline > Saline | place: Antarctica: Organic Lake... | reverse complement strand
CTGTCTCGCCTTAAGCTGCACCGTGACCTGTTATGGGTGTAGTCAGTGTGTATGTGTATCTGTCTCGCCCTTAAGCTGCACCGTGACCTGTGATGGGTGTAGTCAGTGTGTGTGTTTAACAGTTTGGTAGCAGTTTGACGCAGCGTTAAGGAGACTTCACCATTCAATTGTAAGCTGAACCATCAACGATGGACTTCCCCTGTGCTTCTATGTATAAATTGTGTGTGTTGTGTGTGTAATTGTGTGTGTATGTGGTGTGTGTGTGTGTGTGTGTGTGTGTGTGTGTGTGTGTGTGTGTGTGTGTGTGCGCGTGCGCGCACGCAGGCATTTGCTGCAGCGCTGCAGCGATAGGGTTTTGGAATGTGACATGGTTAACGTGATATGGGTGTTCAATCTCGACTGGGTCTCAGTAAATCAGACTCAGACAGTGTCACCAGTGACCGAGGATTGCTTGCCCATAGTGTCTGGGCCTGCTCCAATTTAAATGCTGAGGTAACCGGAAAGCCTCAATTCAGCAGCATTTTTCTATAAAAGTCTATTGGGTTGCGTTTCCAACTAATAACAAAACACAAAGAACTCGTGCTTGGAGATACAGGTACATGCCACCTACCGCATGCACAAATTACTTAAAACTTTGCGCATTCAATACATCCGATGCAATGACTTTCACCTGACCTAAATACAACTGATGCAATGACTTTCACCTGACCTAAATACATCCGATGCAATGACTCTCACCTGACCTAAGTAGCCCGCAGTGCCGCTCTCGACCAACGGCACCTCCGCTGCCATGGCAAGGCGGTTCACGTGCCGACGTGCCTCCAGGTTGTCAAGACCGTTGAGGATGATGTCAAAGCCTGTGTGCACATGTTGTGTGTGACCACTTTCAGAAGATGCGAGATACAGGCTTGCCAGTCATTTTTGTGCAGATCCTAATTAGCATGCACAGATAGTTGCAGTTAAATCTGTGCGCTTCCTCGTTTCTTTTGTTCCTTCCACACAGATAAGCTCGGCACGTCAGTCACTGCACAGTCTTTCTAAGAACATGCACACGTGCATAAAAATGCGCCACACCTTTAATGTAATCCACTTTAAACTGCGGCTCCTTCACATTTGCATGGTGGGCCGTAATGGAGGCGCTTGGCTTGATGCCCCTGTAAGTGATTAACGCTACACATCAACACTCATGGAACGCTTAGCTGCTTACAATAATGCATTATTAGCTCATGCAGATAACAAAAAGGAGGGGCATGTCCACCACTCTCCTAGTGCACGCTTGGATGTTTGGCCTAATGCAGGCGCACCTAATCACGTCAGCAGCAGTCATGGCTTTGCTTTGGCTGACATGATGCTTCCTGAAGAGGAACTGCCGGTTCAGGTTGCTTGTCTCGATGGTGTCCAAATCGATCTGCAAACACGCGGAAGAACAGATGGTGCCAGGTGTAGCTGCTCATGAGCATGCTGTGACTGCTTGTGCCTGTGTGCATCAGCATTGTATATTGTATGTGTGTGACTACTCATGTGGACTCACCACTTCAATGCATTCAAATCCTGACACCACAAGCGTCTTCAGGAGCTCACACCCAATGCCACCAGCACCAACACACAGCACTTTGGCAGACTTCAACTTTTGGGGCAGGTCTTTGTCCTGCAGTGCCTTCGTGGGCCAATCAGTCCCTTTGTTGGCTGATGCCATGATAAGGATTTCTTTTTAATTTTAGAGATTTTTTTCTAATTAATTCGCATTAGTCACCGCCTTCCAATAACTTTCCCAGCAGAGGAAAACTGAACCGGGCATTTTTCTTTTCATTTACATTTATAATATATTCAGGCTAGTGATTTACAGTTCACTATCAAGGCCGCCGTGTCGGATAAAAATCACGACTTTTACCTATTTTACACTCCCTTGCTACCCCACTGCTCATCTGTTGTTTTTGGTTGGACACACTCGCGGCGGATGGAGGTACCACCATTTATTGTCGGTTGCATTACTGAGCAAAAAAGGTACCGGTAGGTAGTTTCAATTGCAGAGTTTTTAATCAATCATAGCTTCCACTGCCACTACGCCTGGTGCTGCCACTACGCCTGCCAAAATTTTCAGGAAAGGATCATTCCGGAATGGGCCTTTTTGGCAACTTGCGCATGTGTTTCCAAAGTTTGCGATCACGTAGAATCCAGGGTTAATTCCTCATTGTGAAGCACAGGAACGTCTTGGCTTAGATGCACCTGTGACTGCTGTGGCCATGGATATACTTTTCTATTAGGTACCTAATTTCTATTACCTACTGTGGCCATGGGTATATCCAGAGGCAATGTTATTTCCTATTACCTACGGCTAGCTCTCATAGCGTAGCCTAGCCTTAAGGGTACTATCCAATCCTTGTAATTCTCAACCCATTAGCAGGACGCCAAAAGAAAAAAGGAGGAGTGGAGAGGTGGCAGAAAAGAAGGCAACAGCGAAGATGGCAAAAAGCTTCTGCACCATCCGAGAATCGAACTCGGGTCTCGTCCGTGGCAGGGACGTATTCTACCACTAGACCAATGGTGCTTGTAGAAACGAACGTGTTAATAATCCTAATTGTAATATATATATCAATATATGTTACACTTTCCTTCGCGTGCATGGTAGCAGAGCAAAAGATGCTGCAAGCTGCTAGCCAAAAAGGGAAGGGAGATTCAGCAATGACACAACACCAAGCATGTTTTGCAAAGCACTTAGAAAAGCTTATAGAATGATGGAAGGGACATTTCCTTCCCTCCAAGAAGCCCCCTCTAAAGCAGATGAGCATGCAAGCTCCTCAGTGATTGCAGTGGAAAAGAAAGATAGAGAACAGCTTTCCATGACACCCTTTCATTGGCATGCTCAATCAAAAGACAGCAAGGACCGCTGCCCTTCTCGCTTGCTGGCCACCGTCTACGGTCACTGCTAGAGAAAGTGGTACATATGTCCTATACCATCACTATGGCTCGCAACGCTGAAAATCAAATCCAGAAATCTAGATTCCTATAACGAGGAATCGACGTCATTCATACAAGTTAGGTATTGTTAGAAATACGATGGTTTTAATTGATTGATTGATCTTGGTTGATGATGTAGCCTAATATGTCCGCATGCACTACCTCCAAGGCTAAGAGGACGCAAGGCCTAGGAAAGTCTGTCCACATGCACTACCTCCAAGGCTAAGAGGACGCAAGGTCTAGGGAAATCTGGAAACGTGGAAACATTGATTGAGCGTTACTTTGTTCTACTTTATAAGAAAGAAATTAACCTGTACTTAGTAACATGGTATACACACTAATAAGTAGTGACATCAATGGGGATCAATTGGTTGGCAGATCTGGAGATCCTTCTAGAAGCCTGCACACCACCAGGAGTGTTGCTCAGATACTCAAATTTGTGGGGGTTGTGTTTAATGTCTCGTCTGATCTGTATATTTTTGTTGCGGATTTGATGCATGTAGGCTTAACAATTTCTTGGGTGATGCTGTGGCATGTAGACCAATAACTCCGAGGCTGTGGAGTGGGTTCCGGAAGGATCCTTGTGTGGCTGTTGTAGATGGTGCCTGTTGCTCCTGGCAGGATGGTGTGAAGGGTTTTGCGGTGCCCGAGTAGACGAGGCATTAACATCTTATGTTGTTCTCGTGCCTTTTCTGCTTGTTAGACAGGGTAAGTGTCTACACAGTACTTAATTTCGATAAAAGTAGGGTTTATTTGTTTGGTTGGTTGTCTCTTGGTTTCATAGCTAGGGGGTGTGGATTGGCAACGCCATCTGCTAGGTTAAGATTATCACGGGCAACTCTTCTTGCGTTATTGGCAGACCTAGTTTGATACTCGACCTCGTTTGTTAGGTTCCGTTTGGGGCGTGGTTGCTGGGTCGGAGTGACTATGATTGCATCTGACTTGCTATGCTAAATTTACGACGTTGTTGCGCAATTAGAAGGTAAGGCTGGAATCGATCCTATTTGATTCTCAGCAGATGGGCGTATGACACCTTGTTGTGCCGTTGTTGCACGGCTGCCTACGCCTGCTTGTGCTAGCAGGTAAGCCCCCTGTGCACCTTGTTGGATTGTTTATAATCATTTGTCAAGTAGCGTTGTGCCTAATAATAATCATTATAATGGGCCTGACAGCATGTGGTAGGTGCTGTTTAGCTTCTGGCAGATGGGGCAGATTAGTGGGCCTTCTATATGATTGCACTGAGCGGCACGCTTTTGGTTGTATATAAAATCTGTGCGGCAAAGCATGACATTTTCTTTTCTCTAGAGTCGACACTTGCATTATTCCAGAATGAGTTGTGTCTTTTTTGATGATGTCTTCCTTAGTTAGTTCTTGGCATCTTGTGTAGCATTTTGTAAACTGATGCTTTGAAACTTTTTTATGTAGGACCTTGTTTGCGTTGGATGTGCATGTGTGCTTTTGCAGCATCGAGATCTGAGAAAATGGAGAGCCTTTCTGCTGTAGGCCCTCGTTAGAAGTAATAATAATATCTAATACCATGGCCACTTTGACTTAGTAGGTAGTTTGGGGGGGTAGGGTTTTTCACCCTTGCCGGCCAGAATATGGATGAATGGGGGTGGGCGTCAGTGTTAATGTGGATACCATGGCCACTTTGACTTTCCGCAGAGCACTTTGCTATGGCATCAGCGCACTCATTCCCTAGGATGCCAGCATGTGCTTTAACCTTGTAGAGATGGATGTTGTCTTTAGATAGCTGGATGTGGTGTACGATGGTTTCTAGGAGTTTGGCATGTTTATGCCGTTTCTTGCGCTGGGGGTAGAGGATTCTATTTCTTGTTTGCCATAGTGCACCAGCGCTGCCTGTAGCGGTATGGGTGTGTTCATTAATCAAGGCAGCAACAATTCCCGCTAGCTCGAGTCTGTTTATGTTTTTTTTATGCTTGTCCCTCCAAGATTTGCTGTGGTGGTTTTGTTGGAATGAGGGTGGTACACTCCGGCTCCAAACAACTAAGATATTTTCTTTATTTGTAATACAACTCCCATCTGTGATTTCCCACAAGCCTACACAAGCGTTGTCGCTGCGTATGATCAAGGGGGACTTGCTCTTGTGTATCGGTGGTGCCGCCAATGTTCGCATCAACTTTGTTTTATGAGTCTTTGGGGAGCCTACATAAATTTGCCATTCTTGGCAGTATCCTTTCAGTTGGTGGTTCAAGAAAAGGTATGGTGCCTGCGTTTTTAAATTCCAGATTGCCGCTGGTGATGGGTCTTGTTTTACTCAGTAGAAATAGGCTATTTCTAACCAAGATGGATTGTTTGTGATAAATTGCTCCCTGGCAGTTTTGTTTCAAACTACTAAGATGTGCATGCCCCATGTTGCTTCTGGCAGGGGTGGTGTTTCGTTTTGCTGGTAGAGGACTGGCATGTAGCGCAAACACTTTTTACTAGTGTTGTTTTCCATCCAGTTTGGGGACAATAGGAAAACATAAATAAAGGGAAAAATATTACGCAGGTAGTGAAAACCACTCCCAACAGTAATTAAGGACAAGGGACCACTTTGGTATTGGGTACCGTATAACTCCTCCACCACAAAGAAAAAGAAGAAAGAGATCATCGGGGATCATGAGGGTTGCAGGTTTGTCTCAAAAACGGCTCCTGGTACAAGTTAATAATGCTATATATGCGTATTGTATGGACAGTTTTGGCATTGTAGTTGAAAGAATGCAAATGAAGCTCGGTAGCAAATTTCTTAGCTCTTTGAGAGTCAAGACCCAACTCCTTAAAAGACTGCAGTGTGTGAGTGTTGTAGATGGTGCCGCCCACAACCAAAAGGATTATGTGAAGAGTAAAAGAGGCTCCTTGGAGAATGTTGCAAAGGTCCTTGTGCTGTTCCTTTGCGGCGTTCAGCTGATTCTGAGGTCTGGTGTCCTCACAGTACTTGATCTCGACAAGGTGGATGTCACGCCGAAACAGACAAGGATATAGGGAAACCAAGCTTTATATGATCCTCTTTGGAGCTATGGGGACTACCTGCAAAGACTATACAGACAAACCACTGGCAGTCCTTAATCTGGATTAAAAAAAATTGATACACAAACTAAATGAACACTCCATCAGGCATGCATCTTCACTCATAAGAACAAGGTATGCACTGCAATAAAACACAAGCATCAACCGTCAAGGTTTGGGTCTGGGTGCTACGGCACACAACCCCCCTGACCCACACTAATTTCTTTTTATTTGTTTGCGCGGTGGGGGGTTGCCTGGTGCGGGCACCTAAGTAACCCCCTCCCTTAATCATACTGGCTGTGTCATCACTACCAGCGGAGTCTCCATTTGGCCTCAAACTTCATGAAATATCTAGTTATGTTATTTAAACACGATTTGCATTGTGAAAGGAACATTTTCAGGACTTTTGCTCCGCCGACCACCTCTGGTATTTCCCTTTCCTGTCTTTGAAGCTGTCTACCCCAATTTTTAGCACTTTCTGACAGCCTCAAATAATTCTACATGATTTACAGTGGAGTTTGACATTCAGCTTGGCGGGGGTAGTTGTGGTGCTCAGCCTGCTGGCAAACACCAGGCATAGAAAACAAAATCCATAAGGTCTGGAATTAAACGATCAGAATCATAAGTTTGTCCCTGGGGAGCTTTGAAAACATCCTCAGAATAAGCTTGGCAGAAATAAAAAGCTTGAGCTGATTGATGAAAGTAATTTGTGTAGTGCAAGGGGTGAATCATGGAACAAGTAGGCAAACTTCACCCTACCTGTTGCGCATCTGCATGCAGAGACACAGACAAAGAGCCTGTAAATTTTGTCCACGCCTGCAAGTAGTTACAAATATCACAGAAACGGTGTATTTCCAGCTTTGCAAATATTTGTAGTTGATATTTGATTTTTAATCCGTTCACAAAAACTCCTGTGCAGGTCCGGTGGTAATCTGTCGGTAATCTGTCGGCCTAAGCATTACACGAAACTGCATTTTCCCGGTAAACTTTCAAGTTATACAGTTTTCCAATATAATGTCCGTACTCTACGCTTTTGCGCTCTTGCTATTCTTCCACGAGGGAGCGGCACGCAATGTTCCTCCCCCATTTCCATCCTCCTTCAACGAAGCCTCGCCGATCATGGAGGTAGGGTGCAGACACATATATGCGCAGTCTGCATGAGCTCCAGCCAACACTGCACGAGGCAAACAAGCACACTAATAAGACACGCACACACGCACGCACGCACACACACATATACAAACACACACACGCACACACACAAGCATGCAAGTATGCAAGTATCCATCCATCCATCCCCCCCCCACTGCACAGGTGCTGAGTGCTGATGCTCGCATCTACCTGTTTCGCAATTTTCTAAGTGAAGGTAAGAGGTGCGAAAGTGGTGAGGCATTAACACGATTGTGAGTGATCTTTCAGGCGCAAAACAGCTACCAACCCACTTCCGCCTGCAGCTGAGTGTGACTATATTCGCAACAAAGCTTCTCCAAGGCTTTTTCGGTCGGGGGTTGTGGAAGCAGAAACAGGAAAGAGCAAAATCGACGAAATCAGAACAAGGTAGGCTAGGCTACTTTCCCAAGCAGCGCTGACAGCATTTGAGCAATTGAGCATGGCGTGCCTGTCTATGGATGCATGTCATGGATGCAAAAGGTTTATGCGGTCATCGCTGAGCAAAATTGGGCACTCAGCCTCTGAAAAATGCGCTCTCTTGATGCTTGCTGCTCACAGCTCGGGCATGTTCTTCAACCGTGCCGAGGACCCTGTGATTCAAGGTGAGTGCATTTTAATTCTTTTTCAGCCGATAAAACTGCAGCAGGATGCTGCATTGTTGGTGAATTTTAGTGTAAGTTTGTTGCTGAAAAAGTTGGACGATGGGAGAGCAGAACACGCACAAGCACAGCTCCTGCAGCCACAAAAGCTTAAATTCAGAAGTATTTCGGCTCATTGCTCTCACACACTTTCACCACGACTTTTTTTGCAATGACATACCTGCAGCCATTGAACGAAGAATAGCAAACGCTTCCATGACTCCAGTCTACCATGGGGAGGGCTTGCAGGTATAATTTGTGAGTTGGGAGTGTGAGTCAGGAAGCCATACTGTGATCAACATTTTTGTTCCTAGAAAGACTGCCTATGTGAGGAGGTGCTTTAGTTGCCTGAAACTAAGAACAGCATGTGCTTCCTTTTTTGCTAGCTTTATATTTCAGGTGCATTAAAATGCTAAACCAATATTGAGGAGCAGAAAGAGTCTGGTCTGACCCAAAAGATTAAAGAAGGTTTCCATTCATCAATCATCACTTTGCTTTTCGTGCTTACTCCATGACACAGGTGCTGAGGTACGAGGCTGGACAAAAGTACGAAGCACATTGGGATTATGTGAGTGCGCTATTTGCTGATTGATCTGTCAAAATGGAATGCACGCCCACGTGTGCAGGTGCAAGCCTCTAATTTGCTCTGGCTGTGTTCTGTATTTTCTGAGTTTCTGTTAGCACCTACAGGAAAAGACTCGGAAAGCCAAAGCAAACCAACAGCCCAGCAATCTGGTTTTCCACCCCTTCACTCAGAGCATCATGCTTTTTATCCCCTTTCATGCTTGATGTGTGTGCTCTTGCAGTTCTTTGATGAGAAGAATGCGGCCAGAGGGGCAAACCGATACGCCACCATGCTTACTTTCCTAGAAACTGTTGAGGAGGGCGGAGAGACGGTCTTCACTAAGGTGTGCATTTTTTGTTGTGCCTTTGCTTCATATGGCTACTGAGCAGTGAGAAAAACCTGTCGAATTAATTGTTGCTTTTTGCTTTGCTGCCTTATACAGGAATACTGGTTTTCACACCCAACCCCTACCTCCGTGCCTTGACCCAGATGCCTACACCAGATGGGCGTGACAATGAAGGGTTTTCTGAGTGCGCTAAGCATCACCTGGCTGTGAAGCCGCACAAGGTAGGCTACCTCAGGAAGAACGAGAAAGAAACTCCTTGTGCTAGGCTTTTTTGTGTCCGCTACACAAGGAAAATCAGTAAACTGCCAAATATGGCACAGCATTGTGATGGAACAGGGATACACTGAAATTCGGATTGGCAGGCCGACCTGAAAGGCAACAGTCAAACTGTGATCTTACCTGTGCTCCCTTCCCATTTGAGAATCCCCAGATCATTGCTGGTTCAGGTCAACCTGCAAGGGCCCACACACCCGCTTGGAAGCAGAAATCTAGCGCTGCAGCATCTGAAATCTGCAGTATGCTGCTCTTGTTAAAGACCCCAATTATTCAGCAAATCTGAACCCATAATTTTCTCCTTTTCCTCCTCAGGGGGATGCGGTGCTCTTTCACTCAATGAAATTCAATGGCGAGTTTGAACCGCGTTCACTACATGGTGCTTGCCCTGTCATCAAAGGCACCAAATGGTCCATGTGAGTATAAGTGCCATGTTGTATGTACTGTATGGTATGATCAAAAAAGCTTGGTTCTGTATGCAATCGGGTGCCAAAAAAATGAATGAAACATGATCAATCGTTTTGCAACCAAAATGCAGAGTTGTAATCAGCTACTGCATGCTGAACAACTTAAGTTCTATAACTACTAGGCGAGTATCTTGAGTCAGCTATTTCATCAGGCACGTGGATATTTCTGCATCGCAAACTTATGATACTTCATGTGTTAGCCTTCAGCCTCGATTTGCAGCAACTTATTCCCTTCCATCTGGACCTGCACGCTCCTCTTCATGAGGTTCAGCTGTTCCTTGCGTCCAGCTTTTTCTGCGGCCCCTCTTGGTTGTATTGTAAGCATTTCCAAAGCCTGCCACCAATACACACGCCCTTGAACAACATGCTCAGCGGGCATATGAAAAGCGCTTAATGCGTGGAGCAGCAATTGCAATGGACTTCTTAATCCACAGGGTCCTGCCTGGTTAGGGAGACCGGTGCAATCCACACGTTGACTCTTTTCTTGCTCATGCCTTCATATCGTCTCTTGTGAACCCCCCTTAGCTGGTTTCCTTGAGCCTGGAAGTGCTCACTTTAGCCAAAAGTTTTGGAAAGTGAAGGCAAGAGATGTGAATGGATATGGATCATGGATGGCCTGATCTGCAACTATGGCAGCCTCGTGGAACTTGTGTTGTCTTGTCTGCAAGGGATGAAAATAAGGGAAATAACACAGGCAGCAGAGACGCACACTGCATCAGTGTTGCTTGAACGTTTGCAGGCCAAAGTGGGTTCACGCAAAGCCATTAACGATGGGCGACTTGTATGATCTGGAGGCTGAAGCTGCAGTGAATCTCAAGTCTGGGTCAGCCGAGACACCTGCGGAGGAGCTTTAGAAGGTTTGAGCGCTTAGCAACTGGTCAAACTTTCCTTGTTCAGAGTTTTTTCCAGTCTACTTTGCCTTGCAAATCTGGTTATGTTTCCTGCAGTGAGCTGGGCCAGTGCAGGTTGGAGCATACACAAATAAGGTATACTCTTAATAATAATTGTAAATTGTGATCCATTTTGATTTTGGTCTTTTGGAAGAGCCATCTTTTTTTGTTTGTTGTACAGCTTGACTGCATGATGCTTTCACACCTCGGTCGGGTCAACGCTTAGTTGACATTGCCTCTTTTTTTTATCATGCAGCTGGTAGGTTGTAGGATTTCATTTTCTTCATGTTGCAATGGTTGGATTTCAGTAGCTGTCGCACGTCCAGATGTCCAGAAACCCTGGGTGCTTAGAGGTACTGACTTACAAAGAGGAGGACTCTCTGACACAAGATAGTAAGCACGGTTTTGGACTTCTTTCATCATAAGGGCCTTTTTGCAATGTGATGTGGGCAATGCCTGGCCTGAAACTATATTGCATACATTATGTGCTCTGGCCCAAATTGCGTGTATGTGTGCGTGCGCGCGCACGTGTGTTTGTAACAATGTTAATGCACGTTGCGCGCCAACTTTGCCAATTTTTATGCGCAGCCTAAGAGGTTCTGCGAGGCTGGTTTGGTTGTGGTGCTTTCCTTCACAAAATTATGCAAAAAATGTAAAAGGCAAAGTCTACGCTGGACAATGCCAGCGTGCATTAAGGGACACTCTCAGCTGCCAGCGCTGACTCTAGCAGTGAGCCCACAAAAAAAGAAAAAGGAGGGAATAAGAAGTATGTTATGCTGTGCCCCGCAAAGTCGATAGAAACATCCCAGCCAGGTGGGCAGTTGGCAGATTTGATAATAACGAAAAAAATCCAGAGTTCCAAAAGTAAGATTATACGCTGGACAAGGTCGTCCTCACACACGGGCCCCCCCAAACAATGTCAATAAGTGTTTGAGGCTGCCTGCATGCCTTCCTGTGTGCCCTGAGCATGCCAGGCATCTTTTTTTGTCCCAATTACTTGGGCACACAGTGGCGATTTGGAAGCCGTTGCAAGAAGAAGTGCCGTAGCTCCAAATTCGCGGACTCTTTCCGTTATCTGAGCACACCCTCGGGTGTGGTCCTAAGCAAATCGTCGAATGCAACTTGAGAGAAGAGCGATTGAGTTTTTGCTAGGTACAAGGGGTTACAAGGGGTTACAAGGATGGCCTACAGCCCGAGTCTCTGGCTGATGGCAATTGGCTGGTGAAACAAAATCAACCAGTGTCGAAAATTGAAACTAAATCTGACACAAACT
>Ga0307967_1002124_pt1 | contig 11609 bp, 6 predicted proteins | sample OrgLakmetagen648_FD_201828 | JGI IMG/M metagenome (GOLD analysis project Ga0307967, IMG submission 201828) | Saline water microbial communities from Organic Lake, Antarctica - #648 | ecosystem: Environmental > Aquatic > Non-marine Saline and Alkaline > Saline | place: Antarctica: Organic Lake... | reverse complement strand
CGGTTTACTTGAGTAACGGTGGATTTGTAAAACTTCCTGCTGGTTTTGATGCACAATATTCTAGTTTAACAGGAACTCCTTCTAATGTAAGTTCATTCAATAACGATGCTGGATATTTAAGTACAGAAGTAGATGGCTCTATTACCAATGAAATTCAGGCTTTAACCATTAGCAATGACACGGTTTACTTGAGTAACGGTGGATTTGTAAAACTTCCTGCTGGTTTTGATGCACAATATTCTAGTTTAACAGGAACTCCTTCTAATGTAAGTTCATTCAATAACGATGCTGGATATTTAAGTACAGAGGTAGATGGCTCTATTACCAATGAAATACAAACCATTAGCCGTACAGGAACTACAGTTACTTTAAACAACGGTGGAGGAACATATACAGATAGTGTTGGTGTCTACACACAAGGTACAGGAATTGACATTACCAACAATGTAATTAGTGCAACAGTTGGCACAACCCTTGATATTGGCGACAGCTACCAAGGAGGTATCATATTTTGGTTAGATGCAACCGGGCAACATGGTTTAATAGCAGCCACAGCCGACCAAAACACAGGAATACAATGGTATAATGGAACTAGTACTGTTACTAATGCCGTGAGAGATGGCATCGGTGCAGGTAAATTTAATACAGAGCGTATTATTGCTAAACAAGGCGCAGGAGCTTATGCTGCACAAATATGTGCCAACTATCAAGGAGGCAATTATGGCGACTGGTATTTACCTTCCAAATACGAGTTAAATTTATTATACCAGCGAAGGGCTGTGGTTGGTGGTTTTGCTATTCAATGGTATTGGAGTTCCAGCGAGGACATTAGCAGCCACGCATGGAACCAGTACTTCGGCAATGGCAGCCAGAGCAACATCAATAAGAGCAACACACGCTATGTTAGGGCTGTTCGGGCTTTTTAACAATTTATCAATTTAACTATTTACCGCGAAGCGGTCTATTTTTTTTTAAAATGGCACTATATTACGAGTTACAGGTATTTAAGGATGTTTATACGTTGGTTCAAAAAGTGTTTTTATATACACAGGAGTTTCCTCGTGAGTATAAATATACGCTTGGGCAAGATATTCATCCCGTTGGATAGCGAAACTTTTATCCCACGGGGTGAAGCGAGATGCAATACAGCTTGTAAGGAGTATATACAGGGCAAATAAAGCACAAGATAAGCTTGTATATCTTGAGGCATTTTTAGATGATTTTGAATTGCTGAAATTTGAGATACGCTTATGTGTTGATATGAAAATTTTAGCGATAAAAAAACAAGCCGAGTTATCGGGGTTGATGGATGGCATAGGCAAACAGATTACCGGTTGGCGCAATGCCAATCGGTAAATGCCGGAATTACTTTTGCCAAGGTGGCAGTGAGCGAGCAAGGTTTAGTTTAAAAGCGATAAAGGGACTGTTCGTTGAGCAGTTAAAATGAGTGTTACTTGATATAAAGTAAATTGTTTTGAGTAATGCTACAATAAATATGAGATGCCTTGTATTTATATGAACGCCTTTATTTTTTTGTGGTTGGTGGTTTTGCTAGTGCGTACTATTGGAGTTCCAGCGAGAACAATAACAACAACGCTTGGAAACAGAACTTCGACAATGGCAACCAGAACAATTCACCCCGAAGGATAACTTTCAAATTTATGAAGCATCTTTCAATAAACCAGTTATCCACGGGGCAGGCAATAAGAACAACACAACTATGTTAGGGCTGTTCGGGGTTTTAAACAAAGCAGAAAGTGCCTGAGGTTAGCCTCAGGCACTTTTAATTAAAGATTATGCAGCTATCTTTATTTTCTAATTCTGACAACAGAAAGTTAACAGAAGGTTTTTCATTAGAATCCGTTTTTGCTGCCTACTTTTCTTGTCGCAACAACAAGCGCAATACCATTAATGCACTTGCTTTTGAATTGGATTATGAAAACAATCTCATTCAATTATGGAACGAGCTAAATGATGGAAGTTACCAACCGGGCAAGTCAATTGCTTTCATTGTGCACAAACCTGTGCAACGCGAAATTTTTGCAGCCGATTTCACCCCGTTGGATTAAAAAAATGAAACTATGTATTATTATGTTTACGTATTGATTAGTGAATTAGATGGTAATTTTTATACAGGATATACAAATAATATTCTGGAAAGAATAAAATTGCACAACGAAGGAAAGGTTTCATCAACAAAAAACAGAATACCATTAAAATTGATATACTGGGAAGGTTGTATTAATCAACAAGACGCAACAAGAAGAGAGAAATATTTAAAATCAGGCAATGGTAAAATATATTTAAAGAAGAGACTATCAAATTATTTCTCAAACAATCCTACGGGGTGAAGAGATAGAGTGGTTCACCCCGTAGGACATTGTCCAACGGGGTGAAGCATTATAACATCAAAAAACTAAATCTGCTTTTCGAAAAGAGTTTTTTAAAATAGCTTTGCTTGCCTTGTTGGCAAAGAAACTCATGATGGAATAAGTAGAGCCAATAAATTCATTCGCAAATGTTCTCTCAAATAAAAAAAGAAATTGTTGGGTATTGAAATTAGATATCGAAGGTTTCTTCATACATATCTGACTAAAGAGTTGAATAATTTTGAAGATGCGCTCAAGAGTAAATCGAAGTTAAAATTCTTAAAGCCTGACTATAAGAAACAAAAGAGCATCATTGGCTAAGTGGAAACAAGTCCAAGAATCTAAATAAAACCGGTGTAATTTCATTGTTTTATTTATAATTTAACGTGATTTTCCAGTAATTAATATGCTGAAAGTAACATATAAGCTTTATAAAACCACCAACTAAATATCCCTAAATTCCTTTAAACCCTACTTGTTAAATTCTCCTAAAAATACGCAGTACCACGTATAGATTTAAGCTTTCTATACAATAATTTTGGATTTTAGAATTGATAAACTTTTTATTTACAAATTTTTTAAAGAGTCTATTTACAATTAACACTTTCCATAATCGGTAATAAAAAGCCGATTATGCAGCATCAATTCTTCTACAACACTACTAGCCATAACATAAAGTTATAGCCACAAAAATTATTTTTATGAAAAATTTAGTACTTGTTCTACTAGCCCTTTTGTTCGTCAATTTCGCGACTGCGAATACCATTACTGTTGTAAACACAAACAATTCCGGGAGTGGTTCGTTGCGTGAAGCTGTTGATGATGCCCAAGCAAATGATACTATTCGTTTTGATCCAAGTCTTATTTCTGCTGGTAGTGATAGTATTGTGCTCGCTACAACCATTCTTTTCAATAAATCTTTGGTTTTTAAAGGGCTTTACAATAGTATGGATACCTTATATATAAGCGGTGGAAATACGAACCGTCATTTTTATATTGTCTATGCTGGCATTGTAACAATGGATTCTATGGTTTTGGTAAATGGAAATGCAGGAAGTGGAGATGGAGGGGCGATTTTAATAAATGATTCGGGCTCACTATTCATCCATAATTCTTTTATTACTGGTAACAATGGAAATAATGGTGGTGGAATTAGTTCTTTTAATAACTCAGGTGCTTCTGCTCATGTTGAAATACAAAATTCAAGTATTACAAATAATACAGCATCATCAAATGGTGGAGGTATTTCTTCTTATTCTTATTCTTCCTCTTCTTATTCTTCTACTTCTATTCAAATAACGAATTCCACCATAAGTGGAAATACTGCTAACGGAGCATTTGGCGGAGGTGGAGGTATTTACTCTTTTTCTCTTTCACAAGCTTCTATGATTCTCTCCTCTTCTTCTTCTGTTCAAGTCAGTAATTCCACCATAATAGGAAATAACGCCAATAGTGGCAATGGTGGAGGTGTTTATTCTCTTTCTAGTCCTAGTATTAGTGCCTCAACAATTGAAATTACAAGTAGTATTATTTGGACGGCTTCTACAGGAGGTGCTAATTTTTATAATAATGCAGCTTCAATTACCTCCAACGGTTACAACATTTTTAGTGATGCACCAAATGGATATAATAGTTCTTTGGACTTAGTAAATGTTTCTGCAGTTAGTCTCAATTTACAACCTTTGGCGAATAACGGTGGTTCAACTCCAACAATGCTCCCAGGATGCGGAAGCGTAGCCATTAACGCAGGATCACCAACAGATTTTTCTGCTGCGCAAAATGGATTGATTACAGATTCTCGCAGAGATATTGGAGCAGCTGAAAGTCCTTCATCACCTCCAAGTTCATCAAGTTTTAGTGTTTCTGAGTGTTCGTCTTATACCGTTCCAAGTGGTAATCAAACCATTTCAGGGCCAACTACACAAATTATAAATGACACCATTCCAAATGCTTGTGGGGGAGATAGTGTCATGACGATCACTGTAAATTTTGGTAATCAAACCAGAATAGTCATGAACACTAACGATTCAGGTGTAAACTCTTTACGCCAAATTGTTAATGATGCTTGTTCTGGAGATACTATTCGTTTTGATCCAAGTCTTATTTCTGCTGGTAGTGATAGTATTGTGCTTACCTCACATATTTCATTTAGTAAGCCTTTGGTTTTTAAAGGGCTTTATAATAGTATGGATACCTTATTTATAAGCGGAGGAAATACGAATCGTCATTTTGATATTTCTAATGCTGGGAATGTTGCTATGGATTCTATGGTATTGGTGAATGGAAATTCTGCTAGTGGAGCTGGAGGGGCCATTTATTTTTATAACTCGGACACACTTTTTGTTTATAATTCTTTAGTTAGTAATAACAAAGCGACTTGGGGCGCAGGAATTTGTTCTTACAATGTATCCGGTTTGGGAGCATTTATTGAAGTACATAATTCAATTATAAAAAACAATAAAGCATCAGTTGCTGGAGGCGCTATTTATTCTCTATCTTCTTCTTCTTCTTCTTCTTCTTCTTCTGTTTTAGTTTCTAATTCGTCGATAAGTGGAAATAGTGCTAATTCTGGTGGGGGGATTTATACCTCTTCTCCTTCTTCTTCTTTTCTTCAAGTAACTAATTCCACTATAAGTGGAAACAGCGCTAACAACCATGGTGGTGGGGTTTTTAGTAACTCGCAAGTCACTTCATTTTATTCTGTTCAATTAGCTAACTCCACGATCAGCGGAAATACTGCTAATGTCAATGGAGGAGGTATTTATTCTTCTTCCACCTCTATTTCTCCTCCTTCTTTTCAAATAATTAACTCCACGATAAGCGGAAATAGTGCTAATAATGATGGAGGGGGTATTTATTCCTCTTCTGCTTCTTATTATTCTCCTTCTTCTATTCAGTTAACTAACTCCTCGATAATCGGAAATAGCGCTAATAATGATGGAGGGGGTATTTCTTCTTCTTCTACCCTTGTTACTCTTGAAAGCAGCATTATATGGACAGCCTTGTCAGGAGGGGGAAATATCGATAATAATGGAAGTCCAATTATTTCAAATGGTTACAATATTTTCAGTGACGCACCAAATGGATATAATAGTGCTTTGGATTCAGTAAATGTTTCTACAGTTAGTCTCAATTTACAACCTTTGGCGAATAACGGTGGTTCAACTCAAACCATGCTCCCAGGATGTGGAAGCGTAGCAATTAACGCAGGAGGGCCAACAGATTTTTCAGCTGCGCAAAATGGATTGATTACAGATTCTCGCAGAGATATTGGAGCAGCTGAAAGTCCTTCTTTACCACTAAGTTCATCAAGTTTTAGTGTTTCAGAATGTTCATCTTATACGGTGCCAAGTGGTAATCTAACCATTTCTGGACCAAACACACAAATCATTAACGATACAATTCCAAACGCTTGTGGAGGTGATAGTATAATGACGATTACTGTAAACTTTGGTAATCAAACCCGAATAGTCATGAACACTAATAATTCAGGAGTAAACTCTTTACGTCAAATTGTTGCTGATGCCTGCTCGGGAGATACCATTCGTTTTGATCCAAGTCTTATTTCATCAGGTAGCGATAGTATTGTACTCACTTCCGATATAGCATTTAGTAAATCTTTGATTTTTAAAGGCTTTATAATAGTACAGATACCTTATTTATAAGTGGTGGAAATACGAATCGTCATTTTGATATTTCAAATACAGGTAATGTTACCATGGACTCTATGGTATTGGTAAATGGAAATGTAAGTGGATATGGTGGATATGGAGGAGCCATTTCAATAAATGGTACGGGCTCACTATTCATCCATAATTCTTTTATTACTGGTAACAATGCGACTTTGGGCGGAGGAATTAGTTCTCGTAATAACTCAGGTGCTTCTGATCAAGTTGAAATACAAAATTCGAGTATTACAAATAATACAGCATCATCATCAGGTGGAGGTATTTATTCTTTTTCTTCTTCTTATTCTTCTTCTGTTCAAGTAACTAACTCTACGATAAGCGGAAACAGTGCTGGTATTTATGGCGGGGGGATTTATTCTTTTCATTCATCTTTTCAATTAACTAACACCACCATAAGTGGAAATAGTTCTAATGACAAAGGCGGGGGGATTTATTCTGTTTATGGTTCTTCTGTTCAATTAACTAACTCCACATTAATTGGAAATAGTGCTGGTAATAGTGGCGGAGGAATTACTAATAGTAATAGTTCTAATTTTACTTTTGAAAGTAGCATTGTATGGACCGAAGCTTCGGATGGAACAAATACTGAAAATGGCTATCAAAGTTTCTTAAATTTTATCGGTTACAACATTTTTAGTAATGCACCAAGTGGATATAATAGTTCATTAGACTTAGTCAATATTTCAGCATCAGACCTCAATTTACAACCTTTGGCGAATAACGGTGGTTCAACTCAAACCATGCTCCCAGGATGTGGAAGCGCAGCAATTAACGCAGGAGGACCATCAGATTTTTCAGCAGCACAAAATGGTGCAATTACAGATGTGCGCAGAGATATTGGAGCAGCTGAAAGTCCTTCATCACCACCAAGTTCATCAAGTTTCAGTGTTTCAGAATGTACTTCTTATACTGTGCCAAGTGGTAATCTAACCATTTCTGGACCAAACACACAAATCATTAACGATACAATTCCAAACGCTTGTGGAGGTGATAGCATCATGACGATTACTGTAAATTTTGTTCCAAATCAAACACGTTTAGTGATGAACAACAATGATTCAGGTATAAACTCTTTACGTCAAATTGTTGCTGATGCTTGCTCGGGAGATACCATTCGTTTTGATCCAAGTCTTATTTCATCAGGTAGCGATAGTATTGTACTTACTTCAAATATAGCATTTAGTAAATCTTTGATTTTTAAAGGGCTTTATAATAGTACAGACACTTTGTTTATAAGTGGTGGAAATACAAATCGCCATTTTGATATTTCTAATGCTGGTAATGTTGCTATGGATTCTATGGTATTAGTGAATGGAAACGCGGGATGGGGAGATGGAGGAGCTATTCAATTCGATAGTTCAGACTCACTTTTTGTACATAATTCTATTATTAGTGGTAATAATGGATCTGATGGTGGAGGTATTTACTCTTCCACTTCTGCTTTTTCCAATACTTTTTCTTCTCATGTTCAATTATTAAACTCAACAATTAGAAATAATACAGCATTAAGAGATGGTGGAGGAGTTTTTTCTTCTTCTATTCATTTAATAAATTCCACATTTAGCGATAATATTGCTAGAAATGGTGGAGCTTTCTGTACTTATTCAAATAATTCTTTTGTTAAAGTAATTAATTCTACTATCAATACAAATACTTCTAATTTGTATGGTGGAGCTTTTTATTCTCTTGCTAATGATTCTTCTTTTGTAGAAGTAACTAATTCCACTATAATCGGAAACAATGCTAGTGGAGGAGATGGCGGAGGTATTTTTTGTGATGGTTCCAATTATTCTTTAATTGAAATTACAAGCAGTATAATTTGGACAGCTTCTTCAGGTGGATCAAATATTTTTAATGATGGAGATCCAATAATTTCCAACGGCTACAATATCTTTAGCGATGCACCAAATGGTCACAATAGCACTTTAGACTTAGTAAATGTTTCAGCGGTAAACCTTAATTTACAACCTTTAGCAAATAATGGCGGAACAACTCAAACCATGCTGCCAGGATGTGGAAGTTTAGCAATCAATGCAGGTACACCAGCAGATTTATCAGTAGCACAAAATGGGGCAATTACAGATCCTCGAAGAGATGCTGGTGCAGCTGAGTATTTGTTGACCACTTCTATAACTTGTCCAAGCGATACAACAGTATTTGCCAATGCAGGACAATGTACTTTTTCAGGGAACTTCGGAACAGCAACAGCCAATAATAATTGTTCACCCATAATTAATGATGCTCCTGTAAATTTACCTTTGGGGAATACCACAGTTGTTTGGAAAACTACGGATGTAAAAGGAGATACTATTTCTTGTTCTCAAATTGTAACAGTAATTGATAATCAAGATCCAGTAATTACTTGTCCAACGGACATCACAATAAACACAGATGCTGGTCTTTGTACTTCAACTTCTGGAATCGGAACAGCAACTGCAACGGATAACTGTTCTGTAACTATCACAGATAATGCACCAGCGAATTTCCCAATCGGAAATACAACAGTGACTTACACAGCGACTGATGGATCTGGAAATAGTGTTACTTGTACACAAATAGTAACAGTTGAAGACAATGAAAATCCTGTTATCACTTGTCCAGCAGATATTACAATAAATACAGATGCTGGATTATGTACTTCAACATCTGCAATTGGAACAGCGACCGCAACAGATAATTGTTCTGTAACAATTACGAACGATGCACCAGTAAGTTTCCCAATCGGAAATACATCGGTGACTTACACAGCAACTGATGGTTCTGGAAATGTGGTTACTTGTACTCAAGTTGTAACGGTTATTGACAATGAAAATCCAGTAATTACTTGTCCAACGGATATCACAATTAACACAGATGCTGGTCTTTGTACTTCAACGTCAAGTATCGGAGCCGCAACTGCAACAGATAATTGTTCTGTAACTATCACTGATAATGCACCAGCCAATTTCCCAATCGGAAACACAACAGTTACTTATACTGCAACCGATGGATCTGGAAATAGTGTTACTTGTACACAAATAGTAACAGTTGAAGACAATGAAAATCCTGTAATCACTTGTCCAACGGATATCACAATAAATACAGATGCAGGATTATGTACTTCAACATCTGCAATCGGTTCTGCGACTGCAACGGATAATTGTTCGGTAACAATTACGAACGATGCACCAGCGAGTTTCCCAATTGGAAATACGACAGTGACTTACACAGCAACTGATGGATCTGGAAATAGTATTACTTGTACACAAGTTGTAACTGTAATCGATATTGAAAATCCTGTGATTACTTGTCCAACGGACATCACATTAAATACAGATGCTGGATTATGTACTTCAACCTCTGCAATCGGAACAGCAACTGCAACGGATAACTGTTCTGTAACTATCACAGATAATGCACCAGCAAATTTCCCAATCGGAAACACAACGGTGACTTACACAGCGACTGATGGATCAGGAAATAGTGTGACATGTATCCAAGTTGTAATAGTAATTGATGCAGAAAATCCAACAATTACTTGTCCTGCAGATATTATAGTTTACGCAGATGAAAATTGTGAATTTTCTTTGCCTGACTATACACTACTTGCTATTTCGAATGATAATTGTACTGCCTTGCCAACAATCACACAAAGTCCTGCAATAGGATCTATTCTTGAATTAGGGAATTACATTATTACTTTAACAACAACGGATAATAGTGGAAATAACAGTAATTGTACTTTCGAAGTAAGTGTGCTTGACACAATATCTCCAATAGTCAATTGTCTTGCTGGTCAGACAGAAATTTTAGATGAATACTGTCAATTTGTTATACCTGATTACAGTTTGATGACTGATTTGACAGATAATTGTGATGATGAGCTCTTTGTTACCCAATTCCCAGAAGTAGGAACTGTTTATGATGGAGTTCAAAATTTACCAATCACTTTAACATTCGAAGATGCTTCAGGAAATATCACAACTTGTTATTTTAAAGTGGAAGTCATAACAGATGGAATTAATCCTGGCTGCCTAGAAGATATAGTAATTACCACTCTGCTAACTCCAAACGGAGATGGAAGAAATGACACTTGGATTGTTAGAGAACTTGATTTTATTAAAGATTGTACGGTTCAAGTATTCAACAGATGGGGACAAAAAGTATATGAAGCTACCAATTATCAAAATGATTGGAACGGAGAATACAAAGGTGAACCATTACCAGATGGCGCTTATGTTTATGTCATAATTTGTAATGACAAAATCAAATACTCTGGTCCATTAACGATAATGAGTTCATCCAATTAATTATAAGTTTTAATAATATATACTATGAAAACTATATCATTCACTTTCTTATTAGTACTCATTTCAATGTCATTTATTAACGCTCAACAAATTTCATTGAACAGTTTGTACAACATTAATCGTTACCATGTCAATTCAGCTTATGCAGGATTTGATCAAGGCTTAACATCTTATTTAAGTCACCGTTCGCAGTGGGTAGGAATTCAAGCTGCTCCATCGACAAGCTTTCTAAGTATTCAGTCTAGCGTTCTTGAAAACGTTGGATTAGGCGGAATTATCATGCATGACAAAACGGATTTAAGCAATACATTTTCAGGAGTAGGAACCTACGCTTATCGGATAAAGATTGGTAAAGATCATAACATCAGATTGGGATTATCTGCAGGTATTTACCAAACCACACTTACTCCAAGTGATGCTATTGTTGATGATCAATTAGACGAAGTTTTTGTAAATGGAAATCATTCTCAAGTTTCATTTAAGAATGATGTGAGTTTATATTACAACTATAAAAGATTGGAATTAGGATTTTCCATTCCCCAAGTTTTTGAAACGGCAAAAATTGGAGAACTAGCCATTGGGCGGGCAAACATTGAGCTAAAAAGGCATATTGTTGCTTACTTAGGATATGATTTAGCGCTTGGAACAAATTGGGGTTTTCAACCGTCAGTTCTTTATAGAGGATTCGACGCTAGAAATAATCAATTTGATATAAACGCCCAAGTTATTTACAATAATCTGATTTCAGTTGGCGTTGGCTACAGAACAAATGTTGGTGTTTTGGCACGCTTTGGATTAGAAATAACGGACTTGCTGCAATTGGGTTATGCTTATGAATTTGGAGGAGCTAAATTGCGTGCATTTACGAGTGGAACACATGAAATAATGCTGGGAATTAAGCTTGGAAAAGAATCAAAACTTAAATCAGTAAATCGAAATTCAGATAAATCTATAAAGTCTGTTTCAGATAATAAAAGGAAAACAGAATCGGTAACTGAAAAACCAGTTATTGAAGAGCAAACTGTGGTTGAAGAGCCAATTGTCGGAGAGGTAGAAGTTGAGGAATTTATTGAGAAGAAAATAATTGAAGCGTCTATTCAAGAAGAAGTTATTGAGAAATCAATTCCAGATAGTAATCCTTTAGATTAGCAAAAGTATAATTATTTACAAATTATATGTAAATTAAAAAAGAATGAGGTGAACTTTAACTTCATCAAGTTTTCGAACTAGATTCCGTATTAGTCCTCATTCTTTTATTTCGA
>Ga0307967_1002121_pt1 | contig 11632 bp, 11 predicted proteins | sample OrgLakmetagen648_FD_201828 | JGI IMG/M metagenome (GOLD analysis project Ga0307967, IMG submission 201828) | Saline water microbial communities from Organic Lake, Antarctica - #648 | ecosystem: Environmental > Aquatic > Non-marine Saline and Alkaline > Saline | place: Antarctica: Organic Lake... | reverse complement strand
AAAGTTAACTGAAAGGATGATAGATATCAAGGAATATGAAATTTCACTTGAAGCATCAATGCAAATCAGAAATTTTACTAATATTTTCTTGGAATTTATCGATAAAGGAAAAGCAGGATCTTTTAGAGGTCAGGAGGAAGCAGAAACCGCTGTCAAAAAAGTCCTTGAAGACACAGAGGTTAATGATGAAGAAAGTATAATTGAATTGTTAAGAACAATAACAGATAAACTTGAATATACAAACCAGGTAAAACAAAATCTATTTTCTCAAATCAAAGAATCAAAAGATTTGAAAGAATTATATGACTATATGTATGGGTTAAAATATTTGGATGAGAAATATGAGCTGAAATTTTCAGGTAAAAGTATTGAACAACTTTCCCCTGGAGAACGCGGTTCGGCTCTAATTGTTTTCTATTTGTTGCTCGATAATGATGAAAAACCACTGATTATTGATCAGCCTGAAGACAATCTCGATAACCAAAGTGTCTTTGAAGTATTAGTCCCCTTTATTAGACAAGCAAAAAAGAAAAGACAGTTGATAATAGTTACACATAATCCGAATCTTGCGGTTGTAGCGGATGCCGAACAAATCATTCACGTGGAATTGGATAAGAAAAATAATAATCGATTTAGTCTTGAATCGGGCGGTATTGAATATCCAAAAATTAATAAGGGGATTATTGATATTTTAGAAGGTACAAAGCCCGCTTTTGATAAACGAAAAATGAAATATTTAGAGGAACAAAATTAAAGTAGAAAATGAAACCCAACAAAAACAAAATCCCCGATTTTCAAACCATTATGTTACCACTTTTAAACTTACTGGCAAACGGTGAACAAAAAAGCTTAAATGAAGTGATGGAACAATTGAGCGAACATTACCACTTAAGCCCACAGGAATTAAAAATAAAAGTACCCAGCGGGCAAATGGGTTTGTTCCGCAACCGTGTCGGTTGGTCGCGGAGTTACCTCAAAAAAGCAGGGTTAATTGAATATCCGTCGCGTGGCGTTTATCAAATTACGGATTTTGGAAAAAAGTATTTGAAAAACGATCCTAAAGAATTGCGCATAAAACAATTAAAGAAAATGCCTGATTATAAAGAATGGACAAAAACTTTTAATCAAGACAACGATCCCATTGAAGAAAAAAGCATAGCAACCGACAACGAAACCGACACCCCCGAGGAAATATTGGCCACAACCGTAGAAAGTCTCAAAAAACAACTGGCCAGCGATGTGTTGGATAAACTCAAAGACAATTCCTTTTCCTATTTTGAAAACTTCGTGATAGAACTTCTTCAAAAAATGGGTTATGGCGATTTTCGGGAAGAGGCCGCTACCCATACCGGCAAGACGGGTGATGATGGCGTTGATGGTATCATTTCGCAAGATAGGCTCGGTTTGGAAAACGTTTATATCCAAGCGAAACGGTTTACAAGCGGTTCAGTTGGTTCTGGCGATATTCGCAATTTTATAGGTTCATTGGCAGTTCAAGGCGTCAATAAAGGTGTTTTTCTCACCACCTCACGGTTTTCCAAAAGTGCAACCGCCACCGCTTTAGATAGCAAACAACAAAAAATTATTTTGGTTGATGGTCAGCAACTGGCCAATTTGGCAATCGAATATAATCTAGGTGTGCAAATTCAGAAAACAATCGACATCAAAAAAATAGATATAGATTATTTTGAAGAGTAAAAATCAGTTAGTAGAAAATTTATAGAATAATTTAGATTCCAATGGATAATAGGTTTAATAACGATTCATTTCAAAAAGTACAAGCCTTTGAAGATTTTGTCGAACGAGTGCTTTTTCCTTTAGAGTCTTATGAATTAATGCATAAAACGAACGGTTACGAACAAAATAGTGAGCGTTATGTGAGTGATTCTATGAAACCTGATTTTCGTTTCAAAAGCCGTGTCATCGGAAAAGAATTTCATATTGAAGCTAAATTCAGAAGCACATCTTATAAAAATCAATATGACACGCTAAGCCAGACACAAGTTGAAAGCTTTCCTAAAATCCATAATGAGGAAGTACCTGTTTTTATAGCTCTCGGTTATGGTGGCGTGGCAAGTGATCCAGAGTTTATTAGTTTAATACCTTTTTCAGAACATAAAAAAGTTAAACACTTACCAGCATGTAAATTTTAAGCATATAAGCTTACTGAAAAAATAACTGAAGTTTGACCTACATAAGTTTAGCACTTTTTAAAAATCCCTGGCGAATAAAAGCTCAAATTAATTAATGTCTTATAAGTAAATCAAATTGTCAACCATAATTAAAAAAGCCCGTAAACCAAAGGCTTACGAGCTTATAATGTGGAGTCGGGGAGACTCGAACTCCCGTCCAAACGGGCAGCTAAACTGCTTTCTACACGCTTAGCTTTTACTTGGTTTTCATCACAAAGCCGGTAAAAAGCCACCAACTCTGTGCTTATCCTCAATCAAATTTTGGAATTGCATCAAGGCCCTGCAATCCCTAGATCTACTTTCCGGTGCCTCAAGTGTGGTCGCCATAAATCAAGGCTACCACGAGGCATCTTGGTTCCCTACCTCGTAGGGACTAAGGTAATCCTACTATAATTCAGATTACGCAGCCAAGGCGTAGTTATTATCGCCGTTTAAAAAAGTGTGAAATATGATATTAACGAGCTATATCCCAGCGCTCGACGTGCTTACCGTTCAACTCGGCCCGCTGTCAAAACCAAATCGACCCCAATTATAATTTTAAATTGGACTTGATTTAACATCGCGCTAAAAAAACGATTGCCAATAAGTCAAAGAACTTTAATTCCATTAGTTGCAAATATAGGTTTTAACTCAGACTTAGATTAACAAAAATTACTTAAAATTGAAATGCTGTCTATCTAAATCTAAATTAAAATAGTCAGGCTGAGCCTGCCGAAATGCACAACCAAATTTAGCTGCTTACTAATCCATTGTTCTAAAAAAAAGACAAATAGAAATTTAAAATCAGTATATTCGTTTCAGCATTAAAACTAAATCTCTTTTATGAACTTGTTTTCCCGATTGAAAAAACGCTCGATTTTTTACATTCTCATTTTAATTGCCTTGGTTGCCTTTTTACTTTCCGATCAGTCCAAATCCTTATTTGGAACTAAAGAGTTTTCCATTCAAATTGAAAATACAGACAGTCAAATCAAGTTAACCTGCTCCGAAGGTTGCGATTGGAAAACCCTGAGTTTTTCAGCTGAAGAAAACCAAACCCAACTCATCGATAATACGGGAATGAGCACAAGTGGTGGCAAAGGCTCAGAAAATGCTAAATTTTTGTTCAAAATTAGAAAAAAGAAAAATGCTGTGTTTTTAAAAGGTATGGAAGGCACCGCCTGGACTCAAATGGAATTTAGGCTTCGCGATAACGAATCAAAAACAATCGATCAAGATGGGATTGTGGGATATTAATAGTATCGCCTAAGACTAAAAAAAAGCTAAATTCTAATGTTTCTCGATTAAAATCTTTACTTTTGCCTCACTTTGAAGAAAATAAAATCCATATCTGCTGTTCTTTTGGCGCTGCTCGTTTTTGTTAGCACCAACTCATTTGCTGTGAATATGCACTTTTGCGGGGAAAATTTGATAGATTATTCCGTTGCCAGTAAAGCAGAAGCCTGTGCAATGCACAATCCTGAAAGCACCCAAAAGCCGGATAATTGCGATCTCACTAAAAAAGACTGTTGCAAAGATGTTCAAAAAGTCGTGCAAGGTCAAGATGAGCTGAGCAAAACGCAGAAAACTGAAATCGCACCGCAGTACATTAATTTTCTGAGTGCATATTTCATTTCCTATGCTGAACTTTTCCAGCCTACCCAGAAAAATGTCAGCAACTTTAATTTTTATTCCCCACCCCTACTTGTCCACGATATTCAACTTTTGGACGAAGTTTACTTGATTTAGTAGTGTAATTCTGAGGTTTTGTTTTACCAAAAATTATAGGCTTAAGCTTTTATTTTATGTCTATTTTTTCGCTTACGCGTAAAGCAAATACACAATCCCTTTTTATTAATTCTTATTGTTTTAATCCTAATGTCATTCAGCGCGCACCCCGATTACTCGGAGGTAGTGAAGAATCTTTTAACTCTTAATAAAAGTTTCTTACAAGAAAAGATTCCTCACTGTCTTTCGGCCTTTGGCGCTTCAGTTGTTCTGAACCTGACTACTCTGATGGATGACAGTATGCTTAAATTCAACCTCAGAATTTTTCCCCTATACTTAAACTCACACACCAAGTAAACATTACTAATCATCAGTAGATGAATCGTTTAATAAAATTTTTAATCGCTAATAAAATTGTGGCATTCATCCTTCTGCTTGCACTTGCAGGATGGGGGTTTGCCAATGCACCTTTCAATTGGGATTCTGAAATCCTTCCGCGCGATCCCGTGGCGGTGGATGCCATTCCCAATCTTGGCGAAAACCAACAAATAGTCTTCACTTCCTGGAAAGGCCGTTCGCCGCAGGATATTGAAGATCAAATCACATACCCACTTACGACGGCCTTGTTGGGACTTCCCAGCGTTAAAACCATTCGTTCTTCATCGAGTTTCGGTTTTTCAAGTATTTATGTCATTTTTGAAGACGATGTGGAATTTTACTGGTCGCGCAGCAGGATTTTGGAAAAGCTCAATTCTTTGCCCAAAGGAACCCTGCCAGATGGCGTACAACCTTCACTGGGGCCTGATGCAACAGGATTGGGACAGGTTTTTTGGTACACTTTGGAAGGCCGCGATCAAAACGGAAATGTCACTGGTGGCTGGAATTTGCAAGAACTGCGCAGCATTCAGGATTTTTACGTCAAATATGGGCTATCTTCAGCCGGCGGCGTTTCTGAGGTCGCATCAATTGGTGGTTTTGAAAAAGAATATCAAATCGATGTGATGCCCGAAAAAATGCGGCAATACGACATTGATTTAAAACAAATCGTTCGGGCAGTCAAGGAAACTAATCAGGACATTGGCGCGCAGACGCTGGAAATCAATAAAGCTGAATATATCGTGCGTGGTTTGGGCCAGGTTTCAAAAGTCGAAGATATCGAGAAAGCCGTCGTTGCTTCTGAGGATTTCACCTCACTAACTGTTGGCGATGTGGCCAATGTTCATCTGGGGCCCGCCCCACGTCGCGGAATTCTGGACAAGGAAGGCGCTGAAGTTGTCGGCGGGGTCGTCATTGCCCGCGAAGGCGCAAACCCGATGCAAACCATTGAAAACGTCAAAGACAAGATTGCTCAAATTAGCAGTGGTTTACCGTCAAAAACTTTAGATGATGGCCGTGAATCGCAATTGAAAATTGTTCCCTTTTACGACCGTTCGAAATTGATCCAGGAAACTTTAGGAACGTTGAACGAAGCCCTGGCCCTTGAAATTTTGATCACCATTCTCGTCATTATCATTATGGTCTATAACCTGCGGGCCTCGCTTTTGATTTCTGGATTGCTGCCGCTTGCCGTGTTGATGGTGTTTATCGCGATGAAACTGACCAACGTAGAAGCTAATATCGTCGCCCTTTCGGGAATTGCCATCGCTATTGGGACTATGGTGGATATGGGCGTGATTTTATCTGAAAATATGCTGCGCCATATTCAAGAAGACCGGAAAAACAAAACCAATATTCCCATTGATAAAGTGGTTTATAACGCCACTTCTGAAGTTTCGGGCGCAATTCTCACTGCAGTTTTGACCACTGTTGTCAGTTTTATTCCCGTGTTTACAATGACCGGTGCTGAAGGAAAACTCTTCCGTCCGCTGGCTTTTACAAAAACTTCCGCCTTGATAGCGGCATTGCTGGTTGCCTTGTTTTTGATCCCACCTTTTGCCGCGCTTATTTTTAAGAATAAAACCAAAAAATCGGTTTGGGGCTATCTGTGGAATTCAGTTTTGATCATCCTCGGTGGGATGGCCTGTTTTTATGGAATTTGGCTCGGTTTGGCTCCCATTCTCTTTGGCCTAAGCGGAATTTTGCATCAAAGAAAAGTTATTTCGGCAGCCTTAAACAAAAAACTTCAGCTCGTTATTTCTGCCGTCAGTATTATCGTTTTACTCGCTGAATATTGGCGGCCCTTAGGTTTTGACCGTTCCATTTTAATCAATTTTATTTTTGTCGCGCTGATCACACTTGGCGTTCTTGGGATTTTCAGGTTATTTGAAAAATACTACCCAAAAATCTTGGCCTGGACATTAGGACACAAAGTCATTTTCCTGTTATTACCTGTTTCCCTGCTCGTTATCGGGGTTTATGTGATGCAGAAAACCGGGCGCGAATTTATGCCCGCATTAGATGAAGGAACTTTTTTATTGATGCCCACATCGATGCCGCATTCTGGTGTTGAAGAAAACAAACGCGTCCTTCAGCAATTGGATATGGCCGTGGCTTCCATTCCAGAAATTGAAACTGTTGTCGGAAAAGCCGGCCGGGCAGAAACTGCGCTCGACCCCGCCCCTCTTTCGATGTATGAAAATATTATTCAGTATAAACCTGAATATAAGAGAAATCCCAATGGGGAACGCCAAAAATATAAAGTTGATGAAGATGGGTTTTTTAAGCTGAAAAGTGGAAATCTATCCATTGACGGCAGTTCACGGTTTTCATCTAAAACCAGAAAAAACAGTTCAGAATATGGAAATGTAACTAATAGCGCTTCCGCGAAAGCAAACGCAGACACCTTGACTCTTGTTAACACTGAAAAACTCATTGCTGATGAAGACGGTGAATATTACCGGGATTGGCGGCCAAAAATTCAAAGCCCCGATGATATTTGGGATGAAATTTCAACCGCCACCCAGCTTCCGGGCGTGACTTCAGCGCCAAAACTGCAGCCCATTGAAACAAGGCTTTTGATGTTGCAGACCGGAATGCGCGCGCCGATGGGAATTAAGGTGCAAGGACAAAGCCTAAAGGAAATTGAAGAATTCGGCTTGCGTTTGGAAAAATTGATGAAAGAAGTCAAAGGCGTCAAACCTGAAGCCGTCGCCGCCGACCGGATTGTGGGGAAACCTTATTTGCTCATCGATATCAACCGCGATCAGCTGAAACGCTATGGAATCTCCATCGGCCGGGTGCAGGAAACCTTGAAAGTCGCGGTGGGCGGAATGCGCATTTCCACAACCGTGGAAGGCCGTGAGCGCTATGGCATCCGCGTGCGCTACCCCAGGGAATTGCGGGGCTCGCCGGCTGATTTGAAACAAATTTATATTCCTGTGGAAAATGGAAATCCCGTGCCGCTTTCTGAATTGGCAGACATCCGGTATGAAAAAGGGCCGCAAATGATAAAGAGTGAAAATACTTTCAATATCGGTTATGTTCTTTTTGATAAAAAAGATGGTTTTGCCAGCGGAAACGTGGTTGAAAATGCCAAGCAATTTTTACGCAAAAAAATCGATGCAGGACAGCTGAAGATCCCTGAGGGAATTAGTTATGACTTCACGGGAAATTATGAAAATCAACAGCGCGCCGAAAAAACCCTTTCCCTTGTCGTTCCGCTTTCGCTGTTGATCATTTTCTTGATCCTTTATTTTCAGTTCAGATCGGTTTCCACCTCATTGATGGTTTTTGCTGGAATTGCCGTCGCCTTTGCCGGCGGGTTTTTGATGATTGGACTTTACAACACCGACTGGTTCCTCAATTTTAGTTTTTTCGGTGAAAATATGCGCGATCTGTTCAACATTAAACCCATTAATTTGAGCGTGGCTGTGTGGGTGGGCTTTATCGCGCTTTTTGGAATCGCCACAGATGACGGCGTCGTAATGGCGACTTATCTCAAACAGAGTTTTGATAAAAATAAACCCGAAAATAAAAAAGAAATCCGTCAGGCCGTGCTCGCCGCCGGTAAAAAACGCGTGCGTCCTTGTTTGATGACCACAGCCACAACGCTTTTGGCCTTGCTGCCCATTTTAACGTCCACAGGTCGTGGAAGTGATATTATGATCCCAATGGCAATCCCGAGTTTCGGCGGAATGCTGATCGCATTGATTACCCTTTTTGTCGTGCCGGTGTTGTTCTCGTGGCGGAAGGAAATTAATTGTTGATGTGTTGATTTGATGATGTGTTGATGTGTTGATGTGTTGATGTTTTGATGCGATGATTTGTTGATGTGATGATGTGTTGACGTGCTGACGTGCTGATGTGCTGATTTGATGATGTGCTGATGTGATGCGATGATTTGAAAATGAGTCAATTGACACCAAAAAGTCACGCTGAGCTTGTCGAAGCGCCATTATGTATTTAAATAAGTTCATAGAAATTAAAAATATTGTAACCAATCAGTTCTTAACAAGGTTAACAATTTCAAGCCTTTTCAACCCCGGCCCTAAAGGGAGAAAGGCTAAAATGCACTTGGTTCCCTTTAGGGTTAGGGTTAAACAAGTGCATTTTAAGGCTATAACTGATTAGTTACAAAATATTGTTTATAAAGTAAAAACAGAAAAATGAAAATTACTCAAAAGTTTAAAAATAAATCCCTACGGCTTCGGCAAATTCTGTTTGTGGTCATAGCCTTGACCGCCCTAAAAAGCCACGGACAAATCCTTTCTAACTACATAACCGAAGCGCAAAAAAACAGTCCGAAGATTGAGGCGATGCGTTTGCAATACAAGGTTTCCGAAGAAAAAGTAAATCAGGCCGATGCCTTGCCGGATACAAAATTTGGTGCCGGCTATTTTCTTTCAACCCCGGAAACCCGCGTCGGCCCCCAGCAATTTAAAGTCTCGGCGATGCAACAATTGCCTTGGTTTGGAACTTTGACGGCCCGCGAAAATTATGCGGAATCGCTCACGGAAACCCAGTATCAAAAATTGGCCATTGCCAAGCGGCAACTCAGTTTAAACCTCAGTCAATCATTTTATAAACTCTATGCTTTTCAAGCTAAAATTAAAGTGGTCAATCAAAACATAGAGCTTTTGAAAACCTACAGGGAACTCGCCCTTAGCGATGTAGCAAATGACCGCGCCTCTTCGGTTGACGTGATGCGGTTGCGCATTCGCCAGAATGATTTAGTTGAAAAACGGGAAATCCTAACACAAAATTTTCAGGCAGAAGCCGGCAATTTCAATCAATTTTTAAATCGGGAAATCCAGCAAACACCTATTCTTCCAGACACATTGATTTTACCAAATAAACAAAACGTAAAAGTTGAAAACTTAAAATTGCACCCTGAATTGCTTCAGTATGAAAAAATGTATGACGAAGTGGAAAAGTCTGAGGCTGTCAATCAAAAGGAATCGGCGCCGGGTTTTGGGGTCGGCCTCAATTATATCCAGGTTCAGGAACGGCCACAAGCTGTGAGTGATAATGGAAAGGATATTTTAATGCCGGTGGTTTCCCTCTCAATCCCAATTTTCAACAACCGCTATTCTTCAATTTCGAAAGAACACGAATTACAGCAGAAAAGGATTGAGGCCGAAAAAGAAAACCGGCTGCAAGAATTAAAAAGTATGACCAACACGGCTTTCCAAAATCAAGGATCAGCACGGACAACTATTGAAATCCAGAACAAAAACATCAAACAGGCCAAAGATGCCATTTCCATCTTAAACCGACAATATGAAACGGGCGAACTGGATTATGAAGAAATTTTGGACGTACAGGAATTGCAACTCAAAATCCAACTCAAAAAAGCCGATGCGGTTCAGTATTTTTTTGAACAGTATGCCTTGCTCAATTATTTAAGCCCTAACGAATTATGACAAAAACAGTTTATATAAAAAATATGGTCTGCGATCGCTGCATCAAAGTGGTGCGTGAAGAATTGAACGGTCTTCCGCTTTCTGTTGAAGAAGTGAAATTAGGGAAAGCCACAATTTCCTTTGCTAATAAAGATGAAGATTTCATCGAACAGAAAATATCCACAGAACTCAAGCAAAACGGATTTGAACTCTTGAGCGATCCCGAAGAACAATTGACCGAAGAAATCAAAACTTTACTTGTTCAACGGGTGCACGAATTACCGGAAACAAACAATCAAAAACTTTCGGTGTATTTGGCTTCAAAACTGAACCGCGATTATGCCGGGCTCAGCAAATTATTTTCAAAACGCCAAGACCTTACAATCGAGCGGTGTTTTATCAAACTTAAAATTGAACGGGTTAAAGAATTGATTCAAAATGGAAGCTGTAATTTTAGTGAGATCAGTGACTTAATGAATTACAGCAGTCTCAATCACTTGTCTGCCCAGTTTAAAAAACACACTGGACAAAAGTTGAGTGAATTTGAAAAAAATCCCGATGAAGGAAGAAAGGGCTGGGATGAAATTATATAAATTACAGCCAGAATTGTATAACCCACTTATTGATAATATAATTAAATTTAGTCTAATCTTAAAATTTAAATAATATGAAAAATTCAAAACTGATTGAAGCCTTGAACAACTGTGTTGCTCATTGCAATTATTGCGCAGATGCTTGTCTAAATGCAGATGACATTAAAATGATGGTCAATTGTATCAGGACAGATAGAGCTTGTGCAGAAGTATGTAGCGCAACAGCAAAACTACTTGCCGCAGATTATTCAGATGCTAAAGGAATGGTGGAATACTGCCATAAAACCTGCAAAAAATGTGCTGATGAATGTGCAAAACACGATTCCCAGCATTGTAAGGATTGTGCAGATGCCTGCCATAAATGCGCAGAGGCTTGTGAAGCCTATCTAAGCTAAATAAATTTAAAATCTTCCCCCTTTTTTTTAAAGGGGGGAAGATTCATAATAGTTTAACCTAAAAAAATAAAATTACTTGAATACAATTCAAGAGAAGATCAATTTTAACGTAGATAATAGTTCAAATCAAATCAAAATGAAAAAAACGAAAAAAACTCTAAGTATCATAACAATCGCTGTCTTGACCCTCACAGCAATGTCCTGTAAAGATGTGAAAAAAGATGACGCTGCCGCGCCAATGTCCAATGAAATGAATCAAGAAAATGGACAAAACCAAGAAGGATCGGGAACGATGGCGGATAATTCAAGTAACGGAAGTTCATCTGCAATAATTGATAATTACCTTAAAATTAAAAATGCCCTAGTGGCAGATAATCAAGAAGATGCCGCTAAAGCAGGTGGAATGTTGGTTTCTGATCTTAAAGAATTTAAAAAAAGTTCCTATTCTTCCAAAGAACAGCAGCAATTAACGGATATTATTGAAGATGCAACAGAACACGCAGAACACATCTCAGAAAGCCCTATAGAACACCAGAGGGAACATTTCGATATTTTGAGTAAAGACGTTATTGATATGGTTGCCATTACCGGAACTGATAAAAAATTGTATCAGGATTTTTGCCCGATGTATAATGATAACAAGGGCGCGCAATGGTTAAGCACCACCGAAGAAATCAAAAACCCATATTTCGGAAGTAAAATGATGGGGTGTGGAAAAGTACAAAAAGAGATCAATTAATTGAAAATCTTTAAAATCATAGCCTGGGTTTTACTGATTGCATTTGTGGGGATTCAATTTTTCCCCACAGACCGCAATCAAAGCGAAGCGGTTTATAAAACTGATTTTATACGGGTCAATAAAGTACCGACCGACGTACAGCAAAAAATACAGATATCGTGTTACGACTGTCACAGCAATAATACAGATTATCCCTGGTATAATAAAGTGCAGCCGGCGGCCTGGT